>WNFA01021640.1_pt1 | contig 14877 bp, 8 predicted proteins | sample 5400481 | NCBI WGS metagenome assembly WNFA01 (sample SAMN13153340, study PRJNA577476) | soil metagenome | isolation source: 120 cm saprolite under Douglas fir tree site 2 hole 1 replicate 2 | place: USA:California | collected 2015-04-18
AGCTGGAGTAATCGATGCTAGTGCCGGAAGTATTGATTTTCGTCACGAAGGCATCCGTCGCCCCACCGCCATGGAAACGCTGGAAAGCCCCGAGGGTGATGGGAAATGGCGGGGGCTGAATAGGATTTGGTACGGCCGTTCCGTCCGGCAAGACAATTGGCGCCGCCGGGATATTCTGCCCTACCTGACCAGTCACATAGGCGGATTCATTCCGATCAACCGCGATCGCCAGGCCAGTTACGTGCTCGTTTTCGCCGAGGAATCCAGAGTAGATAATCTCCGATCCGGCGGGATTGAGCTTGGTTACAAAGGCATTCTCGACAATCGGTCCTTTGTTCCAGGTGGCGCCGCACTGATCGTCGCCACCACATGCCGGGTTGAAAGAATTGAACGTGACCGGGAAATCGAACGACTCAGTCGTCCCGGTTACATACGCATCGCCAGCCGCATCGACGGCAATCCCATTCGCGACGTCCACCAACTTGCCACCAAGGAAAGTCGAATAAAGAAGCGTGGAACCGTCAGCGCTGATCTTGGCCACGAACGCGTCTTGGGGAAAATCGCTCGCCCCACCCTTATTCTGTTGCAGCGGATGCTTGGTTGGAAAGTCAGCGGAGAAAGTTCCACCGGCTATAAAAGCTGTGCCGTCCGAGGCGACCGCGATGGCGTTTCCACTGTCAATATCACCGCCACCTAGGTACGTCGAATAGGAAAGGACTGGATCGATGATGAGCTGCTGGCCGGAATCGTAGCGAGCCAATTCAAAGGAAACGCTGCGTGCGCTCTTCAGAACATAGCTTGTGGCGACTTCATGCCTGGCGTCGCCTGAACCTTGAAACGCAATGGGCCGATGCAGGCGAACGTCTCCGCCGGAGACGCCGACGAGGAGGTCGCCGGCACGATCGATGCGCACATGAGTCGCGCCCTGAAATGCGATCTGAATCACCCGAGGGTCAGCGCCGGGGGCAATTACGAAATCATTTTCAAGTTGACCCTGGTTGCCATAATTAATGATGTCGATGCCGTTGTATACGCCACGCTCCGTGACATTCCGATAGTTGGGAACGTTCGTCCGCCAATTCGCGGGCGACTTCCCGAGGAAGTAATTCGTCTTGCCGGGCAGTTCGTCGGATGCACTGAAGGTGGGGTTGGCATTTGCGCCCACCATTTTCAAACGAAGCGCTGCAGGCCCATGGGATTTTTTGCCAAGCGCCAGGATGGTCTCGCGTGGGGTCAAATACACTGCGTAGCCCTGTCCTCGCGCCAAAAATTTCGCGTCACCGCCTGATTGCGAGGCGGTTGGCTCAAAAGCAAGAGGGAGCTGGCCGTAACGATGGCTGGCCAGCGCGTGGGGGGCGGAGGAAGCTCGCACGCCGGGTTGCCGAGCAGCGCCGCTCATCGGGCGCATCGCCGGTCTGGCGGTTGCCACCTGTGCGCCGGCCGCCTGAAACGCCGTTGCAAGAACAAGCACAGCAGCCAGGCATGATGCGAAGCTAGCAACTATTCCCCAACCTAAGTGACACGTCTTCTTCAAGGGTTCCACCTATAAGCTAAAGTAAAATTGCAAAAATTTGCTTCCTGACCCAACTCTTAATTAAAGGAGGGTTCACGAATACATCTCTACGTCTTCACGGCGAAGCTGCCGCGAATCAAGGTTGTAGCAATCACAGGCCCGAAGCCGAAAGGGTCGGGGAACCACTGGCCCCTATGGGCCAATTATTGGAAATTCGATTCCATGGAGCATATACGCTTAGACGATAACCCCAGAAATCACGCTGGGGTGGCCTTCGAAGGACGACCCGAGATTCCTAGGCAACATTGATTCCGCTTACTGTATATTTCTAGTTTGGCTCCTGCCGGGGTTGTGGTGGTAATACCCGGCCTTGAAAATCGGTTTTGAATCCGAGCAGGCAAGGATGAGGCGTAACCTGGCATTTGGCGGGCACGTCCACATAACGGGACTCATTCTGACGATTTGAACTCACAGGACGGTCATGCCCATTTCGGACACCGGACAGGATAAAGCGCCGCAAGCTCCATCACAATTCCGCCCCCAGGGGGAAGGAGGTGGTCCTCCGCGAAATCGGGGATGGCTATGGCTTCTCATAATCGTGGTTCTCGCGAGCGGAGGGTATTACTACTACAGGTCGCGCGCTTTGGCGGAAAGCAAGGCAGCGCCGGCGCCGGGTGGGGGCAGAGGAGCTTCGGGCGGAGCCGTGTCAGTCGCAATTGCGCCCGCTCTTAAGGAAAATGTTCCGTACTACCTCTCGGGCCTCGGGTCGGTAACTCCCTTCAACACTGTCACCATAAAGAGCCGAGTCGACGGGCAACTCCAGAAAGTTTATTTCAAGGAGGGCCAGTTTGTGCGTGAAGGCGATCTCCTCGCGGAAATCGATCCCCGGCCCTTCCAGGTGGCTCTGGAGCAAATGGACGGACAGTTGGCCCGAGACCAGGCCCAGCTCAACAACGCCCGAGTCGACTATGCACGGTACGACCAACTGCACAAAGAGGGCGTTGTCGCCCAGCAGCAGGTGGATACGCTGAACGCAACCGTAGGACAACTCGAGGGAGCTGTCCGCGCCGATCAGGCGCAGATTGACAACGAAAAACTGCAACTGGTCTATTGCAGGATTACGGCGCCCTTGAGTGGACGTGTTGGTTTGCGGCTCGTCGATCAGGGCAACATGATTCGCGCAACGGATCCAAACGGACTCGTCGTCATTACGCAGGTCCAGCCCATAGCCGCCATGTTTACACTCCCGGAAGACAGCCTTCAGGAAGTGATCCAGCACATGAATCACGAAGAATTGGCGGTCGAAGCATTTAGCCGTGACGACCAAACAAAACTCGCGACGGGCAGGCTGGTCACCATCGACAATCAAATCGATCCCACCACCGGCACAGTCCGGTTCAAATCCGTATTCGACAATCGCGATCTCTCCCTCTGGCCGAACCAGTTCATCAACGTCCGCCTGATGCTAACGATTCGCAAGAATGCAATCGTGATTCCCCTGGCAGCCGTCCAGCGAGGCACGCAGGGCACCTATGTGTACACCGTCAAGAATGGCTCTGCGAACTTGCAACCAGTGAAGGTGGACATGACGCAAGGCAACATCTCGTTGATCGCCAGCGGCGTCGCTGAAGGGGATCAGGTTGTGGTCGATGGGCAGGACAGGCTCCAGTCGGGTGCGAAGGTGGAGGCCCACGAGGTCGCGACCGGCGGTCCGAGCAACGGTGGTGGCCCCGGGAGACCTGATAGTGCTTCCAGGCCCGACCGGGCTTTTGGCCAGAAAGGCCGGCCGAATGGGGGCGGGACACCGGGAGGAGATTCGAAATCGGGCGGAGTTGCCGGAGCGCAGGGGTTCAACAGGCATCGAGACGCTGCGAAACAGAACTAATGAATCCGTCCAAGCCATTTATTCTCCGTCCGGTGGCCACTTCGTTGCTTATGGCGGGAATTCTGTTGGCGGGCGCAGCAGCCTACCGGCAGCTTCCGGTTTCGGCTTTGCCTCAGGTGGACTATCCCACGATTCAGGTTCTCACGTTTTACCCTGGAGCAAGCCCTACCGTGATGGCCTCCTCGGTGACAACGCCGCTGGAACGGCAATTCGGCCAGGTTCCGGGCCTGAACCAGATGACGTCCACCAGTTCGTTCGGGGCGTCGTTGATCACGCTCCAATTTGTGCTGGACCTCAATATCGACGTCGCGGAGCAGCAAGTCCAGGCCGCCATCAACGCTGCGACGACATTTCTGCCCGCCAATCTTCCGAATCCGCCGATTTACAGCAAGACGAACCCGGCGGATACGCCTGTCCTTACACTCGCGTTGTCATCCGACACTTTGCCTCTGATGAAATTGGAAGATCTCGCGGACACCGTACTATCGCAGAAGATCTCGCAATTGCCTGGCGTGGGTCTGGTGAGCATCAGCGGCGGTCAGAAGCCAGCCGTTCGCATCCAAGCCAATCCGACGGCGCTGGCCTCGTATGGGCTGAGCCTTGAAGACTTGCGCACCGCACTGTCGCAGGCAAATGTGAATCAGGCCAAGGGCAATCTGGATGGACCGCGCCAGGCGTTTACAATTTGGGCCAACGACCAGTTGCTCACCAGCGACGCCTATAAACCGATCGTCATCGCCTACAAAAACGGCGCGCCGGTGCGAATCATGGACGTGGCCAACGTCGTGGATGGCGCGGAAAATATGAAACAGGCCGCCTGGGAAAACGACAAGCCTGCCGTGATCGTCAATATCCAGCGGCAACCCGGCGCGAACATCATCAGCGTGGTGGATCGGATTCAAAACCTGCTGCCGCAATTGAAAGCGTCGCTGCCCTCCTCGGTCCAGGTTTCGATTTTGACCGACCGGACCACCACGATCCGCGCGTCGGTGAAAGATGTCCAGTTCGAACTGATGTTGACGGTCGCGCTTGTCGTCATGGTTATTTTCCTGTTCCTGCGCAGCGCGGCCGCAACCTCCATCCCCAGCGTGGCCGTGCCGCTTTCGCTGGTGGGCACGTTCGGCGTGATGTACCTGCTGGGCTATAGCCTGGATAACTTGTCGCTGATGGCGCTGACCATTTCAACCGGGTTCGTCGTTGACGACGCGATTGTGATGATCGAAAACATCACGCGATATATCGAAGAGGGCGAGGCTCCCTTGCAGGCGGCGCTGAAGGGCTCCGAACAGATCGGCTTCACGATTCTTTCGCTCACGGTTTCGCTGATCGCCGTACTGATACCGCTGCTGTTCATGCAGGACGTGGTGGGCCGTTTGTTCCAGGAATTCGCCATCACTCTCAGCGTGACGATATTGGTTTCGGCGGTGGTTTCCTTGACGCTTACGCCGATGATGTGCGCGAAGATTCTGCGCCACCAAAAGGAAACGGAAAAAAGTTGGTTCTACCGGGCCTCGGAAAATTCCCTCAATTGGATCATCGACCGCTATTCGATGATTTTGCGATTTGTGTTGCAGCATCAGCCTGCCACTCTGGTGGCGACCTTCGGAACGCTGGCGCTCACCATTTTTCTGTTCCTGATCATCCCCAAGGGCTTTTTCCCGGTGCAGGATACGGGCGTAATCTTGGGCGTTTCGGAGGCACCCGCGACGCTTTCGTTTCCGGCCCTGGCGGAGCGGCAGCAGACTCTGGCCAGGGCCATCTTGCAGGACCCGGACGTGGTGAGCTTGTCCTCGTTCATCGGTATTGACGGCGCCAACATGCTGCCCAACAGCGGGCGCGTACAAATTAACCTGAAGTCACGCGAGGAGCGGACCGATGACGCCCCTACGATTATTCGCCGCCTTCAGACCAGGCTGGGAGTCGTCAAAGGAATTACCCTCTACATGCAGCCTGTGCAGGATCTGACCGTGGAAGACAGGATCAGCCGCACGCAATTCCAATACTCGATGGAAGACGCGGACGGAAAACAACTCTCGGATTGGGCTCCGAGGCTGGTGGAAAAGCTGACCGCTTTGCCCCAATTGCGTGATGTGGCAAGCGACCAGCAGGATCGCGGGCTGCAGGCAACGATTGCGATCGATCGCGATACGGCATCGCGTCTGGGGATTCTGCCGCAAACGATCGACGACACCTTGTACGACGCCTTTGGCCAGCGTCAGGTATCCACGATTTTCACGCAACTCAATCAGTACCATGTCGTCCTCGAAGTGGACCCGGCGTTCCAGCAAAATCCCGATGCGCTGAAACAGATTTTTGTGCATTCGTCCAACGGCACGCAGGTTCCGCTGAGCGCCTTCACACAGTTTTCTTCGGAGGCCGCTCCCATCGCTGTGAACCATCAGGGGCAATTCCCCGTCGTGACGCTTTCTTTCAATCTGGCGGAAGGGGTTTCACTCGGGCAGGCCGTGGATGCCATCAAGGCCGCGGAGCAGGATATTCATCTGCCGCCAAGCATTCATGCGGGTTTCCAAGGAACGGCTCAGGCCTTTCAGGCATCTCTCGCGAACGAGCCGGTCCTGGTTCTGGCCGCACTGCTGACGGTGTACATCGTGTTGGGCGTGCTCTATGAAAGTTACATTCATCCGGTCACGATCCTGTCGACGCTGCCTTCGGCGGGGGTCGGCGCTTTGCTGGCTTTGCTGATGACCCGCACCGATTTCAGCGTGATCGCGCTGATAGGAATTATTCTGCTCATCGGTATCGTGCAGAAGAACGCGATCATGATGATTGACTTTGCGCTCGAGGCGGAGCGCAAGGAAGGTAAGAGTCCGCTCGATGCGATTTACCAGGCGTGCCTGCTGCGCTTCCGGCCGATCCTGATGACGACAATGGCGGCCATGTTGGGCGGCCTGCCGCTGGCGCTCGGCGGCGGAACTGGCGCGGAACTCCGCCGTCCGTTGGGAATCGCCATCGTGGGAGGCTTGATTTTCAGCCAGGCGCTGACTCTGTTCACGACCCCTGTGGTGTATCTCGCGTTTGACCGGCTTGCGAAACGTCTAGGGGGCTCCACGGTCGCTGAAACCACACACGCGGGCGCGCCTGCGGACTAACTTGCATCCCCAATTTCCAGGGATGATCCCTCAGCTGACGTAGGGTGTATGATGTCTTGTGCGTGGAGGAGCGGATTTCCGTTTCGTTCAATCGGGAAGAGGCGATCCGGTGGCCCCTACTTTCGGCAGCAACTTCGTATTAACCCCCGGCTATTGTTGAGGTAACGGCCTTTTTCCAAAACCCAATCCCTGCTCCTTGTTCACTCCTGGGGAGAAATCAGGGTAAGTATTGCGCTGCGGGAAACTGCATCATCCTGCGTGATATGCGGCGCCTAGCCGCTATGTTAAATTTTAAAATCGGCTGAAAATCGGCCATTTGCCCAATGCAGAACCAGAGGCTACCAGTTGTCCACCGTCAAAAGATCTCCCCCGTTGAGGTCTACTGGAAAACTGTTACCTACCGCACTGTGGCAATTTACATGCTTTATGGCCACGCTGTACTTGATTTATCCGGAAGCTTACAGCGGCGTGGCCGCCAAAATTTCCGATGCCTTGGGTGGAGGCCCGAAAGCAGCCGCGGAGATGTCTGTAAAGCAAGCGAAGTTTGTGAATCTGGATGGCAGGGTTCAAGTCAAGAAAGTGAATTCTGTTCAGTGGGTCGCGGCTGACTATCGAATGGCGCTCGACAAGGGTGACTTGATTCAAACCAGCGGGGACGGCGCGGCGCGCGTCACCTTCGCGGACGGCACCACCTACACTGTGCAAGCCGATACGCTGGTGACCGTGGAGGAAAACTCCGTCGGGCGTGATAGCGAAACACGCGTCGCCATGCACATCAGCTCGGGTGCAGTCGATTTGACCACGGGCACATGGGATTCTCCCAAATCCAAAGCCGAAGTTTCATTCTCGAATGCGGTGGCATCCGTCAAACAGAACAGCCGCGCCGCCGTGCGCAGCGATCCGCGGACCAACCAGTCAGACATCACCGTGTCCGCCGGTACGGCGGAGTTGGCAACAACCGATGGCCGCCAGCATGTCGAGATCGGGAGATGGGAGCGCGTTACCGTGCCCCCGGCCGGTGGAACTGTGCTGAAGACCAACGTGCTTGCCCCGCCGGATCTGGCCGAGCCTCTAAACCTGCAACCCTTGATCGTTCCTGACCCGAAACACGCCCCGGTGCATTTCGAATGGAAGCCGGCGCCGGAAGCCATCAGCTACGAGATTCGCGTCAGCACGACGTCCATGTTCTCGCGCATCGTGGAGGACCGAAAGCTGGCGGGAACCTCGGTGGATATTACCGGCCTCGACCCAGGCGATTATTTCTGGGACGTCATTGCCTCGGATGCGCTAAAACACGTCAGCGCGGCCAGCGATACGTTCAAGTTTACGCTCGCGACACAAGGCAAGGGCCAGGAGATGTTGCTGGAAATCGGCAACACCGAGTTGCATGGTAACGTAGTGGAGATCAGCGGGCGCACCGAGCCGGGCGCGGCGCTAATCATCAACGGTGAGTCGGTGGCGGACATACACCCCGACGGCGCGTTTAAGTACTTTACGCAATCGTTGGGCCGCGGCAGCCATTCGATTGCCATCACGGGACAGAATCGCCGGGGCGGCACAGCGATCAAGCGCGTGGAAATTGTAGTTCCGTAGCAAGGCAACCGGCGCGATACACCCGGGCGGACCAGCCGGGCAGCGCCCTCCGATACGCGGCATCCGCAAGCCGCAGGAGCCGCCCGGAACTGAGGGAACCATGAACAAGAACGGATACAACCTTCGCTCGATCTTCAGCCTGTTCTCTTCCGACCTGGCGATTGACCTGGGTACAGCCAACACGCTGGTCTATGCAAAGACCAAGGGCATCGTTGTGAACGAGCCATCCATCGTTGCGATCAACAAGAACAGCGGGGAGGTCGTGGCTGTCGGGAAAGAAGCGAAGGAGATGCTGGGGCGCACCCCGGGCAATGTGGTGGCCATCAAGCCGATGAAGGACGGGGTGATCGCCGATTTCAAAGTAACCGAAAAGATGCTCACCTACTTCATCCAGAAGGCGCACAATCGGCGCGTACTCGTGCATCCGCGCATCGTCATAGGGGTGCCCAGCGAAATCACTCCGGTGGAAAAGCGCGCGGTGCAGGACTCGGCGTATCGCGCTCGCGCCAGTGAGGTCTACCTGGTTGAACAGGCGATGGCCGCCGCGATCGGCGCGGGACTGCCCATCGAGGAACCTTCGGGCAACATGGTCGTGGACATCGGCGGAGGCACCACCGATATCGCCGTAATTTCCATGAGTGGCATCGTCTATTCGCGGTCCGTGCGCGTTGCGGGCAATGAAATGGACGAAGCGGTCATGCACTATCTGAAGCGCAAATACAATTTGCTGGTGGGCGAGCGCACCGCCGAGCAGATCAAGATGGAAATTGGGTCGGCGTATCCGCTGGAGAAGCCGCTCACCATGGAAGTCAAGGGCCGCAACCTGATCGAGGGCGTGCCGCGAACCGTCACGATTGATGACAGCGAAATCCGCGAAGCGCTTTCCGAGTGCGTCGCGACCATCCTCAACGCTTGCCGCGTCGCGCTCGAGCGCACGCCACCCGAGCTTTCGGCCGACATCAGCGACCGGGGTATTGTTCTCACTGGCGGCGGCGCGCTGCTCAAGAATCTCGACAAGCGCATCCGTGAGGAAACCGGTTTGCCGGTTTCGATCGCGGACGATCCACTGGCATCGGTTGTCCTCGGCACGGGCAAGATGCTTAGCGATTTCCGGCTCCTGCGGCTGGTGTCGATTGATTAGCCGCAGCGCGCTAAGGGATTTTTGACATTTCGCGGTGCCGGCCGTTGGCTGGATCCACTGGCCGCTCTCAGGGCGCGCGCCGGAGGCATCACGATCGGCAGAAATTGGCGGCAAATTTCAAAGAGCTGGCATTTTTTCAATGATTGCGATCCCCTCACGACACAAGTCTTTGACGCTGCTTGCCGCCGTCGTCGTCGCGCAGGTCTTTCTGCTCGCCGCGCAGATCAAGCGCGAGCGGCAAGTGCGGTTGATCCGCGTCTGGGCCGTGGAACTGATTTCGCCGGTGCAGCGCGTCAGTTCCTGGACCATTTACAACCTCGAGCATGGCTGGGGCAACTACATCAGCCTGCGCAACACCAGACAAGACAACGAGGCCCTGCGCTCTGAACTGGACCGGTTGAAAGTGCGCAATGCCGAATTGGAAGGTGCCGCTCGCGAAGCCGATCGCCTCGCCGCCATGCTGAATTTCCGCCAAGCCCATGCGGACGTCCCGATGGCGGCCGCACGCGTGATTGGAGGGAGTCCGGACTCGGGGAGCCAGGTCGTGAATATCGATCGAGGCTCCCGCGATGGCATTCGCCGCGACATGGGGGTCATCACCCCGGACGGTGTCGTCGGGAAAATTCTGGCCGTCTATCCGGACATATCACAGGTATTGCTGCTGGGTGACAAGGAGAGCGGCGTGGGCGCGCTACTGGCCAACACGCGGACGCAAGGGGTGGTACGAGGGTCAGGCAAACCGGACCTATCGATGGACTACGTCAGTAATGATTCGAAGGTCTCGGCCGGCGAAGCGGTGCTGACTTCCGGCCAGGACCGCATCTTCCCCAAGGACTTGCCAGTCGCCACCGTGGCGGAAGCGGTGACGGACCGCAAAGCTCCGTTCATGAAGATTCTGCTGAAACCTGCCGCGCATCTCGATCGGCTGGAAGAGGTTTTGGTTCTGCTCACTCGGCAGGATTTGGACTTAAAGAAGGAAGCCGAAGCAAGCCCGGCGGCGCCTCCCCCGGCTGCCAGGACTCCTGCAAGCGCGCGGTAGCTGCTCCAGGGAATATTGAGCGAGAGAGTATGGAAAGCACTGAAATATATATTGGGCCCGAGCCCCACATTGAAGTGCACAAGTATTATGGCGGAGTTGTCCCGGCCGTCGTGGTGCTGGCGCTGGTATTACAGGCGTTCTTTCCCGCACATTTCCGCTGGGCAAATTACCTCGAACTGCCTCTGCTGGTCACACTCTACTTCGCGCTCAGCAAGCGCAATCCGTCATCCGGCTTGCTGCTCGGCACGGTGATCGGGCTTCTGCAGGACAGTTTGAGCCGCACGCCCCTGGGGCTCTACGGCATCGCAAAAACGCTGGTTGGATATGCCGGCTCCTCGATCGGCACGCGCATTGACGTCGAGCATCCGATCGCCCGCTTCCTCTTGCCTCGGTGGTCAACGCCTTCATCGCGATCGCGCTATTTCCCCTTCTCGACCGGTTCCGCAGGCCGTCGTGATTCGCTCAGATCGGGGGCCCGCGCGCCCCCGCGCGCCGAAATCCACCGCCAGTTCCCTCTAGAACGGCGGGTGCTGGCTCTACTTTTACGCTGAACGCCCCCGCCAGGCCGGGGCGTCGGATCCGCCGGGATCGGGCGTGGGCTCCACTTGTTTACCCTGAATCCAGAGGGGGAGCCCGCCGAGATATTGTTATCCGATACGCGCGCGACGCCTTGCGGACCCATGGTGCAAGTGCTAGTGTGGATGATGGTTAGGCATGGACAGACCTTAGTGTTTTGCGCGCTGCCATGAACGGCGCGGAGTCGATGTGCCAGTCTCTTTTCAAAATGATAAACGTATGCCGCAGGGACGGTTGGCCGTCGCTTCCTACGTCATCGTCGGGATGATTGCGCTTCTGCTGTTCGGTTTCTGGAAGCTGCAGATCATCGATTCAGATCGCTACGCGCAACTCGCCGAGCGCAACCGCGTCCGGTCAATTCCTGTTATAGCGCCCCGCGGCTCGATGCTCGACCGCGAGGGCCGAGTGCTGGTGGATAACTATCCGTCCTTTAGCGTGCTGCTCTTGCGCGACGCTCCCGGGCAGGCGGAGCGGCTGCTCCCGCAGATCGCCGACGGCCTGAGCATGACGCTTGACGATGTGAAGCAAGTGATCGACGCGGCCAAGGCCATGCCGAAATTCCAACCCATCGTGCTCAAGCCGGAAGCGAGTCCCTCCGACATCGCGTTCATTGAATCGCATCGCGCCGACATTCCCGTACTCGAAATGCTCATGGTCCACCGCCGGCGCTATCCGCGCGACAGCTTCCTGGCGCACGCGAGCGGGTACGTCGGCGAAGTGAGCGCCGAACAGGTGGAAGCCTCTGACATGAAACTGCGTCCCGGAGACATCGTCGGAAAAACCGGCCTCGAGCGGCAGTACAACGATATCCTGATGGGCACCGACGGCTTGCGGCGCGTGATCGTCAACAGCATCGGCAAGGAAATGGGCCGGTTGGAGCAGCAAGACGCCATCCCAGGCAAGCCAATCAAATTGACGATTGATTACGATTTGCAGGTCGCGGCCGAGACGGCGCTCGGCGGCAAGAAAGGCGCCGCGGTGGTACTGGACCCGCGAACCGGCGATGTGCTCGCCATGGTGAGCCGTCCTGCGTACGATCCGAATGATTTCGCGGTGAGTATCTCACGCGACCAATGGGCGCAATTGAACGAAGACCCTGACAAACCTCTGCTGAACAGGGCCATTCAGGCGCAACTCGCGCCAGGCTCCGTCTTCAAGATCATCATGGCGACAGCGATGCTCGAATCCAAGGTGATTCCTGAAAATTTCACGGTGTTTTGTCCGGGATACGCAACGTTTTACGGACGCACGTTCCATTGTTGGGATAAGAAGGGACATGGCCAGGTTGAATTGCACAAAGCCATCGTCCATTCTTGCGATGTGTTTTTCTATAACGTTGGAAAGGAACTCGGCATCGATCGCATTTCCTATTACGCCACTCAACTCGGCCTGGGGCGCAGGACTGGTATTGATTTGCCGTCGGAAGAAACAGGCTTTATACCGTCCGAGGAATGGAAACAGCGCGTCTACCACCAGAAGTGGTATGCGGGTGAAACGATCTCCGTTGCGATCGGCCAGGGCGCCGTGGTCACCACTCCGCTGCAACTGGCGCGCACAATTGGCGGCATCGCCATGGGCGGCGTATTCAAACAGCCCCACCTGCTGATGACGAATCAGCCCGTGCCAGAGGTTGATTTTCCTCTGAAGGAAAATTCAACCGAGAAAGTGACGCAGGGAATGTACGGTGTCGTGAACGAAGGCGGCACGGCGGGATCGGTCAAGTTGACGGGCGTGGAACTCTGCGGAAAAACAGGCAGCGCTCAAGTGATCAGCAACGAGGGAAAGGCTCGCGTGGGGCGCTCCTCGGAGAATAAAGACAACGGGTGGTTTGTGGGCTATGCACCGCGGCGCAATCCGGAAATCATCGTCTCTGTTTTGTTGCAAGGCGGAGAGCACGGAAACCTGGCCGCCCCAGTGGCGCGCGCCGTCATCAAGGCCTACTACGACAAGAGAACCGGGCAGAAGAACCAGAACTACACCGTCGATTACCAGCGCTTCGAGATCCCTCAGGATCAGGCTCCTGAACCCGCCACGGCTCAGGTCCAAGGTCAGCGGAATCCCAAACCCGATGCGCATCCGGTGCAACCGGTGAGCACCGCACCCAATTTGAATCAGTGAAAGCGTGACAGGTACTTTGTATGAAATTTCTGAGTATGCAAACAGGATCGTGAGGCCATGAAAGAGGGCGCAAGTATCCGCGACTATGACTGGTGGCTGCTCGCGACAGCCTTTGGCATCTGCGGCATCGGTGTCCTGGAAATCTGGTCCGCGACACACGCAAGCCATCTCGCGGGAATGCACACGCACCAGATTTACTGGATCATGCTGGGCGCTTTCCTGATGCTGCTTCTTTCCCGGGTGGACTACCACACCATCATGGATCAAGCTCCCCTGTTGTATTTGCTCGCGATGGTGGCGCTCGTCGCGGTGCTGGCCGTGGGACACACGCGTTTTGGAGCCAGAAGGTGGCTGCCGATTCTCGGGGGCTTTTTGCAGGTGTCGGAACTCGTCAAGTTGATTATAATCGTGGTTATGGCGCGCTTCTTTGCGGAAGTGCGTACGGAACAGCTCGGACTAGCGGATCTATTTAAGGCGGCCGCTGTAGTGGGCTTGCCGCTGGCATTGATCATGCTACAGCCGGACTTGGGTACCGCTTTAGTGCTGGTGCCGCTTGTGGCTGTGGGAGCATACTTGGCCGGGCTGCAATGGAAGCACGCGCTTGCACTGCTGGCCCTGGCCGCTCTGATGTTGCCGGTGGGCTGGCATTCCATGAAGCCTTACCAGAAGGAACGTGTTACCACATTCCTTCGGCCGGAAGAGGATCCCCGCGGGGCGGGCTACCAGATCCTGCAATCGAAAATCGCTGTCGGGTCCGGTGGATTTTGGGGGAAAGGACTTGGCAACGGAAGCCAAAATCAATTAGGCTTTGTGCCGGTGCGGTATTCGGACTTTATCCTGGCGGCGCTCGCGGAAGAATTAGGATTCGCCGGAGTTTTCGTTGCGCTGCTGTTGTATATGTTCCTGCTGTTGCGCCTGGTTCAGAACGCCCAGCGCGCGCACGACCGCGCGGGGATGTTTCTGACCATGGGCGTGGCGGCAGTATTGGGTTTCCATGTACTGGTCAATGTGGCCATGGTGATCGGGTTTATGCCGGTCACCGGAATTCCGCTGCCGTTGATGAGTTACGGCGGCTCCGCCACACTGTTTGTCTTTTTGGCATTGGGGCTCGTGATGAACGTCCGCATCCGGCGTTTCGTCAACTGAGCTTGTAGCATTGCTTTCCGGCCAGCGCCGCGCTGTGAATGAAGCGAGCGGCCCGCTGGAAAGAAATTTTGGTGGTGAGGCTAGCATCGCATGCCCTACGGAAGATCCCTATTGTTAACTTCCCCGGCGATCCCGCTGCGCGGGATGCAGCGCTCCTTTATGCGCCGAGCCGGATTGCGGCGATGCCCTCCGAGGAGTTTTCATGTCGAAGGAGCTTGTGATATCGGCGACCCCGCACGAGACCCGGGTCGCTATTGTGGAAGATGGACAGCTTTGTGAAATTTATATCGAACGCGAAAAGGAATTTGCTTTAGTCGGAAGCCTCTACAAAGGCCGCGTCACACGAGTTCTCCCCGGTATGCAGTCGGCCTTTGTGGATATCGGCCTCGATAGCGACGCCTTCCTGTACGTCAGCGATTTCCTGGAACATCTCGAGGACTACGACCACGTTGCCGCTCCGGTCGAATCCAAGTTCCAAAAGATGCCACGACCGGCCACCGAGGTGTTTGCGCCCTCTACCACGGACGGTGGAGTGGCCCATGAGCCGGCCGTCGACGCTGCGCCAACAATCGATTCCGTCGAGGGTGCCGGCTCTACTGGGAGCCCTCAAGAGCAAACGGTTGGGGGCTCTACTGGGACTCCGCCGGAGAAAGTCGAGGCCGCGCCGGCTGGCGAGACCGCTCCCCCACCCGTTGTCCCCAGCACAGCCGCGCAGCCCGCTCCGCCGGTTCAGCAAACACAGCGGCCCTACGAGCA
>WNFA01002615.1_pt1 | contig 14876 bp, 12 predicted proteins | sample 5400481 | NCBI WGS metagenome assembly WNFA01 (sample SAMN13153340, study PRJNA577476) | soil metagenome | isolation source: 120 cm saprolite under Douglas fir tree site 2 hole 1 replicate 2 | place: USA:California | collected 2015-04-18
CACTTTGAAGGTTTTTCTGCGACTTGCGATGATGAAGATGGGGGTTTCCTCGCGCTCGGAAATTATGAGCAAATTCATCCACCTTAAGGCCTAGATCGGAGTAAAGTCTTTCTGCCCTTGGACACCCTCCCAGCAACCTTTCCGGGGGGCTAAGCCAACGAGGGGATAGACGCGCGGGAACCAATGGGGCATTCTCCAGAACCCATGAAGCTGGGAAGAGGGCGGCCAAAGCGCCTGCACGCACGATTTTCCTTTGCCGCTCAATTAGAGGTAAGACAGATCTCCGCTGCCGATAAGCCTCGGCCGAGTCCGGAAGTGCTGCGGGGTAAAACCGAGAATATCAGCACAGGGGGTGTGTGTGTTCGTGCCAAACAGCCCCTGAAAAGCTCCGACCTGGTGCGCTGCGAGCTTCGCCTGCCCGGCGTTCCCGCCCGAATCCCTTTTCTGGCGCAAGTCCGGTGGATCGAGAAACGTTCCGGCGCAATCCCATACCGAGTTGGTTTGAAGTTTCTTGTCTAACCGAATTCATCGCCCTTCGACCCTGCTGCGCTGATTTCGTCTGCCACTGCATGTAACCGAAGCGAATTAACCCATTTGGTTTAAGTAGTACTGGGGATTGATTTTCCCCTGGCAAGTCCTCATTCTGCGTCCCTATGGTTAACCGCATGTTACTCGATCATGAATTTTTTATGAAAAAGCCAATGGTTCGATTCACGCCGTGGGCCCCATGCAATTCCGGTGGAAATGATCGCAGAACCGCAGGGCGGTCTGAAAGGCAATCAAATTTGCCCGTTGCGTCGCACGTTCTGGAAGTAGGCGCTTGGCAATCGCGTTCGCTTCCTTACGCCACACACCGCGACGGTCATAGGGAGGCCGGCGTTCAGGTCGAGGTGTTCGCGTTGAGGTTGAGCAGGGTGAGTGTAGTTGCGGGGTCGGTAAGATTCTTGCGACCTAGCTTCAAGACCTCGCCCAACGCCCCGGATTTGTCTTCGGGATTCCCGTACATGGGTATGGATGAATCTTGTTTGGGTTTTTACCCCATTTATCTGTCTAACCCATCAGTAAAATATAGGATTGATTGTAATCGAGCGTTTAAGAAAATGTCATGCGTTTTTAATGATGAGAGAGCTCTCCGACGGGATGGTCAATTGACCTGGAGGAAGACCCGGCCGAGGAGCAAGTTCCTACACTCCCCTCAGCTTCGTACGGCGATCCGCCCCCGCATCGTCGAATGATGGGATTTTGCCCTGCCCCTAGTGTTGATTACAGGAAGAGGACCTTCTACTGCGCGTCCTCTATGTCTCCGAGGAGAACACACATGAGCCACTCAAATACAGAGGACGATTCGTCGGCGTGCATCATGACCTATTCTCATGACGGCTTCGGGCTCGGACATTTGAGAAGAAACACCACGATCGCATCTCACCTTGCCAGCGAAGTCCCAAAGTCCAGCGTCTTGATGATGATTGGATGTCCCTCGGGAGCGGTCTTCAAGTTGCCACCCGGAGTGGACTTCATCAAGCTCCCTTCCATCATCAAACGCGACACTGGGGTGTGGGAACCGTTGCGGTTGCGCGTCGGACTCGACAAGACAAAGGCACTACGCGTCGCAACTATCCTGGAAGTGGCTAACGTGTTTCACCCGCAGGTGCTGCTGGTGGACCACGTGCCATTGGGAGTCTGGGGAGAGTTACTCCCTCTGCTTGAAACGCTGAAACAAAGCGATCCTGCACCGGTAGTAGTCCTGGGTCTGCGGGACATTCTGGATCAGCCGGAAGTCACGCGGACGATGTGGGAACGCGAAGGAGCTTACGAAGCAATTCGCAGATACTACGACGAAATTTTCGTCTACGGCTGTCGAGAGGTGTTTGACACTAGTTCCTGCTATGGGCTTGAGAGAGAGTTTGCGCCAAGGATCCATTATTGCGGCTACGTGTGTGCAAAGGAGCCCTATAAAAGCAAGGAGCAGATGCGCAAAGAGCTCCAAGTCGAGGGCCGTCTAATCGTAGTAACCGGAGGCGGCGGGATTGACGCCTATCCCATGATGCGAACGTGCATGAGGGCCTTGAGGTTGCTCGGGCCACACGCGGGTGTGGAGGCGATTTTTATCAGCGGACTGCTGATGGATAACGAGCAGCGTGAACGGCTGCGCCAACAGGCCCAAGGCCTGAAGGTGCGCGTGCTGACGCATGTGGAAGACTCCCTGAGCTACCTGAATGCGGCCGATCTGGTTGTCACCATGGCGGGTTCCAACACGTTGTGCCAGGTGTTGCAGCTAAAACGGAGGGCTCTCGTCGTGCCGCGGTCTGGCCCGAGCGCCGAGCAGCAGATGCGGGCCCGCCTGTTTAACCAGCGCGGCCTAGCGGACGTGATCTACCCCTCGGACCTGTCCCCGAAAAAGATGGCTTGCAAATTGATGGAAAACTTACAGCGGAGGGATCATGCGTCATATGACCCAGCGATCCATACAAATGGAGGACGAACCGCGGCCGCTCGCTTGGCCGAGCTCCTCACCTCCAGAGTTTACTATACCGTTTAAAACCAGATCGAGTGTAGGCTACATAGTAAGCACGTGGCCTAGTCTCTCGCAGACTTTCGTACTGAACGAAGTCCTGGCGCTTGAGCGGCGCGGCGTGCGGCTTCGCATCTTCTCAACCAAGGACCCGAAAGACGAGCCGGTGCACGCCGATGCTGGGCGAGTACACGCCAAAGTCTCCTATCTTGGGTTGCGCCGACGCTGGAAGCCAATCTTGCAGGGCAACCTCCGGACGCTGTGGCGCCAGCCTGGGGCTTATTCGCGCACTCTGCTTCGGGCTGTGCTTCGGCCCCGGTGGAGCTTTTTCCGCAACCTCTTGCAAGCTGGTTACCTGGCAGACCTGTTGTCTGGCGAACCCGTCGCCCACCTCCACGCGCACCTTGCCAGCGCTCCGGCAAGTGTAACCATGCTGGCGCACCATTTGACGGGCATTCCTTACACGTTCACAGCACACGCAAAAGATATTTACTTTGATGCTCAGCCGGCGCTCATGCGCGCCAAGATGATGCACGCCAAGGGCGTGGTAACGGTCAGCGAATACAACCGGCGCCACCTTATAAGCCTGCTCGAGCCCGCAGCGAGGAACAAAGTGCTTTGCGTCTATAACGGCGCAGACTTGAGTCAATACAAATATCGCCCGTCTGGTGAAAAGCGGACCGGCTTTCCAGTAGTTCTCTCGGTGGCCAGGTTGATCGAGAAAAAAGGTCTTGGCGATTTGATCTGCGCTTGTCACATCCTCCGGCAGCGCGGGCGCGCATTCCGGGTCGAGATTATCGGCAAAGGCCCCCTCAGGCGGGCGCTCGAAGCTCGAGCTACCGAACTGGGTATAAGAGACCGCGTGAAATTCCTGGGACCGCAGCCGCAAGAATTCGTTCGCCAGGCATACGAGCGCGCGGCCATATTCGCTCTGCCTTGTGTGGTCACTGCGGGCGGCGATCGCGACGGTATTCCCACCGTGTTGCTGGAAGCCATGGCCAGCGGAGTGCCGGTTGTTTCTACGACAGTCTCCGGAATTCCGGAACTCGTCGAATCCGGTTGCGATGGGCTGCTTGTGCCGCCGGGAAACCCCGCGATGCTCGCCGATGCGCTCGATCAGATCTTGCTTGATCCCAATCTTGGCGCGAACCTGGCGCGCGCCGGACGCGCAAAGGTCAGTCAGCGATTCTCTGTCGACAGCAGTGCAGCGCAACTAGTCAGGCTATTTCAGCCCGAAGGAAGCGATGAAGATTCTCTACCTGTGCTTTGATCCGAGCATTGATTTGGCGGGAGAGGCTGGAGGCGCCGTCCACATCCGCGCACTAATCCGCGCGCTGACGGATCTCGGTCACGACGTCATGACAATATGCACCTGCGTTAGCCGCCGGCCGTGGGTCGAGTCCCAAGTGGGCGGAAGCGTGGTCCCTTGTGCTATTTCCAATTGGAACGGGTCGCTGGGAAGCGCGATCCGAGGAACCAATCGATTCTTTCGGCAGCAACCCCGCCACTATCCGGATGCCGTCCGGGCGTCGCACAATGCAAACTTCTTCAGAGCTGCCGCAGCAGCTGTGCGGCGATTCTCCCCGGACTTCATTTACGAACGCTACAGCTTGTGGGGACTGGCAGGGCTTTGTGCCGCCAAACGTCGTCTTTTTCCATTCGTCATCGAGGTAAACGCACCGCTGGTCTACGAACAACATCGCTATCGCGGCGGAATGGTCTGCCCCTGGTTGGCCCGCCGAATTGAGCGTTACGTCTGGCAAAAGGCCGATCTGGTTATCGCCGTTTCGGAAGTGCTGGCGAGCCACCTGACCCAAACGGGCGTGAGCCCGGTGCGGGTTCAAGTTCTGCCCAACGGTGTGGACGCACGCTGGTTCATAGAGGATGCTGCGAGTCTGCTTTCGAGGGAACCGTTGAATTTGGAAAACCGCTTTGTCATTGGCTTCGTCGGCAGCTTTAAGCCGTGGCACGGAGCGGATTTTTTGCTAGACGCATTTGAGGAGTTTCACCGCCTTGAGCCGTCATCCCACTTGCTCTTGATCGGAGACGGCCCCCTGAAAACCAGTCTGCAGGACCGCGCCCGGCAGGCAGGTCTTGAAAAAGCTGTTACCTTTACTGGTGTCGTAGCGCACGAAGACGTTCCTCGATACCTCGCGACGATGGACGTGGCAGTGGCACCCTATCCCGCCGTTGGAAACTTCTACTACTCGCCGCTGAAGTTATTTGAATACATGGCCGCAGGGCGTGCTGTCGTGGCGAGTCGCGTCGGGCAGGTGGCGCAAGTCATCACTCACCGCGTCAACGGCCTGCTTTACGAACCGGGCCACCACGCTGGCCTCGTGAACTGTCTTCGTCAACTTCGGGAAAGTTCCGCCTTGCGCTTGGAGCTGGGCAAAAATGCAAGAAGAACAAGCCGGGAATTCACCTGGGAACAAAACGCAGCGCGTGTCGTCGAGTGGATTTCGCCGACTGTGGAACGGGAACGTTTGCGAACCGCGTGCGCCTGACGCCGTGGTTTGGAATTGGAAGGGTAAACCCTATGACGGAGCAAGGAGTTCCAGGATCGTTGGCTGTACCGGATCCCGGCATTCCGACCCTGGCCGCCGTTCTCCAGGGCGAGGAAACGCAAACCCATCTGCGTCTCCTCCCACCACTTTTGAATTGGGGCCGTCTGAACGACATCCGCACGCGGTTGATCAAATTGCAGAAGGGCAACCGATGCACTCTGGAAATTGCTATCAGAACGAAGGGTGGTTGGCATTACCTGATCGGAAAAGTTTATTCGCGAGACCGCGCCGACGTGTTCGAGGCCATGAAGAAAATTTGGCAGTCAGGCTTAAACCGAGAGGCGGAGTTCTCGATTCCTCGCCCTGTCGCCTACCTTTCCTCTTTGCGGCTTCTTCTGCAGGAGAAAGTCGAAGGCAAGCTCGCGAAGAGCTTGCTTCTCGATGGAAATGCAAGCCAGCGCGTGGAGGTTGCGGAGCGGTGCGCCTTGTGGCTCGCGAGGTTTCAGGCTCTGGCGCCGCAGCAGGGCAAAATCATGGACGTACAGAGAATTCTGAGGCATAGCGAACGCAGGGTGCGATTCATCGTCGACGCAGGCGTGCCCTTCGCGGACAAGGCGGGCAAACTATTTCAGCGTCTGACTGACGCTCCGCGAACCCTGGAAAGGAACGCGATGTGCGCCGGGCACGGCGACTACAAGCACGAGCATCAGTTCCTTCACCCTCAAGGGTCCACAGTAACGTTCGACTGGGATTGTTATGACATCGCGGACCCCTGTCGCGACGCCGCACTGTTTGTCATCTATCTCGAGCGCCTCGCGCTGAGCGGGCTCCGTTCCATTCGGGAATTGGACTTCGCCTCCCAAGCATTTCTGAAAACCTATGTGGCTGCCGCGCAGCCTGGGGTGGCGGCCCGCTTGCCGTTCCATAAGGCTGCGCTCTACTTGCAGGAGGCGAAGCGCGATCTGGGAGAACAGCACCCCGGATGGCTTGAGAGAGCTGAAATTATGCTCGACGAGGGGCTACGTACCATGGGGCAAGTCAATCGGGGCTACCCAACATGCCCAAATTAGAATTTTCGCTTCCTAGTTCCGGCGCCTCAGCAAGGAGTAGCGTCTTGGACCCGGAGATGCCCACCCTACGCAAGCTTTTCGATACAAATCGCATACGAAATGATCTCCGTCCGCGTCTGCTTTCCCTCTGTCGCGTGGGGCGAAGCAGCGCGGGACCAGTCACTTTCAAGGCCCTGCAGTGGCGTCCCGGCCGGCGTTTGGTCCTGGAGATTGGTCTGCAGACAACCAACTGTTGGCTGCGCTTGGTTGGTAAGGTCTATTGTAAGGATCGCCCCGACGTGTTCGAGGCCATGAAGAAAATTTGGCAGTCCGGCTTGAACCGGGAGGCTGAGTTCTCGATTCCTTGCCCCATTGCCTACTTGCCCGCCTTGCACCTTCTCGTGCAGGAAAAGGTCGAAGGCATGCCCGCGAAGCGTTTGCTCCTCGATGAAAACGGAAGCCGACGCGCGGAGGCTGCGGAACGCTGCGCGTTATGGCTCGCACGGTTTCAGGCTCAAGCGCCGCCACAGGGCAATGTCATGAGAGTGCGAAAAGTTCTGAAACAGAGCGAACGCAGGCTGCGCCGCATCGTCGATGCAGGTGCGCCCTTCGCGGACAAGGCAGAGCGGTTATTCCAGCGCTTGTCGGATACTTCGTCATACCTTGAAAAGAAACCGATGTGCGCCGGCCATGGCGACTTCACCCATAACCAGGTCATTCTCTCTGAGAAGGCGGCGGTGACGTTTGACTGGGACGGTTATGACATCGCCGATCCGTGCCGCGATGTTGCAAGATTCCTTGTCTGTCTCGGACGGCTGGCTCTGAAGGAGTTGCGTTCTGCCCGAGGCCTAGATAGCGCCGGCAGAATATTCCTCAGAAGTTATCTGGCCGCCGACACGCCGGGAGTTGAGAGCCACCTGCCATTCTACAAGGCTGCGCTCTATTTACAGGCTGCAAAGAACGACGTGGTAAGCCAAGACCCGTCGTGCCTCGGGAGAGCGGAAATCCTGCTGAACCGCGGGCTTCAAGCATTGGCGCGCTAGTAGGAGGTGAAGATCATGTTGGAAATTATCCCCAACACAGTGGATCCTGATGGTTCCGCACTTCTTGCATTTCTCGACAAAGAGGAATTGGCCAGACATCTCAATCTGTTTTTATCTGACCAGGGGCAACGCGCTTCCCTGCCAGATGCTCGAATCCGGGTCTTGAGGTGGCACAAGAAAAACCGATGCACGATGGAAATCGCTTTGGAGACCTATGGCATCTTTCACGAGCTGATCGGCAAGATTTACGCCGTTAATCGCTCCGATACTTACCGAATGATGAAAACCATGTGGCGAGAAGGCTTCGATCAGAGCGCGAAGTATTCGATTCCGCAACCGTTGATGTACATGTACTCCCTTCGGCTTCTTCTCCAAGAAAACGTCGCGGGTACGTCCGTTCGAGAGATTTTCCTCGGCAGCGACCGGCATAAGCAGTTCGAAGCCGCCGAGCGGTCTGCGCATTGGCTGGCGTACTTTCATAAACGGGCTCCACGTTTGACCCAGGCTTCTCCGGCAGAGAAACAGCTCGCAAGAATGAAACGCTGGACACGCAGGCTCGCGGAACTGGGAGACCCGGTGACTGAGAAGTCGAAACAGCTCTTCGAAAAATTGGAAGCTGAGTATTCACAACTCCGGGGTACAGAGTTCACTGCTTGCCACAACAGCTACAGCCCGGATCACGTCCTCCTGGCGGATGGACGGACGGCGGTAATTGACTGGGACAGTAACGACGTGGGTGACCCGGCTCGCGACCTCGCGATGTTCGTCGTGGCCACCCAGCGCCTGGCTCTTTGCTCTCTTAGTTCCATTCGCGCGCTCGACTCGCTGGCAGATGCATTCCTGCAAACCTACATGGCAGAGAGGGGCGCGGGGGTGTTTTCGCGACTTCGCTTTTACAGGGCTGCCATGTGCCTGAAGGTGGCCAATTACTGCGCGTTCAACCGCCAGGTTCCCCGGTGGGAGAAGAATGTTGCGGCGATGGTAGATGAAGGGGTTCGAGTTCTGGGGAATTGAACCCAACGCTGGAGCAGAGTAATTTCAGGAGTCCAAATTCCCATGCTGGTCAGTTCTATGGCAGGCGAAACGATACATCGGGCTGAGCGACCACCCCGCATTTTTCATGCGGTGGGAACAGGTGTGCCCGCCGTCCCCAACGATCCTGCTCTGCCGGGATTAGTGTTGCTCCATCGTCCGGAGCACCTTCTAGCCGCGTTGACTCCGCTCTTGAGTGGCCGTTTGGGAAGCCGCCACACCGCGCTCACGCCCAACCGCCTGTTCGTTCGCCGCTACGTTCCCGGGAAGCGCTGCATTGTGAAATTCGAAGTGACGATGCAGGCAGCTCCTGGGATGCCGGGCAGGCGTCAATGCTTTTTTGCGAAGTTCTACACTGGTGGCCACGGAGTTGGTGTTTATGAGAATTGTCAGCAACTGTGGCGCCGTGGCTTTTCCCGAGGGTGCTTCACGATTGCTGAGCCACTCGCTTACCACCCGGCCTGGCAAGTCCTGGTCCTGAGTTGGGAGAACGGTCGGTCCCTCCGCGATATCGTTCTCGCGGGGCCGGACGCCCATCGAGCAGTGGAAGGCGCAGCCAGGTGGCTGCATCGCCTGCATACATGTGGCTTCAATGGCGGGCGTGTTTACACGTTCTCGCGCCACCTTCATATTCTGGGCATTCGCAAGCGGAATCTGACCTCGGCAAATCGAGAGGTCGGTCGCGCCTTCGGCGATGTTTTGGACCGGATTAAGCATCGGCTTCTGAAGCTTGAGCCACTCGCATGGGCCCCCACGCACCGCGATTTTTCTCCTGAACACCTCATCGTAGAAGGCCAGCGTTTCACGGGTTTGGATTTCGATGAGTTTTGTCAATACGATCCCCTGTTCGATGTAGCCCACTTTGTGGCCCACCTGCGATTTCTGGCCCTAATCTCGTCCGGAACGATTAATTCTTTGGATAACCTCGCCGCCCGCTTTGAGGACTCGTACACCTCGGCGTCTGCGAGTTTCTCCGTCGCGCGGTTACGCCTGTTTGCGGTCATCGCTTACCTGAAACTCGCATATGTGGAGGCCATGGTGCGCGGCAATAAAGACGGGAAGCAAGTGGTGCACACGCTGATCGAGGAAGCTCGTCGATTCGCGGAGTCGAAAAATGGAGAGTGACGTAATGCTGTGGGAATGCGACACGCAGGTCTTGAATCCCGATCAGACCGCAGGCCCGAGAGTCCGCAAGGCAGTTCTCGAAAGAAGGAGACACTCGAGAGATGCTTAATCAATCCAACCCCGGGAGTGTCGAAAAAAGAAGCCTTCTTTACCTCCTGCCTCTCCTTCGTGCCCACTGGAGGAAGATCTTCCTCGCGTTCCTGGCCATGGGGGTGGACTCTCTACTCACTGTCATGCGCCCCTGGCCTCTCAAGGTCGTGATTGATCGTGTCCTTTCGCATAGGCCAAGCCGCGTGCCTCTGATCCACGCGTGGTTAGACAACGCGCCGCTTACAGCGACGCAAATCCTGTACGGCTCTTGCGCGGCGGTACTCTGCATCGCCCTCATCACTGGTCTAACTACTTACTGCTACACGCGCCTCCTCGGCGCCGTCGGTCAGCGCTTCGTCTTTGAGCTGCGGCGGGACCTGTTCGCCCACATGCAACGCCTATCTCTGCGTTTCCACGACACTCAAAAAACAGGCGATCTAACTACCCGGTTGACCTCCGACATTCAATCTATTCAAGACTTCATCTCAAACGGCGTCATCGCTTTCGGCAGCAACACGCTGTTGCTGAGCAGCATGGCTGCCCTGATGTTCTGGCTCAACTGGAGGTTCGCTCTCGCTGCTCTCTCAATCGCTCCGCTGATGTTCTGGATGGTCTATCGCCACAAGCTCCTCATTAAGCGCGCGACTCGCAAAGCACGCGCCAGCACGGGACTGCTGGCTTCACTCGCGCAGGAGACGCTGGCCTCCATTCGCATCGTGCAGGGGCTGGCGCAAGAGGACCAGATCGACGAGCGCTTCCAGGTACAAAGCGAAAGCAGTCTTCAGGCCTTCCTAGAGAGCATGCGGTATCAGGCGCGGATCGCTCCGGTGGTGGATTTCTGTGCGGCAATTGGGCTGACCATGGTCATGTGGTACGGGGCCAGGAGCGTTCTGGCCGGCCGCATCACAACCGGGGACGTGGTCATTTTCTTCGCGTACGTAAATAACTTCTACAGCCCCATGAAAGCCATTACGCGTTCGACGAATACCTTCACCAAGGCCAGCATAGGAGCCGAGCGAATCGTCGAGGTTTTGCAGCATCAGAGTGAGGTCAGAGACCGCAAACGGGCGCGGCCGGCTCCAAAGTTCAAGGGCGCCATCGAGTTTCGGGACGTGTCGTTCGAGTATGAGCCAGGCGTGACGGTTCTCTCTCACGTCAATCTTTGCATCTCGCCGGGACAGAAACTGGCGATCGTCGGGGCAACCGGGGCGGGAAAGAGCACCCTTGTGAGTTTAGTTCTTCGGTTCTACGACCCTACCGCGGGCGCGGTCTTGGTGGACGGAGAAGACATCCGGAATTATTCCCTTCGTTCGTATCGCGAGCAGATCAGCCTGGTCCTTCAGGACTCGTTGCTTTTGAGTGGTACCATCCGGGACAACATCACTTTTGGCCGGACCGACGCAACCGACGCGGAAATCCGAGCCGCCGCTGCAACTGCAAACGCGGACGAGTTCATTCGCCGGTTTCCGGAAGGCTACGAGACCCGCGTGGCCGAAGCAGGGACCACTTTATCAGGTGGGCAGAAGCAGCGCATCGCCATCGCCCGCGCCGTGGTGCGCGACACGCCTATTTTGATTCTCGACGAGCCCACCAGCGGTCTGGATGCTGCCGCGGAGCGCACGGTTATCAACGCGCTTGAGCGCGCGGCGGCCGGACGCACCACGCTTGTCATCGCCCACCGTCTCAGCACGGTGCGCCTCGCACAACACATTGTCGTCATCGACCGCGGGAGCATCGTCGAGCAAGGGACTCACGAAGAGCTCCTGGCCCGAAACGGCCGATACGCTCATCTTCATCAACTTCAAATGTCTCCGCACCAGCCCGCAGTCTTCGCTACCTCTGACGAAAGTAGAGAACTACGATGATCATAAGATGCCTCTGCACCCTCGTTCTCCTCACGACTGTATTTTCGATAAAAACGGCGGCTGGCTCTGATGACATACTTATGACAACAATGAAATCTTGGGGTAGCCAGGTCGTCGAATTTGTTGTTTGCAACGTAGGCAGGAGGTGCGACGGCCTAAGCCGGACTCCTGGCGCTGACTCGCATCGCTCCGCAAGTCTGGCAGGCGGTACTTCCGCGCTACCGAAGCCGTTTCAGCAAACACCACTCCGCGCAACCACAGTTGCTGGCCACCCTCGGTCGGATGCGCTACGAGGACTGAACCTTTCGGGAAGCCGAGGTGGGTCTGGGCGAACAACGCGAATTGTGCCGGACGTTGGGGCTTTCCAGTGGGCCCGAATTCACGATGCTGTACGGTTGCTTGCAGCGTCTGGACAGCCAGCGCATCGATCGCGCCGTAGACGAGACGGTGCGCCGGTTACGCGCCACGCAGAAAAGGAGACGGCGCCGAGTCCGTGTGGGAGTCGTTTCGACGGGCTTGGCGCAGCGAGCGGTCAGCACGGTCTTTGTGCGGCGGATGTATCATCACTGGCAAAAACCACTGTCACGAAGGCATTGGTTGAAGCGGGTGGTCCTGGCGGATTTGGATCAGCAGATTCCGCTGTCGGAGATCGCGTGACACGGTCCGTGGAACGGCTGCGTTCAGTTGCTCGGACTGGTAGAAATAATTACCTAAGAGTATATAATAGTGTTGGGACTGGCCGACGCCGAGTTCGACAGCGAGCGAAATCACGGCTACATCCGGCAGCAGCTCTGAGCGCAAAGTACGATTCCCCCCAAGGGCGGGAAGAAAACGAAGCGTGTGTGCGGCGTGCGTGCCAAGATGCGGCGGGCATTCCCGTAACGGCTCTGCCGCCGCCGATCGCTGATCAAGAGCCTATTCAGTTCGGTGAAGCGCAAGCTCTCGGCTCGGGCCCCTGGCCGCAGTTTGCCTATGCAAGTGCGGCAAGCCCTGCTGCTCCGCCTGAGTTTCAATCTGTGCCGCCTGAAAAATCGCTTCCTTCTCCTCAGGACGTCAACAGAGCCGCGGCAACTCAAGACACGACAACCGTGAGGGGGGTTGTCGAAGCACCAGACGACGCCGTTGTGCCGGGTGCAAATGTTGTCCTGACTAGCGCGGCGGCAGACGGCCCCCTCACCACGAAAACCGATGAGGATGGTGAATTTGCATTCACCAATGTCCCTGCCGGCGAGTACGTCCTGCGAGTAAAAGCTCCGGGTTTCAAAGACGCGCGATTGCCCGTCACGATAGGTTTGACAGCGATTCGGCCCATCCGTGTGAGATTGAAAATATCCAGCCTCACCGAGGCCGTGACTGTAAACGCCAGCGCTGACCCAATTGCTCTGGCAGATGAGAATCACACCGACATTCAATTCAACGAGCACTTGATGATGAACGTGCCGTCAAAAAGTGCGAACCCTCTCGACGTGCCGTCTCTATTTCTGGCACCCTCGGCATTCGGCAACGGCACGAGCAGCCCTCAAATCATTGTGGATGGCGTTGAGACCAGCGCCCTCGATCTGCCCTCGTCGAGCGTGAAGAGCGTGGCCGTGGACCAAAATCCTTATTCGGCCGAATTTAGCCGGCCCGGCAAGGCACGGCTCGAAGTCACCACCAAGCGCGGTGTCCAGAGCCGCTTCCGCGGCAATATCCTTGCCATTCTACGTAATTCCGCACTGGACGCATCGAATGCCTTTGCTAACGTTCGGCCTCTCCAGCAGCGTGCGATCGGCGAGGCAGAGCTTGATGGCCCGATTTCAAGTACCGCGACCTTCGTCCTGGCGGGACGCTACAACATGTTCAACGATAGTTCGGTTGTTTTTGCCACCACGCCGTCGGGAACCCTTACGGAGAACGTCACGACTCCCCTTCGCAGTTCGCACTTCTTCTTCCGAACCGACGATCGCTTGAACCCCTTGCACAGATTATCTGTACTGTACACAATCAAATTTAGACGCGTCGATAATCAGGGGGTCGGTGGAATCGATTTGCCCGAGCGGGCAACGAACAGTTTCAGCGACGGGAACGAAGTCAAAGTCCTGGAAACCGCAACGCTGTCCGCAAGCGTTTTGAATCAGGTCCGCTTCACCTACAAGGAGGAGCGCCAGAACACCACGAGCGTCACCAATTCGCCTGCCCTACTTGTGCTCGGTGCCTTTAATGGCGGCGGTGCGCAGATTTCCAATCGTGTATCCGAAACAATGCTAGACGCCGAAGACGTAGCTTCCATCATCCACGGCAGGCATGATTTCCGGTTTGGTGGTGGATTCAGGCCCAGATTCATTAGCGCCCAGGACAGTTCAAATGTTGGCGGCACATTCACTTTCTCGTGCCTATTTCCCACTCCAATCGATCCACTCGATCCCCTCCAGCAACCCTGCCCCTTTGCCTTCTCTGAAAACAGACCATTGCGATTTACACAAAATATTGGCAACCCGGCAGTGCAATTCCATCAGCATGAATTCTACACATTCTTTCAGGACGGCATCCGTGTACGGCCTTCCTTTTCCCTTACGCTCGGCCTGCGCCATGAGTTCCAATCGAACGTGTCCCATTACCACAACCTGGCTCCGCGGCTCGCCTTTGCCTTTGCTCCGGGGAAGGGAAAAACCGTCCTGCGGGGGGGATTTGGCGTCTTCTACGAGCGGCAACCGGCGCTCATGGAACACCAAAACCTTCTATACGGTGGGTCAGCCATACGCCAAATCTTCATTTCGAATCCCACCTATCCGAACCCATTCGGTCCTGGAGAAACACCTGAGCAGGACCCGCCGAGCGTCGAGCGCATTGACCCCCGTATCCGGCTTCCTTATCTCATGCAGGGAAGCCTGGCGATTGAGCAAAAAATGGGGCGGGGACAAAATTATCTAACCCTGGAATTGACGACGCTGCGTGGCGTGGAACTTTACCGCACACGGGATGTAAACTTCCCCTTGCCGGGCACCGGGATCCGCCCGGATCCCAACTTCGTCAATATCAATCAATTTGAGTCAACGGCATCGTCGCGAAGCTATAGTGCTGCAATAACCTATAAGGGTCATTTCCGCAAAGCGGACATCGTGACCCAGTACACACTGTCTCGCACACTGGACAACGCGAGCAGTATGAATTCTCTTCCTGCCAATAGCTACGACTTGCAGACCGAATGGGGTCGCGCGGATTACGATCGCAGGCATCGTTTCAACCTGGTGCTCGTGTATAGCTTGCCTGCGGGATTCCGCATGTCAGGAATCCTCAACGCGTGGTCCGGCCTTCCGTACAATATCATCACCGGCCTGAACCCCAATAACAACACCGTTGTCAATGATCGACCGACGGGGCTTTGGCGCAATGCTGGCCGGGGTTCAGGGTACACCGACCTCGACCTCAGGCTGGCGCGGCGCTGGCGTTTTTCAAGGGGAGATCACCCGCACTCAATGGAGTTCGCAGTGGATGCTTTCAATGCCTTGAACCACGTCAATTTTCAGAATTACGAGGGCACGACCACGTCGCTGGACTTCGGACGAGCCAATACCGCGCTACCCGCACGACAGCTCCAGCTGAGCGTGCGATTTATCTTTTGAGGTTCCCGATGAGGTCGGCCACCTGTACTGGAGGGGCAAGTAAGGACAGGA
>WNFA01006423.1_pt1 | contig 14874 bp, 14 predicted proteins | sample 5400481 | NCBI WGS metagenome assembly WNFA01 (sample SAMN13153340, study PRJNA577476) | soil metagenome | isolation source: 120 cm saprolite under Douglas fir tree site 2 hole 1 replicate 2 | place: USA:California | collected 2015-04-18
GACGAGTGTGCAGCCACGAGACGAGCGCGGAAGGTGGGATTCGAGATTTGCTGTCGGACGGCGGGGCGGGATGCGCTAGCCGGCGAGGAAGCGTTCGAGGAAGATGGTCGAGACGTGGCCCTTTTGGAAGTCGGGGTCGTTGAGGATGCGTTTGTGCAGCGGGATGGTCGTCTTGATGCCTTCGATCACGTATTCGTCGAGGGCTCGGCGCATGCGGGCGATGGATTCCTGCCGGTCCCGTCCATGCGTAATCACTTTGGCGATCATTGAATCGTAGAACGGAACGACCATCATGTTCGGTTCCATCACCGAGTCGACTCGTACGCCAAATCCGCCTGGCGCGCTGTACTTGGTGATCATTCCGGGGCAGGGCGTAAACTTCTCGGGGTCTTCGGCGTTGATGCGACATTGGAGACTGTGCCCGCTGAGCTTGATGTCTTGTTGCTTGAACGAGAGGGATTGGCCGTCGGCGAGCCTGATCTGCTCCTTGATGAGATCGATGCCGGTCACCATTTCCGTAATCGCATGCTCCACCTGGATGCGGGTGTTCACTTCCATGAAGAAGAAGTTGCGGTCCTTGTCGAGCAGGAACTCGACGGTGCCGACATTCCGGTAGTGCACGGCTTTGACGGCTTCGACGGCGACGCGGCAGATCTCCCGGCGGAGTTTCTCGTCGACGGCGGGCGACGGCGTTTCTTCGAGAAGCTTCTGATGCCGGCGTTGGATCGAGCAGTCGCGCTCGCCGAGATGCACGATATGCCCACGATGGTCGGCGGCAATCTGCACTTCGATATGGCGGGGCTCGAGAAAATATCGTTCGAGGTAGACGGCATCGTTGCCGAACGTGGCCTTTGCCTCCGCTTGTGCGGCTTGAAACGCGCGAGCGAGATCTTCGGCCTTGTTCACGACGCGCATGCCGCGTCCTCCCCCACCGGTTGAGGCTTTGATGATGACGGGATAGCCGATCTTGGTAGCGGCTTCGAGGGCTCCCTGTTCGCTCTTTAGCTCACCGGGACTGCCTGGTGTGACGGGTAAGCCTCGATGGGCGACGATTTCACGCGCTTTGGCTTTGTCACCCAGGAGGGCGATGTGTTCGGACGTGGGGCCGATGAATTTGACGCCGATGGACTCGCAGACTTCGGCGAAGTGGGCGTTCTCGGAGAGGAACCCATAGCCGGGATGGATGGCGTCCGCCCCGGTGATCTCGGCCGCGCTCAGGACGTTGGGAATATTTCGGTAGCTGAGAGCGGCGTCAGGAGGCCCGACGCAGATCTTCTCGTCGGCTGCGCGCACATGAAGGCTCGCGGCATCGGCCTCGGAAAAGATCGCGACGGTCTTAATGCCGAGTTCCTTACAGGCACGAATTACGCGGAGCGCGATCTCACCGCGATTGGCTATCAACACTTTCTTGAACACGCGAGTACTCCGATGTGGGTCGAGGGAAGAAAGTTAGGAGCCTAGGGTGTGGCTGTCGGATCGACGAGGAAGAGCGCCTGGCCATACTCCACCGGCTTGGTGCTTTCGGCCAGAATTTTCGTGACCCGCCCATCCACCTCTGACTCGATTTCGTTCATCAACTTCATCGCTTCGACGATGCACAGGACCTGTCCCTTTTTCACATAGTCGCCTTCTTCGACATAGGGGTCGGCATCCGGCGAGGGGGACCGATAGAACGTTCCGACGATCGGAGACGCGATGGTGATCATGCCTGTCGTGTCTTCAGTCTGTGTCCCGGCCGCCGCGGGCAGTTGAGAGGCCGCGGTCGAGCCGGACGTCCTCTGATCGGCAACGGTGGTCGTGATCGTTTTGACCCCGATTTCATATCGCACACGGATTCTGAGGCCTCCGTGCTCCAGTTCCAGTTCGGTCAAGTTGTTCTTCTTGAGCAGATCGATCAGTTCTTGGATGTGTTTGTTCTGTTGTTCGGACAGTGCAGGTGTGCGTTGCCCTCTCTGGGTCGCGGTAAAGGCTTGAGGCAGGATGATCGGCGTCCCGCCTTTCTTCGGCTTGCTCGATTTCGGTTTGCTCACCGAACACGCTCCACGTGTTCTCGCGTACGGGTATCGATTCTGATCACGGTTCCGGCTTCCAAATAGAGCGGCACCTTGATGATGGCGCCGGTTTCGAGGGTGGCAGGCTTGGTGCCCCCCGTGGCTGTATCGCCCCGGAAACCCGGTTCGGCATCGACCACTTTCAGCTCGACAAAGTTGGGCAGTTCGACGTCGATCGGGCGATGTTCGTACACGAGAATCTTCACCGTCATGTTTTCTTTCAAGAGATCTGCATTTTCCCCGAGCTTGCCCTTCTCGAACGTCAGTTGCTCGAAGGTCTCCGTGTCCATAAAGGTATAGGCGTCGTCGGTCGCATAGAGGAATTGCATGGTCCGTTCTTCGAGATTCGGCTCTTCGAACCGTTCTCCGGATCGGAAAGTACGATCCAGGACATTACCTGAAAGATAACTCTTGAGCTTGGTGCGCACAAAGGCTCCACCCTTACCCGGTTTTACATGTTGAAACTCAATGATATAAAAGGGCTGGTTATCTACCATGAGCCGCACGCCACCGCGAAAATCGGTCGTGGAAATCACTCGGTACTCCCTTCAGACTGTAAGAGGTCACTCGATACGCTCCGCAATTATCTTGTTCCTTTTGCCGTCCGTCGTGATGTCGCTGGTGCGGCCGTCTTCTTGTGGCGTCGGGATGCGGTCAAATGGTCGTGTAGCCCACGGAGTGCGAGGAGATAGCCGGTCGGACCCAAGCCGGCAATCTGCCCGATAGCAACTCCCGCGACATAGGACCGATCGCGAAATTCTTCCCGCTGATGAATATTGGACAGATGCACCTCAACCGTCGGCAGGCCGACCGCCGCAATGGCGTCGCGGATTGCGACGCTGGTGTGGGTATAAGCGGCAGGGTTAATGATGATCCCATCGTAATCCGTCCGAGCCTCTTGAATCCAGGTGACAAGTTCACCCTCGTTATTTGACTGGCGCAGGTCCACTTCCACTGCTAACTCCTTCGCCAGCTTCGTGATGGCTGAGTCCAGGGCATCGAGGGACAGGGTGCCGTAAATCGACTGCTCTCTGGTCCCGAGGAGATTCAAATTTGGACCGTGCAAGACTCGTATTCGTAGCATGTCTTTGTGTTTATATACTGGATACGTGAGAACGATCCCTCGTGCCTGGGGTCCAGCAGGGCGGCATTGTAGCAGTCTGCCTCAGACCGGTCAAACGTGCAAAAATATTAGGAAGTTTTTGGGTGAGGCTCGTTCGTTGTGTCACGACCGTGACGACGTGATTCAATGCTGCGAAGCCAGGATTCCAGCTGTGCCACAACTTCAGCATGAGGCGATGGAGGAGGCATCACTACAGTCTCGGCGGCTTGGAAGTCCGGCTTTGGTACCGCGAGCTGTTCCCCTGTCTTATCGTGTGTGCTGATGGCTGTCTCCCCCAGTTCCGTTGGCATAATAAGTGGGTCGGGAGAAGCGATCTCTGGTTCGGCCGTCGTTGATGCCGGCAGGTCTGGTGCGGTACTCGTCATCGGGGCGGAGGCTGTGAGTCCGACAGGAGCAGGCGGTGCAGTCTCCTTCTGGGCAGAGAGGTTACGCATGGCTGGAGCCGCCGGCTTTGGCCGATCTGGTTCCTTCTTTTGTTTCGGCGGTCCGCCTAGAGCAGATTGGACTGAGAGCGCTTCTTCATCACGCGAATTGACGGCCAGGATGACGGCACAGGATTGCAGTGCGGATTCGTTCAGCCCCTGGCTCTGGTAGATCTTGATCAAGGTCCGGTGTGCGCGCAGGTTTTCGGGGCTCAGCTTGACGGATTCTTCTAGAATCGCCTTGGCCTTCGTGGCCTGCCCCATATGGTCGTAGGCACGTCCGAGCGCGACCATGGCGGTAATGAAGCCGGGATATAACTTCAGGCCGTCTTCGAGGACGCCCGCGGCTTCCTGCCACATGCCGACTTTTCCGTACTCTTCGGCCAGTGGCATGAAAGCTTTGGAATATGGATCTCTGGCTAACTGGGTGGCCAGTCGATCGATTTCCAGGGCGCTCTCGGTGGCGTTCTGATTCTGAGCCATGGACTGCTAGCGTCCTCCCGCAACTGGCTTGGGAGCCTGGCTGGATTGTCTGGTGCGCAGCAGTTCTTGTGCCCGGTTCAGTATCGCGTCGGCGAGTGCTCGTTTTGGCATCAGCGGCAGTTCTGTTATGGACCCCTGCCGGTCGATCAACGTGGCGGCGTTCTGATCGCTGCCGAATCCCGCTCCCACAGTCGTGACATCGTTCGCGACGATGAGGTCGAGCCCTTTGGCCGTGAGCTTGTCTTTCGCGTGGGCGATCAGATCGCTGGTCTCAGCGGCGAAGCCAACCATAAGTTGCGTGGTCCGTTGGGCAGATAAGGAGGCCAGGATGTCAGTGGTTCGTTCGAGATCAAGCGTCTGGCCGGTTCGCCCCTGTTTCTTTATTTTTTGCAAGGCAGGGTGCGTGGGACGAAAATCCGCCACCGCGGCGGCCATGATCACAGTTGTGGACCATGCAAGGTGCGCGGACAGGGCCTTCGTCATTTCTTCAGCCGTGGCTACCGAGATGACCTCGATGCCTCTTGGAGTTGGTAAGGCCGTGGGACCGGTGACGAGGACTACCTGGGCTCCCCTCGCCTGGGCGGCTTCGGCGATGGCATAGCCCATCTTGCCGGAGGAGCGGTTTGAAATGAAGCGCACCGGATCGATCGGCTCTTGCGTCGGGCCTGCCGAAACCAGAATACGGTGCCCTTGCCAATCGCGTCGTGGAGCCAGCGCCGCCTGAATTGCCTCCAAAATTGTGCCTTCCTCTGCCAAGCGGCCTTGGCCGATCCGTCCGGAAGCAAGCGGGCCTTCTTCAGGGTCCACCACGATCGTTCCCCTCGCCCGCAACGTCCCTACGTGTTCTCTGACAGATGGATGGGTCCACATCCCTCCGTCCATGGCGGGGGCCACAATCAGCGGACACTGTGCCGTCAGGAGCATGGTCGAAAGCAAATCGTCGCCCAGCCCCAGTGCTGCTCTTGCAAGACAATTGGCCGTAGCCGGCGCAATGACGATGGCATCTGCCTGTTCGGGCAATGACAAGTGTTTCATCTCCTGATGCGCCTCGAACACATCCGTCGAGACGGGATGGCCGGAGAGCACTTCAAACGTCAGCGGGGTGACGAACTTCGTAGCCGATTGCGTCATCACGACGTGCACCACCGCTCCTTCACGGAGCAAGGTCCGGAGCAACGCGACAGCCTTATAGGCCGCGATGCTGCCGGTCACGCCGAGCACGATCTGTTTCCCGATCAACGTCGGCCCTATGGAACCGGAGATCTTCACCAATTACTCCTCGCTCTCACCCACCACCGGCTTCGGGGAATCGTCGACATAGACGCTCAGCTCTTTCTTGATCTCCTTCGCGTCGTCGCCGGTCATCACGGCGGTGCGCTCCATTTCGCCTTCATTGCCGCGCTTCGCTTCCTTCATGGCATCCCGCGCTTCTTGACCGACGAGGTATTTGACTTGTCCCAGGAGGACTTCATCGAGGGCGATGGTCGTTTCTTTGGTGAAGCGTGAAGGGGCATGACGTGATCCCTGCAAAATGTGCTTCGCCCGCTGGGCTGCGATGATCGTCAGCCGGTGGCGTGAGTCAAACTCGCCTGCGCTGTATTGGGGCAATAGTCTCAACATGTCGATCATGGATGCGGTACTCCTTTGGGTTAGGGAAGATCTTTGCGATCTCCGGTTTTCTGTTCATCGTCAAGAATGAAATTATTTTCGAGCCACGTCATGTTCAATCGTTTCGTCTTCAATCGTTCTGACCAGAAGATGCTTTCGAGATCGCGAAGGGATCGGCCGAGGTCTTCGTTTCGGACGATATAGGCGTATTCCCGGTAGCTCCACACCTCTTCTTTCACTTTGTGCAGTCGCCGTTGAATCTCCTCTGGTGTATCGGAGGCCCTGGTTTGAAGCCGGGACCTGAGCACGGTCATCGAGGGAGGAAGGATAAAGATCGATACCGAATCCTCGAATCGTTTCTTGACCTGCATGGCCCCTTGCACATCGATATCCAGTAACACATCGACCCCCTGATCGATCTTTTCGGTCAGCGATTTCCACGGCGTCCCGTAGAGATGTCCATACACATGGGCCCACTCGACGAAATCGTTTCGCTCGATCATCTCTTGGAATGTCCGCTCTTTGATGAAGTAATAATCGCGCCCATGCTCTTCGCCTGACCGCGGCTTCCTCGTTGTATAGGAAATCGAATGCCACAGTCCGGGAAGGTTCGTCGTGAGTTGCTTACAGAGCGTGGTTTTCCCCGTCCCGGAGGGCGCGGAGATAATGAACAGAATTCCCCGCCGATCCGTCGAGGACCGTGGTTGGCCGGACACCGGCGCCGCAGAGCTTGTTGTGGTGCTTGAGCTCATTCGACGTTCTGGACCTGTTCGCGAATGCGTTCCAGTTCGGCCTTCATCTGAACCACATGACCAGCGATTTCCCCGTCGTTGGCTTTTGAGCCGATCGTGTTGACTTCCCGTCCGATTTCCTGGAGCAGGAAATCGAGTGTTTTGCCTACGGACTCTGTACGGTTGAGTGTCTCCTCAAACTGTATCATATGCGAGTCCAATCTGACTATTTCTTCTGTAATGTCACCACGATCCGCGTACACCGCCAATTCCTGATAGAGCCGGGGGGGATCAGGGATTTCCGATCCGAGCAGCCTCGCTACACGGAGCTTCATTCTGTCGAAGGCCTCCTGGGCCAACAAAGGGGCCCGTACGGCGATGCGGGCCTTGTGCTCCCGGATGGTCTGGACCCGCGCACGCATATCCTCTGCCAGGGCCTTCCCTTCGCGCGTTCGCATGCCCTTCAGATCCGTCAGTGCCTGGGTCGTCTGTTGTTGAACGATCTTCGCCAGTTTCGGATCTTCCGTCGGTTGCTCCGATATCGACACGACGTCACGGAGCCCAGCCATGAGCGCTAGATCGATGGAGCCGCTCAGCTTCAGGGATTTCTTAAGGGTACGGAGGGCCTGATGGTACTGCTTCGCAAGGGGTTGGTCAAGGTTGACGCTTCCGGCGCGGCCTTTGCCCCATTGGACGGTCACCGAGATGTCGATGCGTCCACGGGTGCAGCTTTGCTGGATGGCTTTCTTGAAGGAGTCTTCTAGGTGGCTCAATGGCCGGGGTAGGCGGCAGGCGATTTCGAGAAAGCGATGGTTGACGGAGCGCATTTCCACCGTCACGGACCCATCCTGCCAGGGGGCCTGCCGTCGGCCGAAACCGGTCATGCTACGAATCATTGGGGACCTTTCTCTTTCCATGGGCAGTGCCGGTAGACCGGACAGATGCGGCACTGGGGTTTTCTGGCAAGGCAGACATAGCGGCCATGTAACAACACGCGCTGCGAGAAGGCGGTCCACTGGGATTCTGGCATGAGGCGCTGAAGGTCTTGTTCGACACGGTCTGGATTGTCGGATCTGGTCAGGCCGAGTCGCTTCGCCACGCGCTTCACATGGGTATCGACGACGATACTGGGCTGGCCGAAGGCATTCCCGAGAATGACGTTCGCGGTCTTTCTGCCGACGCCCGGCAAGGTGATCAACTCATCCATCGTGTGCGGGACCTGTTCGCCGAAGCGCTCGGTCACGGCTTTTCCGCATGCGATGAGATGCTTCGCTTTGTTCTTAAAGAAACCGGTGGAACGAATGAGCTGTTCGAGTTCAGGAAGATGAGCCGCAGCCAGCTCTGCCGGTTGCCGATACCGCCGAAAGAGTGATGGAGTGACCTGGTTGACCCGCTGGTCGGTACATTGGGCGGAGAGGATCGTGGCCACGAGCAGCTCCCAAGGGGAACGATGGTCGAGTTCCATGTTCGGGCTTGGCATCGTGCGCTGGAGGATCTTCGCAATCTCTCGGAGACGCTTGCGAAGATCCGATGATGGCAGAGATTTTGTTGTCATGGCTGGTACCAGAGAGGGCCGATTGTGCAGCGGGTTAAGGACGAGATGCAAGGGTGAGTGTCGGAGCTGCCGATTTCTGGGAAGAGGCGTCCACCGGGACGAGCGCAGCCAGCCGTTCTTCGAGTTGCTGGATCAGTGCGGGCAAGGTCTCCTGATGCAGAGCGGAAATCCCGATCGCGCCGTAGCGCCGACACAGGGCCTCCGCTTGTCCGGCCGGAAGCTGGTCGCACTTGTTGAACACCAGGGCCCGTGGAAGCTGATCGAGGGTGAGGCTTTGCAGCACGGTGTCGACCGCTGCGATATGGGCGTCCAGATCTTTTGTCCCCGCATCGACCACATGCAGGAGAAGGTCGGCATCGCGCAATTCGTCCAATGTCGTTCTGAAGGCTGCGAGGAGATCTTTGGGAAGATCGCGAATGAATCCCACCGTGTCGGTGATGATCACTTCACGGCCATGCGGAAAATGCAGTCTGCGGCTTGTGGTGTCGAGCGTTTCAAAGACGCGTGGGGCCGTGCTCACCACACTGTTCGTTAAGGCGTTGAGCAATGTCGACTTGCCGGCGTTCGTGTAGCCCACGATGGACAGGACTGGGAATTCCTGTCGGACTCGGCGCGATCGCCGTTGGTCTTGGTGACGGGCAAAGCCCTCGATCTCTCGCTCCAAATGGTCGATGCGCTCTCTGATGCGACGGCGGTCCGTTTCGAGCTTCGTTTCACCGGGACCTCTGCTGCCGATTCCCCCGCCCAAACGCGAGAGGCTTGTTCCCTGACCGGAGAGACGGGGGAGCAGATAACGAAGTTGCGCCAATTCGACCTGCACCTTCCCTTCTCGGCTATGCGCCCGTTGCGCAAAGATGTCGAGAATCAGCTGGGTCCGATCGATGACCGTGAGGTCGGTGATCTCCTCAATGGCGCGCAGCTGCGCGGGAGCCAAATCTTGATCGAAGATGAGCAGGTCCGCTCCCTTTTGCATGGCTTGCATCAGCACGTCTTTGAGTTTGCCGCTTCCCAATTGGAACCGATGATGGCCGCTCTGTGTGCGTTGCACTAAACGGTCGATCACGGTGAGATCTGCCGAGGAGGCCAGTTCTGCCAGTTCGGTGAGGCGATCTTCTTGCTCGGCCTTACTCTTGGGCGAGGCGCTCACGAGGATGGCGGTCTGCCCCTGAGCCATCGTGTGAGACCCGCTCTGACGTTGGAGGTCTGACTCCAGTTCGCGAATGAATGTCTCGAAACTCACCGGGCATTGATGCACCAGAGTAGGCTTCAAGAACGTATACAATGGCCCCTGCGGACTGGGTGGATTCAGATGGGCCAGGGAGAGCAACCCTGGCTCACCCTTGGGTGTGACGGCCACGGTTCCGATCAGGTCGAGTCGGAGCAAGCCCAGCATGGTGAGGTCTTCTTGACTGATGGGTTGTTCCTTCAGGTGCGACCGGATCAGCCGAAGGCCCCGCAGGGATCGCGGGCTTGCACGAAAGGTGGCCAGAGTCGTCGGCGAGGGCTCGGTGCCGGCGCCGACCAGGACGTCTTGAACAGCTCCGCGCCTGGTGATGACCAGTCCGATGGGACGCCGAATCTCATGCGTGAACTGTGCGAGGGTTTTTGCCGCTTCAGCTGAGAGGACCTCATCCACGGGCATACGTCGGCGATACAGCCGCTCAAGCATTGCGAGCTGGCTGGCACGGAGACCAAGGACCTGTCCGTGAATTTCTGGAATGGGCGTCGTTTCCTTACAGTCGTTGGCTAGCAGGCTACGGAAAAACTATTGTGGCGCGCGAGACTTTCAACGGTCCGCATGTCTGGTGCAAGCCCGGTCTGTCTGGTCCATCTGGTTAGTCTGCTGGCTGTTTCAGCATCCTGTTAGACCGCGTGTGCGAGGCTGTTTCAGCATCCTGTTAGACCGCGTGTGCGAATGATGAAGCGAGCGAGGCTTGGGCATCGATGTCCAGGGATGCACGGAGCCCTGCGCGAAGTGCCTGCCTCCCTGCTGCTGCGATCATCGCGGCATTATCCGTACAGTAGGCGAGCGGAGGAAGACTCAGGTGCAGGCTCTCGGACGTAGCTCGTTGCTGGAGCAGCGCGCGCAATCGAGAATTGGCGGACACGCCTCCGACAACGGCCAACGCACGAGCGCCGGATGACCGAACTGCGGCAAATGATTTTTCGACCAAAACGGCCACGATGGCCTCCTGATAGCCAGCCGCCAAGTCAGCAGCTTGGGCCGTACGAGATTGCTCAGTCATTGCTTGAAGTTTGTAGAGCAAAGCGGTTTTTAAACCACTAAAACTAAATTCAGGGCTCCCCCTTTTGAGATAGGAACGGGGAAATGCAATGGCTTCTGGATTTCCCTGTCGAGCCAAGCGATCGATGGCTGGCCCCCCAGGGTATTCCAATCCCAGCAACTGAGCGCCTTTGTCAAAGGCCTCCCCTGCCGCATCATCTCTGGTAGAACCAAGGAGCCGGCAGTGACCGCTTGGTTCCTTATAATAAAGATGGGTATGTCCACCCGAGACAACCAGGACCACACAGGGTAACGGAAACGCTGGGTCCAGCAGCCAAGCGGAGGCAATGTGGCCTTCAAGATGGCTCACACCGACCACCGGAATATTCAAGACATAGGCAAGTGCTTTCGCATAGTTGACCCCGACGAGCAGAGCGCCGGCCAAGCCGGGTCCTTGGGTGACTGCGATTCCAGTGAGATCCGTCCATCCGAGACCGGCTTTTTGCAGCGCTTCAGCGGAGACAACTTCAATCGATTCAATGTGGGCACGAGAGGCGAGTTCGGGAACGACGCCACCGAATCGCTGATGAACGGCATGCTGTGACGTAATAATGTTCGAGAGGACGGCGCCGTCTGCGCCAAGCACCGATGCGGCTGTTTCATCACATGACGTCTCGATACCAAGGATGGGCCCCGTTATCCAAGCTGAGGTGGGCTGTTCAACGGTCGTCATCATGAAATCTTTCCCGATCACACGAACTGGACCGGCGGAACATGCGTTATTCTGAGAGCGGCTAAATAACACAGCCCTCGTGGCCGCTGGCGCCACAAGGGCCGTGTCGTACTCTATGCGATGGCGTCGCGCAGGTACAGGGCTGGGACATTAGACGCCAGCCATCGCCTCCTGCTCGATGAATGCCGGAGCACCGTCGCGAAGCACCACGCGGATTTTTCGGCATTCCTTGAATCGTCCTCTAATCATCTCTTCGGAGAGTGGATCGCCGATCGCGCGCTGAATCGTCCGACGCATCGGTCTGGCTCCGTAGAGCGGTTCGTAGCCTTCCTTAATCAACCACTGCTTGACGTCGTCCTCGACCTCAATCTCCACACCCTTGTCGAGGAGGCGAAGGTTGAGTTCACCTAAGAGGATGTCGAGGATATTGTACAGATGCGTTTTGTCTAACTGATGGAAGACTATGATCTCGTCGACCCGGTTCAGAAACTCCGGGCTGAACGAGCGGCGCAATTCTCCCAACACTTCTTCCTTCTTATGGCGCTCCTGATCGCCTTCCGTGCTCTGGAATCCGAGTGAGACCCCCTTCTGGATCAACTTGGTCCCGATATTGGAGGTCATGATGATGACGCAATTCTTAAAGTCAACTTTGCGTCCGAGGCTGTCGGTCAGTACCCCGTCGTCCAAGACCTGCAAGAGGATATTGAACACATCAGGATGGGCCTTTTCGATTTCGTCGAACAGGACGACTGAATAGGGCCGGCGCCGGACCCGTTCAGTCAATTGGCCGCCTTCTTCGTACCCCACGTACCCCGGAGGGGCTCCGAAGAGTCGGGAACTGGTGAATTTTTCCTGATATTCGGACATGTCGATCCGAATGAGTGAGTCTTCGCTATTGAAGAGGAACTCAGCTAAGGTCCTTGCCAGCTCGGTTTTTCCGACCCCGGTGGGTCCCAGGAAAATAAAGGACCCAATAGGCTTCCGCGCTTCCTTCAGGCCGGCGCGTGACCGCCGAATGGCTCGGGCCACGGCGGAGATCGCTTCGTTCTGTCCGACCACACGTTTATGGAGGAATTCCTCCATTCGCAGCAGTTTGTCCGATTCTTCTTCTTCGAGCTTGAAGAGCGGAATGCCCGTCATCTTGGAGACAACATAGGCCACCTCTTCTTTTCCAATCGTCGGCTTGTTTTTTTCCTGGTTTTTCTTCCACTCGCGCTTGGATTCATCGAGGAGTTTGCGCATCCGTTCTTCTTCCTCGCGATGGCGGACGGCCTCCTCGAAGTTCTGCATCGAGATGGCCAGTTCCTTTTCGCGAGAGACTTTCTTCAGCTCTTGCTCCATTGCCTTCAGCTCTAAGGGCAGCGCATAGGTCTGCAATTTTGCGCGTGATCCCGTCTCATCAATCAAATCGATGGCCTTATCCGGGAGAAAACACCATGATGTTCTTCGTACCGATCGCGTAGCCCTTGGATGATCAGCACCGTCTCATCGATGCTTGGTGGCTGGACATGAATCGGTTGGAACCGTCGCTTGAGGGCTCCGTCTTTCTCAATATGTTTTCGGTATTCATCGAGAGTCGTGGCGCCAATACATTGAATTTCTCCCCGCGACAGTGCGGGCTTGAGCATGTTGGAGGCATCGATCGATCCTTCCGCCGCCCCTGCTCCCACCAAGGTATGGAGTTCATCGATGAAGATGATGATGTTTCCGGCCTGGACGATTTCCTTCATCACGACCTTCAGCCGTTCCTCGAATTGGCCGCGATATTTTGTCCCTGCAACCAGTGAACCGAGGTCGAGTGCAATGACGCGTCGTGAGAGAAGATTATCCGGCACTTCGGACTGGATGATTCGTTGGGCGAGACCTTCGACAATGGCGGTCTTGCCGACGCCGGCTTCCCCGATGAGCACGGGATTGTTTTTCGAACGACGACTCAGGATCTGAAGCACCCGCTCGATTTCGTCGGCTCGGCCGATGACGGGATCCAGTTGCCCTGCCTGGGCAAGCTGGGTCAGATCACGACCGAATTCATCGAGTGCCGGGGTGTTGCTCTTCCGGTCGCGCTCACGCGGGGTGGACTTCCGCAAGAATGTCACGGTCAATTGTCGGGCGGTCAGGAGATTGGCGCCTAAGCTACGGAGGATCTTTCCGCCGATCCCCTCCTCTTCTCGGAGAAGGCCCAATAGGAGGTGTTCACTGCCGATATGATTGTGTCCAAGGAGTCGGGCTTCTTCGACCCCGTATTCGATGACCTTCTTGACTCGAGGGCTGAAAGGGATCTCACCAAAGGTCATGGTGGTACCCCCGCCGGGCAAATTCCGTTCTATTTCCAAACGGACTTGTTCGGTCGAGAGTCCCATCTTTTTCAAGATCATCAGGGCAACCCCGTCTGATTCCCGGAGAATGGCCAAGACGAGATGCTCGGTTCCTAGGTAATCGTTTTGATGACGCTCAGCCTCTTCCCGTGCGAGGATGATGATCTTCCGACCCTTGTCCGTGAATCTTTCGAACATCCTGCCTCCTTTTAGGTGGACTGATAACCAGTTCCACGCGCGCAAAGTTCTCGAAAAATCTGACCTAATTCTAACTAGAAGGATTTTAAGTGTCAAGACTACGCGACAATTGCACAAGCCAAGAACTGGGGTGGACGGAATACATGTGGTGAAGGTCTGCGGTGATCTGGTTCGTTGACTTCAAAAGAACCCTCCCGATACAATCTCGAACTTTTCCGCCGGTATCTAGATAGCGTTTCGACAGGGTTTTACCAATGAAAAGCAAAAGTGTCGGGATTCTGACAAAACCGAAGCTTCCTGAGGATAAGAGCACGCTGCACGATGTGGTCACCTGGCTCCGGGCTCGAAGTATCGATGTGATTTTGGACACGACGTCGGCGAGTCTTCTCGGTGAACAGGGGGGGTATCAGAAAACTCAGCTGGCGAGCAAAGCGGATGTACTTCTCGTCTTGGGCGGCGACGGGACCATGCTCAATGCCGCTCGACTTGCCGGGGAACGAAGCATTCCCATCCTGGGGGTCAACATGGGCGGACTGGGGTTTTTGACAGAGGTCCGTCTGGAGAACCTCTATCCCTCGCTCGAACGGGTATTTGCGAACGACTTTGTTCTCGATGAGCGGCTCATGCTACGGACGCATATTCATCGGCATGGAGAAACGGTCGCGCAAGGGGTGGTGTTGAACGATGTTGTGATCAGCAAGGGCACGCTCGCCCGCATGATCGAACTGAAGATTGCGATTCAAGGACGGTTCGTGACCAACTTGCGTGGCGACGGGTTGATCGTCAGCAGCCCGACGGGATCCACCGCCTACTCTCTTTCAGCCGGAGGTCCCATTATCGATCCGGCAGTCCAGTCATTGATCTTGACGCCGATTTGTCCTCATACGCTGACGCATCGGCCATTGATCGTGCCGGGCAACGCAGAGATCGAAGTGACTCTAACCAGTAAAAAAGATGACGGCGCCATGGCGACACTCGACGGACAGGTGGGGGTGGCGATCACGCAGGGAGATACGGTCGTGATCCAGACCTCGGAGCACCGGACGCGATTGATCAGATTTCCGGAGAGCAATTACTACGACGTACTCAGAGAAAAACTCAAATGGGGAGACAGGTAGAACCTAATGCTCACTACGACTTCCTGCGCTCGATCAGTTCGATCATTTCCTGGTTGCTGGTGTACTTGAATTCTCCGATACAATCGGTCGCGCCCTTGTGAGCCTTCTCTGCAGCTTCAAGCGCTCGGAGATTCTTCACATCCACAGGATGGCTCTTCCGATCATTCAGGAACGTCTTTAATTTGTCGATGACGACTTTCGAGTGGTTGCCCGGCGGCTTGGCTGCCAAATATCGATTCACCACCTCTGCGCACCAATCCCCGTCTCTCTTGGCGATGCCGACTAAACCTTCGCTCGCCTTCCGTGCCCAGCC
>WNFA01002616.1_pt1 | contig 14871 bp, 16 predicted proteins | sample 5400481 | NCBI WGS metagenome assembly WNFA01 (sample SAMN13153340, study PRJNA577476) | soil metagenome | isolation source: 120 cm saprolite under Douglas fir tree site 2 hole 1 replicate 2 | place: USA:California | collected 2015-04-18
GCGGAATTCGAGGATGCTGATGCGCCAGTCGAAGCCGCGGCGGAAGGGGAAGAAGCCTCGGCCCAGCCGCAACCTGGAGCGGGCAGTGAAACCTCTGCGCAAGAGCCGTCCGCAGAAGAAGAGGCCACCCATGAAACGAAAGAAACAGAATAACCAATGACTCGCGCCAACGGATTTTCGACGGCGTGCGGACGCAGGACTGTGACTCCGTGAGGGTGCAATGACCTAAACCCACACGGAGACAAGAAAGGCCGGATGAGCAAGGTTCGAATCAACGATCTCGCCAGGGAACTGGAAGTAAAGAGCAAAGCCATTCTCGACTCGCTGCCGCAGGTCGGAGTGACGGAGAAGAAGACGCACTCCAGTTCTCTGGAAGAGCACGAGGCGGAAAAGGTGCGGGTCTACTTCCGTGCTGCCGCAGAGGCGCAGCCCGCGACCTCGAAGTCTGCACGACCATCCCGCGGCGAAGAAGAAATCAAGACCAAGATTGATCTGTCTAACATTTCCCGGCCGGGAGATGTTCTTAAGGCAATTACGCAGCAGAAAGAGGCGGTTGCGCCTCCGGTTAAGCCGACGGCTCCAGTGCCAGGCCCACCGGCCGCAATTCCAACGCCTCCCGCTGCCGCCAAGCCGGGAGTTGTTGCCCCGCCCAAGCCTCCGCCAGTTCCCCTGACCCCACCACCGATTTCCCCGGCGCGGTCGGTTACTCCCGTTGCCAAGACCGTTCTGCCCGCGAGTCCAGCGGCACCCGCCCAGGTCCCGCCTGCACCACAGCGTTCGGCTGCGCCTCCAGCCACTGCCGCGAGTGTGACCTCGGTTGCAAGCGCCCCGGTCGCTCCGCACGTGCCGGTAGCTTCAGCTGCGCCCCCGCCGCGGATGATAGTTCCGCAGACGGGACCGCGACCCGTGTACAAGGCTCCGTCCAAACCGGTTCAGCCCACCGCCACCGCGCAAGCCAGCACCGCCGCTCCCAATGCCACGGTGCGTCCCGCGCCCGGAAGACCGGTGCCGGGTCAACCCATTTTTCAACGTCCTCGTCCGCAGGTGCCCGGTGCGCCTCGCCCGCCTTTGCGTCCGGGCGAGCGTCGTCCCATGCATCCGACGCGGCAGGCGCCTGCCGGACCACGTCCTCTGGGAGTTGGCCCGGGCCTGCCGGGAGCGACGCGTCCCGGCAGCCGACCTGGCGGTCCATCGCGCAGGCCGGGTCAACGGTATGTCCCACGCGGTGTGAAGGAAGGCCCGATGAAGGGCTACGTTCCACCGCCGCGTATGGTGGTGTCGAATGAACCGCTGCCCATCACGCGCAACATCACGATCACAGAAGGCATCAGCGTTAAGGATCTCGCTGAGAAGCTGGAAGTCCGGGCTAAGGATCTCATCTCCCGCCTGCTCGCGCGCGGCGTTTTTGCCACCATCAATCAAACGCTCGACGCGGAACTGGCCGGCGAAATTGCCCGCTTCTTCGGCGCGGAAACGAATGTGATCACGTTCGAGGAACAAGCAGCGAAGGATATCGACGCTGCAGCCAGCGGAGAAGAAACCGCTGTCGAGGTGACACCGCGGCCACCGGTGGTGACGATTATGGGCCACGTGGATCACGGCAAGACGACCCTTCTGGACTCTATCCGCCTCTCCAGTGTGGCGGAAGGCGAAGCCGGCGGCATTACCCAGCATATCGGCGCGTACAAAGTACGAATCCAGGATAAAGAGTCCCCGGCTTACGGTCGTGAGATCGTTTTCCTCGATACCCCCGGCCATGAAGCGTTCACCCGTATGCGATCTCGTGGGGCGAAAGCTACCGACATCGTCGTGCTGGTAGTGGCCGCCGATGATGGCGTCATGCCGCAGACACTTGAAGCCATTGACCACGCGCATGCCGCGGAAGTTCCCATCATCGTAGCCGTCAACAAGATCGATAAGCCCGAAGCCATGCCTGACCGGGTCAAGAAGCAACTGGCCGATCGTGGCCTGATGCCGGAAGATTGGGGTGGCAAGACGGTGTTCGTGGATGTTTCCGCGAAAAAGAAAACTAACCTGAATCTGCTGTTGGAAATGATCTGCCTGGTCGCGGATCTGGCGGAGCTGAAAGCCACCCCGGAGCGCGCTGCTACCGGTGTGGTGCTCGAAGCCAAACTCGACCGTGGACGCGGTCCCGTGGCCACGGTCCTGGTCCAGAATGGTACGTTGAATGCCGGCGATAATTTTGTGGTCGGCAGTGTTTATGGCAAGGTCCGCGCTATGTTTGATGACCGCGGAGCCGCTCTGCAATCTGCCCCACCCTCGACGCCGGTAGAAATTCTGGGCATGGAAGGTCTGCCGCAGGCAGGAGATCAGTTTGTGGTAGTCGCGGACCGCGACAAGGCCCGCGGCATTTCGGAATACCGCGAGCAGAAGGCGCGCGAAGCCACATTGGCCAAGAGCTCTCGTGTGTCACTCGAGGGATTGGCGGAGCAGATCAAGACCGCCGGCACCAAGGAGCTGAACATCATCCTGAAGGGAGACGTCGGGGGGTCGGTGGAAGTGCTCGGCGACTTGCTCTCAAAACTTTCAAACGAGAAGGTGCGGCTCAAAGTGTTGCGCTCGGGAGTGGGAGCCATCACGGAAACCGACGTGCTCCTGGCCTCGGCGTCGAACGCCATCATCATCGGTTTCAACGTCCGGCCGGAACGCAAGGCGCAGGAATTGGCGGAGCAGGAAAAAGTCGATATCCGCCTGCACTCGATCATTTACGAACTGCAGGATGAGATTAAACGTGCCATGACCGGCTTGCTCGAGCCCACGATCAAGGAAGTCTACCAGGGCCGGGCCGAAGTGCTTGAAACCTTCCGCATCCCCAAGGTGGGAACTGTGGCCGGGTGCAGAGTGAGCGACGGTTTGATCAAGCGCGACTCCGAAGTCCGGTTGCTTCGCGATAATGTGGCCGTATTCAAGGGTAAAGTCAGCTCCTTGCGCCGGTTCAAGGACGATGCCAGCCAGGTTACCAATGGCATGGAGTGCGGCATCTCGATTGCCAACTACGGCGACATCAAAGTCGGCGATGTGATCGAAGCCTTCGTCACTGAACGCGTTGCAGCTGAAGCCATGGCGTAAGCACCAGCCGTTGGTCGTTCGTCGTTTGCCCCTGGTCGTGAAGCCACGTGGGTTTGCCGACGACTAACGACCGACGAACTGCCGATGATCGCCTTTCTCACTCTGGAGCTGCGCATTGAAGCGGCGCAGTCGCTCAAGGAGAAGCGGCAGGTCGTGCGCAGCCTGAAAGACCGTCTGCGCGCTAGTTTCAACGTATCCATCGCTGAGCTGGACTCCTCTAATCTTTGGAACCGGGCCACCCTCGGGGTAGTCAGCATTTCGGATTCGCGCGACTATCTCGACGGGCTGATGAGAAATGTGGAGCGTCAAGCCACGCGCATCGCCAACAATCATGGTGCCGAAGTGGCCGATTCTTTCGTCGACTTCCTGTGAACCGGCGCAGCCCGCCACAGCTATCACATTGTTACCTCTGCACTTAACCTTCTCTGTGAAAACTGCGCGACAATAGCGCTTCGGGAATGACACGCGGAGGCAATTTTCTGATATTCTCATCCGTTTTACTCAGAGGTCAAGATTGGAAAAGCGCGCGCTGAAATATCGCCGTGGACGTCTGGGCGAGGCTCTGCGCGAGGAAATCGAAACTCTTGTGGAGGGGGAGCTGGCCGATCCTCGCATTGGGCTGGTCCGCGTTACGGGTGTGCACCTTGCCGAGGATGGGCGCTCCGCCCACGTCCTCGTGCATGCGGATGGCAACGACGAGGAGGCTGAACGCAGTTTGGAGGGTCTGACGGGGGCTCGGGAATTTATCCGCCATGAACTGGTAGAGCGCTTGCACCTGAGGCGCGCGCCAGAGTTGTTTTTCCGATTAGATCGTGCGGAACGGGAACAGGCCCGAGTTGAGGAGTTGTTGCAGCGGGCAAAGAAACGCAGCAAGTCTGCCAACAAATCGAGTGGCAAGACGGCGTAGTGACATGCTGGAAGATGTGCTCCGACAAATCGAACGACGCGACAGTTTCGTGCTGACCTCGCACGCCCGGCCTGACGGGGACGCCATTGGTTCCGCTCTGGCGTGTTGCCAGGTGCTGCGCGCGATGGGAAAGCAAGCAGATGTGGTATTGCATGACGCCGTACCCCGTATTTACAGGCCCCTGCCTTTTGCCGACCAGGTGGTTCAAGCCAATCGCCTCAACGGCAGTTACGAAGCGGCAATCATTCTGGAATGTGACAGCCTCCTCCGTACTCGTCTGGAAGGACTGGAAGACCGTTTCCTGATCAACATTGATCACCACGCCAGCGGTCGCCCGTTCGCAGACGTGAACTGGATCGATCCGCATGCGGTGGCGACGGCAGAAATGGTGTTCCGCCTGGGGCGCGAGGCCGGGGTGCCGCTTTCACCGGAAATTGCCACCTGTCTGTACACCGCTCTCATGACCGATACTGGTTCGTTTATGTTCCAAGGCACAAATGAACATACCTTTGCCTTGGCGCGTGAACTGACGCTGGCCGGAGCGGATCCTTCCCATTGCGCGCGTAACATCTATTTCGCCCACTCGGGTGCAAAGATGCGGCTGTTGGGTGAAGCACTTCGAAACCTCAATCAGGAAGCACACTTGGCCTGGATTTGGGTGACGCAGGAACAGATGGAACGTTGTGGAGCGAAGGAAGAAGACTGCGAAGGGCTCGTGAACTACGCATTGTCCATTGCGGACGCCGAGGTGGCGGTGTTTTTCCGCGAACTGCCGGATGGACGCTTCCGCGTGAGCCTGCGCAGCAAAGGGAAGGTGAACGTGGCCAAACTTGCTGAGCGCTTCGGTGGCGGAGGCCACGAGTGCGCGAGTGGCTGCGCGGTCAAGGGTCCGCTCCAGGCGGCTGTCAGCGAAATCCTTTCCCAACTTCGTCCTGGCGCTTCCCTACAATAGACTGCGTAATAAAATCCATGGACATCGCAATGGCAAGGCAGGTCGCGTCTTTGTTGGCGGCGCTGATGATTCTTCTGGCTTACGGCGGACACCAGATGGGAAGGATGGATTCTCGGTCGCCGCTTTACAACATCCGCAATACAATCGGCTCCGCGATTCTCGGATACATGGCCCTGCATCCTTTCCAGATGGGGTTTGTGCTACTGGAAGGAGCTTGGGTGCTGATCAGTTTGTATGTGCTCTTGCGACCGAAGAAAGTTGTTGAACGATGATGGTTGACTGTTCGACTGTTGGTCGCATCGATTTTCATTCGACCATCAACAATCAGGAGTTCCAAGACAGCGTGTCGAATCTCAGATAATTCTTCTCATCTCTCGATGACTAACCGTACCCGCGACAGCTTGGTGATCTCCGTCTTTTGCGCGTTCTTTTTCTTTTACGGGCTGGGACCATTCGGGCTCATCGGGGCCGATGAACCACGCTATGCACAAGTTGCCCGCGAAATGTTCGAGCGTCGCGACTGGATTACTCCGACGCTCGGCGGGAAGCCCTGGTTGGAAAAACCGCCGCTCTATTATTGGCAGGCGATGCTGGCATATACGATTTTCGGCGTGAGCGACTGGGCGGCCCGCGTACCGGCTGCGGTTGACGCCACGGTGATGGTCCTGGCAGCCTACCTTTTTCTCCGCCGCTGGTGCCCCGGCTTTGAGTTGGATGGCGCACTGATCACGGCCTCATGCGCGGGCGTAATTGGCTATGCTCGCGCCGCTTCCATGGACATGATGCTCGCGTCAGCCTTTACCGTTGCCATGCTGGCATGGTGGGCGTGGCGAGATACTGGACGGCGAGTGCATCTGGCCGCCTTCTACGCTTGCGTGGCATTGGGCATGCTGGCGAAAGGTCCGGTTGCGCCGTTTCTCGCAGCCGCGATCATTGTGCTCTACTCCTTGGCGGCTCGGGAATTGCGCTTGATCGTCAGGACCCTTTGGTTCCCGGGTTTTCTCCTGTTCTGCGCCATCACCCTGCCCTGGTATGTCGCGGTGCAGGCGCGTAATCCACAATTCTTCCGTATTTTCATCCTTGAGCATAATCTGGCACGCTTTTCGACTGACCTCTACCATCACGCGCAGCCGCTCTGGTATTACCTGCCGGTAACACTGCTGGCATTGGTTCCCTGGACGATATTTGTGGTCGAGGCCTTTACGCAGACCGCACAAGCGTGGTGGTCAGCATCACGATCGACTGCGAAACTTCAGGGCGGGTCAGGGCCCGGCGCCGGATATGCATTGAGTACTTTTGCCTGTTGCTGGTTAATCGTGCCGGTGGCGTTCTTCTCCGTGTCGCAATCGAAGTTGCCCGGCTACATTCTTCCTGCCGTTCCGGCAGGAGCGCTTCTTGTGGTGGAATACCTGCGACAGCACTTGAGTAAAAGTGAGGATCCCACGGCTGCGCGGTGGCTGGTGGTGCCGCATGCCCTGGTCGCGACGATTCCGATTGTCCCGGCACTGCTGATTGCTTATTTGGTGACGCAACACCGCCTGCCGGGAGGGCAACCACTCCGGATTGCGCTGGGGGTTGCATGCATGCTTTTCGCTGGAATCGTGCTGACACTCTTCAGCAGGATGGGGCTGCGCATGTTGCGCTTCGTTACGCTGATTCCGGTGGTGCTGGTGGTCGCTGCGCTATTGAAAATTGGCTCGACCGCACTCGACCAAACGCTTTCCGCTCGGCCGCTGGCCCGCGAAATCAGCCGCTTGGAGACGCACCGTCTGCCGCTGGCGGTTTACGCAGTATCGCGCGAGACAGAATACGGGCTCACCTTCTATCGTAATCAGCAGGTCATCCGCTATGAGTGGGGACGAATTCCAGCCGAGGAACATCTCGTGGTGACGCGCGAAGACTCTCAGCTCGAAATTGAAAAAAAAGCCGCGGGCCGACGGATTTCATTCCTCGGCAACTTCGCTCCGCAGCATCTCGACTGCTACTGGGTTGCGGCGGCCGCAACGGGGTCGCATCATTAGGCATCCCATCCTGAGAAGTTACCCTGTGGATCCAAGCCCCGCGCGTGGTCGCCGTCTGTTGCTGATTGGTGTTCTCCGGTTTGCCTCGCCGTCCGCTGAGGCACTAAACTCGGGGGTTTACCGCCGCAATCTTTTCCGGCTGGCCGCGCAGGAGTACATTGGAGATTCTCGACCTCAGGCATTTTTCTTCCGTTGACCTGCGCCCGCTGCTCGACGACGAGACGCAGGTCTGGTCCCGGCTGCTCTCTTGGGATTACGGCGGGTCGGCAGAAATGATCCTGCGCTACGTCGATGCCAAGATCCTGCCTGGCTACGCCGCCATCGACCGTGGACGCATCTTCGGCTATTCGTTTTTCGTCTATGAAGGCAGCAAGGGCGTGATTGGTGACTTGTTCGTCGCTAACGGCGGCCGTCTTCCCCAGGCTCGAGAGGTTGAGCTGCGCCTGCTGACCCACGTGATTGAAACGCTGCAGCAGTCCCCCGGCATCCACCGCGTGGAGGCGCAGTTGCTCGCGCACGATGCCGGTAGTGTGGCCCGCCCTTTTCTCGAGCAGGGATTCCAGCGCCATCCCCGGCTCTTTATGGTTTTGCCCCTGAGCAAGCCGGCAGCGCAAGAGGCCAAGACGCACCCCGAAGTCGAAATTCGCCAGTGGACTGAAAATGAGTATCAGGCCGCCGCTGCCGTGATCACGGCCGCTTACCGCGGACACATCGACGCCGACATCAACGACCAATACCACACCCTTAGTGGATCTTTGCGTTTTCTCAACAACATCGTGCGCTTTCCGGGCTGCGGCTTGTTCGACGCCGAAGCATCCTTCGTAGCCTTCGAAGGCACGGCGAAGAATCTCATAGGACTAATTTTGTGCTCGCGGGTCCGCAGCGACGTCGGACACGTGACCCAGCTATGCGTTCTTCCCGAATACCGCTCCCGTGGAATTGGAGAATCCCTGCTGGCTGCGACCACCACCAACCTTCGCAAGCGGGGATTTTTACTTCTCTCTCTTACCGTCACCGAAGCCAACAGCCGTGCCGTCGAACTTTACCGCCGCCTCGACTTCGACTCCAAGCGGGTATTCGACGCTTTTGTATGGCAAGGGTGAGAAGAAGCTCTTCGCTGTGGGCTCCTCTGAGGTGCGAATGCTGCCCTGCGGTCTGGAAAAAGGCGAGGGTTTGAAGTGATTCCAGCCCAGAGCTACCTGCGCAACAACCACATGGCCCAGCCCGCCACGAGCACGCCGCCGAGGAACATGGCAAAGCAATACAGTCCGTAACTCACCATTTCGCGCGTGCCTTCTCGATGAGTGATGGCAAAGACGATGGAAGCGAACAGAGCAAAGACAAAGGCCGCGCTGAAATGGCCGAGTTGCAGAGTCATGATTTCTTCCCAATCGCAATGTGATAGGCGTCAGCCACGGCAATCAGATTCAGTAATCCGGCGACAATCATGAACTTCGTCCCGTAGTCCGCAGTCGCATGCGCGATGGCTCCCTGGCCCCAGTCCATCGCACGGGTCACTATATACCAGCCGCCCGCTCCGATGTCGCCGATAAAGCCGAGCATGTCGAGAATGTCGCCACCATTCGGCCGGTAAATGCGGCCTTGCATCATCAGACCAAGCACGAACAGCGACGTGATCGAGACCAGCAGCAGCAAACCCCGAATCCAGCGTCTTTGGATGATGTGTCCCGCGCCGGGGATTAACCATCCCAGGGCCGGTGCAACCACCAACATCGCATTCCCTTCGGGCGCGGTGTTCGCCGTCTTAATCTTTCCGGCTGTAGAATTTGCCATCAGATGATCACAATCTCGCGTTGAATTTTTCCCGTGACTTCCGCGGATTTTGGCCGCACCAGCACGTTCACCTCGCTGCGCACGCCGAACTCGGGAAGATAAATGCCAGGCTCGATGGAGAAGCAGGAGTTTGGCAAAATCTGCCTCTCATCGTGGATCTCGAGGTCGTCCATGTTCGCCCCATTGGCGTGAACCTCAGTTCCGATTGAATGCCCGGTGCGATGAATGAAGTAGTCGCCGTATCCCTCTGTCTCGATGTGGCCGCGCGTGACCCGATCCACTTCCCACCCGGCAATGCGGCGTCCGGCGCTGACCGCATCCAATACGACCTGCACGCCGGAATCGCGCGCGTGGCGAACAATCCCAAAAATCTCACGCATACGGTCCGAAGGTGCCTTGCCCACAAAGCCCGTCCAGGTGATGTCGTAATAAACTGCGCCCGGAGTATTTTTCTTCGCCCAAACATCGAGCAGAACGAAGTCGCCCTGGCGAATGGGCGCGGAGCCCTCTGCGTGCGGTTCGTAATGCGGATTCCCGCTGTTAGCGTTCACCGCCACGATCGGTGGATCATCCGTCACCAGATTCTCGCGGCGAAACGCTTCCATGAACCACTGTTGAATTTCATGCTCGGTGGTGCCACCGTTACGCACACGTCTTCCAATTTCCTGGAAAGCCCCGGCCGTGATTGCATCCACCGCATCGCGCGCGGCGAAGTGGGTCTTGATCTGTTCTTCGTTCCATGTCGCCTCGAACAGCGCGACCAGATCTGCGGAACTCAGGATGTTCTTGCCCAGTCCGCGCAGCAGTTCGATGGTTCCACCGTCTACCAGGGAAACTGTGAATACGATGTTGTTCGGTGAATATTGCATGGCAACGTCGCGGTAAGAAGCCAACATCGCCTTCAAGCCGTCGAATAACTCCTGCCACCCGGAATACTGGCGCTTGCTGCCCGGCAGCGAATCCAGATGTCCGGCCTCAATCTTGTGGACCAACTTAACCGGCTCGCCTTGCGCCGGGAGCAGGTAAAACCAGCGCCGCGTAACCATCAGTCCAGCCGGCAAGCCGAGCACCCGGTAGGCTATGGGATCGCGATGATGATGGTCGTAAAAGAGCCAGGCGTCGATGTTACGTTCGCGTAGCGCAGCTTGAATGGCGGAGAGGTCCATGGACAAACAACTATTGTAAACAATGAGGGGGAATTGAGCGAATCAGAGCTTGGACTCGAAGAGCTTGGTTTTCGCGGAAGATTGCTTGGAGAGCAGCACCTGTTTTCGCATTGCCGCCGGCAACGTCTCACAGGCGGTGCGCAATACCAAGCGAGAAGCACGGCCGCGAATTTTCATCAAATATGCCACAGTTCGCTGGGCGTCGTACTTCGCGGTCCCTTCTGGACCATATCGTCTTCGTCAGCGAGTAGCAATTCTGCAAGCTGGATGATTTCGGGAAAAAACATCTTCTTCCGCGCGCGCGAATCAGGGCCACACAGGCAGCCCGCCGGTGCCAGCGATCCGCGGACTTCGCCCAGCGGAAGACAGTCTTTAGCCGTGCCGGTTTTGCAGCCAGCATCGGCGCAATGCAGTAATGGACGAGCGCATCATGATCGCCCAATTGCTGATGCGGCCCAACCAAGACTCAAACAGCTTGTATTCCCTGTCACCAAACTCGGCATCGAGTTTCTCGAGCAGAAATACGGCAGCGATTTTTTCCTCCCGCACCGAGCCGAGAAAAAGTTGATCCGCAACCTCCACCAGAAAATCGAGTCCATGCTCTTTTTGAATTTGCCGCCGAAAACGGACGGCAGCGCGGCGCAAATCCGCCGTGGGCCAGCCATGCGATTTAATTTCCTCTTGAAGAACCGCTGCACACCTTGCGCGTGCTCGGCAGAGCCGCCCTGTCGCAAAGCTCGCCGAATCTGCGCTGCGATCACCGCGGGCGTGGTTTTAACTCGAGCCGCCCAAGCTTGAGCCATTGGATTTGATGTTACTCGACGGGAGACTTGTCCCCGACATTCGATTCCGCCCCAGGGGCGCGTGGCCGGCTGATAATCTTGTCATACATCCAGAGCAGTATTGCCGTCGCCACGCCCACACCGGTCACCACCCACCATATGCGCTCCGGCTGATGCGCGATCTCTCCAAAGCGATGCATGAGCGTCCCGCCGAACCATCCTCCGATCAATGATCCAATTCCGATCGGCAGGAATGCAAAGCCCATGTACGTGCCTTGCTGTCCGGGGGGAGCCAGCCGCGAGATGTATTCGTAGTAGCGTGGAGATTGAATGATCTCGCCCAGCGCCAGGACAAACAGCGAGAGCACCGCGCCCCCTATCGTTGGCCGGAAGGCCAGAATCAACCAGGAGACAGAGGTGATCAGCGTACCCAGGATGACAGCTTGAAACGCCGCAATCCTGCGCGTCAAGAAATTCAGGGTGAGGGTGAGACATATTACGGTCAGCCCATCGGTGACCAGAATGATTTCAACGTCAGCGCTGGAACTGATGTATCTGTGCAGGTAGCCGGGCAAGCTAATGTACTGCTGCCAGAAGACCACCCAGTAACCGGTGAAGAGCACCAGGAACCACATGAACCGGCTGATGCCAGCAAGTGCGATGGCCAGCAACCCAATCCAAATCCACCAGGGCACGGTCACGGGATAGATCATCACGGCAATTCGTAGCAGCAAAGCGATGCTTAACACGGGAAGAACCAGCCGGTAATTGCCCAGCACCACGCAGAAATTCCGCACCACGGTCGCGATCGAGGGAGGAGCGGCATCCCCGGGCTTGTGCGGTTCCCGGAAAAAGATCAGAACGAAGAAAAACATCGCCAGGACGCTGAGCGCGGCCACCCGGTAAACATTCTCAACCCCAAGGTGGCGATGCGCCCAGGAGGCGAAGTACGGACCTGCCGCCCCCCCAATGTTGACCATGGTGTAGTAAATCGAGTATCCGATGGAACGGACGTTTTCCTTTGAAGCTCTAGCCGTGGTGCCGACCACACAAGGTTTCACGAGCGAGACGCCCAGTGCTGGCAGGAGGAGAATGAACCCGACAAACAGGCTCAACGGCATGACATTGCGAACCGGCGCCAGCCACGGTGCGGCGATAGAACCGATAAGAAAATATGCGACCGCAAGGATGAGATACGCCATCGAGAGAGCGCGGCGGAAACCCAACCGATCCGCAGCGGCCCCGCCGAAAATCGCGAGAAACCAGACCATGCCTCCAAATATGCCGGTCAAAGTCCCGGTCTGCTCAGTTGAGAAATTCAGCTTCTCCTGCAAATACAGGGCCAGCGAAGCAAAAGCCCCATAGTAGGAAAGCCGCTCGAAAATCTCGCTGATGTTGGCGACCCAGAATGGACGTTCAAAGCCAGTGCGAATTTCCTGCCAGCGTTCGGAAAAGCTCAAGAGTGGCTCCGTGATCACTTCTGTGGCGCGGGCGCCCTCGCCCGCGGTCCCTTCGTTCTCTTTTACCCGCGTCTACATTCCAATGTGCTGCCTGACTTCCTCGGCTGCAGGTCCGGAGACTCGAATCACTTTTCCGCGTCTGGTCTGGCCGGAGGCAATGGTAACGGAACCGCGCCGCACCTTCAAAAGTTTCGCCAAGAATTCGATGCAGGCCTCATGGGCACGGCCTTCCACGGTGGCGAGGTTAAGGAAACTTTGAGAGCGTCGCCGAGTTCGCCGGTGATCGCATTTTTCCTCCGAACGGGAGGGATTTTGACCGCCAAAACTTCATTCCGCCATTCCACTCCTGGAGGGGAATCGCGAGTTCTTTCTCAACGAAAATGCTGTCTCGGCCAGCAGCAGAGCTCCCACAAGAGTGATTTGCGGGTGCTGCAGTGTGCGCGATTTTCCGATGCTTGCCATCAGAGCCATCACGAACACAAGCATGGTTGCATTCGCAGTAATGCAGAATAGCTTGAGACCCCGTACTCCTCGGCCGTTGCGGATGCGCAGCACATTCAACATCGCAGTGAAAAACAGAGCCAGGCTGGTGCCGAAGATCCAGATTCTGCCGGTGTAGGTTTTTGGCACAAGCAGGCAATCCACGATCGCAAGAATAAAAAGGGTTCCCGCGCAAAGCCGGTCGAAGAGCTTCATCGCCCCTTTGTTCCCCTGTGTCCGGAGTTTACCCGGAGCTCGACGAAGGGTGGTTAAGCCTTTGTTCTTTCCCCGAAGATCGCCGTGCCCACCCGCACGCAAGTCGATCCTTCTTCAATTGCCACTTCGAAATCGTGGGACATGCCCATGGAAAGCTGCTCCATAGCGACGGCTGACAGTTTGCGAGCGGCAATTGCATCGCGCAGTTCACGCAGCTTGCGGAAGTAAGGGCGCGCATCTTGGGGATGGTCGCTAAACGGAGGCACAGTCATGAGTCCGCGGAACACCATTCCCTCTAGATGGGGCGCTGCGAGCAGCAACTCTTCCAGTCCCTGTGAGTCCGGCACGGCGCCGCTTTTGGCCTCCTCGCCGCCCACGTTGATTTCGACTAGTACGTCTAGTTTCCTGCTGAGCTTGCGGGCCGCCGCATCCAGCTTTTCCGCCAGCTTTAGCGAATCGACAGAATCCACGGCGCGAAACAGTTCCGCCGTCTTAGTAGCCTTGTTGGTCTGCAGGTGTCCGATCATGTGCCACTCGGCAGCGTGCAAATCCTGAAGCGCGTTGTTCTTGGCCGCAAACTCCTGAACCCGGTTCTCGCCGAACAGGCGCTGTCCCGCGACATAAGCTTCGCGGATGCGCTCCGGCGGCTGAGTCTTGCTCACGGCCATCAGTGCGATTTCCTCCGGTCGACGCCCAGCGCGGCGGGCAGCGGCGATGATGCGCTCCCGAATCGATGCGATGTTTGCGGCGACGGACATGGAAGAGTGAATCAGAAGCAATCGATCTTTCGCTTCGCGAAGGACGCCGGCGGGAGCGCCCGCGCCACACGGTCATCACATCATTGCGGTCGGCGGAGCAGGCTCGTTCGGATCGCCGGCCGCGGAGACGGGCAAAAAGATCATCACAGCTGCCAAGCCAGCAAGCACGATCATTCCTCCAACCAGATAAGACGGATCGTTGAAGATCTGCGGCGGGTGGTTCGGCGCGCCCCACGAGGGAACAAACTGCAATCCCGCCCATACCAGGCCCAATAAGGCTTCCCCGGCGATCAGCCCGGAAGCAACCAGCACTCCGGCATTTTCTACGCGTGCCTTCTGGGCGCTGTTGAATCCACGTCGATTGGCGACCCAATCACCGACGGAGCGAATCACTCCGCCCACAAAAATCGCGAAGGTAGTTCCGAAGGGCAAATACATGCCCACGGCCACCAGCATAGGACTTTTCACCTGCATCATGATCAGAGCCAACCCAAAAAAGATTCCCACCACCACCAACGGCCAAGGCATATCGTGACCCACGATGCCCATGGCCAAGGTGGCCATGAGACCAGCTTGCGGCGCTGGAAGCTCGGCACCGCCAAATCCCACGCCGCCGGCTTTAATGCTGCCCTCGTGCAGCAGCATCAAAGGGAAATACATCACCAGGCTTGCCACGACCACCGCGATCAGCTCCGCGGCCTGAATCTTCTGAGGTGTGCCTCCTAAGATGTAGCCAACCTTGAAGTCCTGCAAGAGCTCGCCCGCGACGGCTGACGAAACGCAGACCACCGCTGCTACTCCCAGAACCGCGGCCACACCTGGACCACCAGAGACTCCCAGGGCCACCATCAGCAGCGCGGCAATCAGCAGCGTCGACAGCGTCAAGCCGGAAATCGGATTGTTGGACGAGCCGATGAACCCAACCAGATTGCCGGAGACGGTGGCGAAGAAAAATCCCACCAGAATCATCACCACCGCTGCCAGAATGGCGGGCCACAACAGCCCCGAGATTCTGATGTAGAGCAAACACATCAGCACGAACATCACAGCAATCAAACTGAAGACCGTTTTCGAACTCATGTACCGTTCCGTGCGTGCGAGCTTGGCTTGCTGGTCGGCCGTCTGGCGCAGGTCCGCGAATGCCTTGCCAATTCCGGCAGTCAGACTCGCGCGCATTCTGAACAATGTGTACGCAGCGCCAACCAGCATGCCGCCTACTGCAATCGGGCGCACGATGTATCTCCA
>WNFA01002861.1_pt1 | contig 14869 bp, 10 predicted proteins | sample 5400481 | NCBI WGS metagenome assembly WNFA01 (sample SAMN13153340, study PRJNA577476) | soil metagenome | isolation source: 120 cm saprolite under Douglas fir tree site 2 hole 1 replicate 2 | place: USA:California | collected 2015-04-18
CTCGACGCCAGCGTGATGCACGGGCCTACGCGGCGCGCCGGCGCAGTGGCTTCGCTGCGCCACATCAAGAACCCCGCGCAAGTGGCAAGACTCGTACTGGAGCGCACCAACCACGTCATGCTCGTTGGCCCCGGTGCCCTGCGCTTCGCCGAGGCGCAGGGTTTCGAGCGGATGAACCTGCTCACGGAAAAATCTCGCCTCGCGTGGCTGGCCTGGAAAGCCTCCACCGCAGAGAACTGGGCGCCAGGACTCGACAGCCCTGCCTGGAAGGAACGCGTCGCGGGGCTGCTCGATCCCAAACTCCCCGAGGAGGAACGATTGGCTCTGAGCGAGTGGCTTCGCGAGGTGGTCGCGCATCCTCCCACGGGGACGATCCCCTGCCTCGCGGTGAATGAGAAAGGAGACATCTCCGGCACGACTACCACGTCCGGCTTAGCCTGGAAGATCGCCGGCCGCGTGGGCGATTCGCCGATTATCGGCGCGGGGCTGTGCGTGGACAATGATGTCGGCGCAGCGGGCTCGACAGGCCGCGGCGAGGAAAACATCAAAGTCAGCGGCGGGCACACCATCGTGGAGATGATGCGCAAAGGGATGTCGCCGACCGAGGCGTGTCTCGAGGCGCTCCGGCGGGTGGCGCGCAACTACAACGGCGACAAGACGCGCCTGAGCAAGTTTCACCTGCTCTACTATGCACTCAATAAGGCAGGCGCGCGCCGCATCGCTGTGGAGCGCTGAGCGCAACGGCCACCCCTTGACCTACGCGGTGCACGACGGAACAGCAGCGCGACTGGTCGAGTGCGCGCGGCTGTTTGAAGGCCGTGGTGGCTAGTACCGTTCCCAACTATTCGGAGCTACCCCAGGCAATGAGAAGACGCTTCATTTCGAGGGGATGGGCGCGGACTCTAGGCGAATCAAGTTGGAACGGCACTAGAAGCAACGCGAGAAGGTAGAGTTCCGAACCGAATTTGCGCCTTTCTGACCTCCGGAGTCCTGCAGCGCTCTGAGTTTCGCCTCTTCGACTTTGCGCCCCTTTGACTCTTCATCTCCATTTGTGTTCATCTTTTACCTTCGATGGACCGCGCCAACATTGTGATCATCGGCGGCGGAGTGGTGGGCTGCGCGATCGCGCGCGCCGTTTCGCAAAGCTGGGACGACGTCTTTCTGCTCGATCAGATGCCGAAGCTCGGCATGGTCACGAGCTCGCGCAACAGCGGCGTGATTCACTCCGGGCTGTACTACACGCCGGGGTCGCTCAAGGCGCGGCATTGTCTGGCCGGCAACCGGCTGACCTACGAGTTCTGCGCCGCGCACAACGTCCCGCACCGGCGAACAGGAAAGCTGGTGGTCACAACGACCCCGGAAGAAGAAGCCGAACTCACCCACCTTGTCGAGCGCGGCCTCGCGAACGGACTGGAAGGCCTGCGGATCGTGGACCGCGCCGCTATCCGCGCGCGCGAACCACACATCGAAGGGCGCGCGGCACTCGAGGTGCCCTCGACCGGGATCGTCGCGAGCGAAGAGCTGGTCAAGGCCTACGCGCGCGTGGCCGCCGAGCAAGGCGCCAATATCGTCACCCATGCGCGAGTCGTGCGGCTCGAACCGCAGAAGGATTCCATTCAGGTATGGATTCGCACCGGAAATGCCGCCGGGCCCACTGGCGACGCATCTGTGGAGTCGGTGGACACCCGCTGCGTGGTGAACGCAGCCGGCTTGTTCGCCGACGAAGTCGCGGCCATGCTGGGGAATACAAGCTACCGCATCTATCCGGTGCGGGGAGAATACTGCGAGGTAACCCGCGCAAAATCTTATCTGATCAACGGCCTGGTCTATCCGCTGCCGCACCCTGAGGGCTTGAGCCTCGGCCTGCATTTCACCAAGACGCTCTGGGGCACGGTGCTGGTGGGCCCGACGGCGCGCTACGTCGCAGACAAAGCCGACTACGAGCGCGACCGTCTGCCGGTCGAAGAATTTGTGCGCCGCGCCAAACCCATGCTTCCGGAGATCGAAGCCTCTGACCTGACGCTCGCCTACTCGGGTCTGCGCCCGAAGCTGGGGCCGCCTCCTGACCCTGCTCGAGACAAACCCGGCGTCAAGAGAATCGCGGACTTCGTGATCACGCGCGATCCCAACGTGCCCCACGCGATCCAACTGATCGGGATCGATTCTCCCGGACTGACTGCCGCGCCTTCCATCGCCCAGCACGTCTCGCAATTGGTCGCGCAGACTCTGGAGTAACCATAGGCCTTGGCGCGATAAAGACGAATCTTAAGTCTCAAGTCATCTCATTCGTGTAGAGCACCTCTATGATGCGCTCCCCACGACTTCGTGCTTGAGAGACACACCGCGCGCAGTAAGACTCTACGCGATAGCGCTTTCTCCTCTGAACTGCCCCTGAGCCAATCTGGTTGATCAGCCAAGCTGGCTGTAGCTCCACCACGAGAAACCGCACCTGTACGGAGTCACATAAGATGCACCCACTCTTTCCGAAAGCGAATTCATCTTCCGCTGTCATGCGAGTCATCATCATGCTTTTAGAAGACACAGCCGTGTCGGCCGCGAACCGCTGGTTGGAAGATTAGTGGACCACCTCGGAGACGAAAACCAGATCGAGGCCGCGCGCCCGGAGCTGCGGCAGGAAATTCTGGAGCGCCTGGAGCGTGGCCGGGTGCGGATGCCCGATGGCGATGGCAAAGCCGTCCTTGCGCGCGTTTCGCTCCGCGAGAGCCAGTTGCCGCCGCACGGCCTCAACGGTGGGCGTGCCGTCGAGAAACACTTTGCGGGAGGCCGCCGGCACGCCCGCGCGAATCGCAGCATCATAGGCCACCGTCGCGGTTGTGGTGCGACTGTCGATAAAAAACAGGTTCTTCTCGCGCAGCGCGGGCATGATGGCCGCCATCAGTTTCTCGTCCGCGGTGGCGAGCGAGCCTTGATGGTTGTTAACACCGGCTGCGTAGGGCACCGTATCGAGCATCCCGGCCAGCAGGCGCGTCACCTCGGCCGGCTGCATCCCTGCGCGTAACTCGACCGCCTCTGGTTTCCCGCCCCCATTGGCCGACTCCATCGGCAGGTGCAGCATCACCTGGTAGCCGCGGCGATGGGCCTCTTTGGCGATGTCGGATGAATGCGGCAGGTTTGGCAGCACAGAAACGGTCAAGGGAAACGGTAGCCCGAACAATGCATCCGCCGGGCCGCGATCATAACCGAGATCGTCAATGATGATGGCGAGGCGTCCCCTGAACGCCCCGGGTCGCGATGGCACCGGACGCAGGCTCGCTAGCGCTGTGATGATGTGGATCGCATGCGTGAGCCGCTCGCCCTGCCGGTAATCAAACCGCACCAGGCCCGCCGCGCCCGGGCGGTCGACGCGCTTGAGTTCATGCCGCTTCGCAACGAGGTTGAGTGCGTCTTCGACCGCGGCGAGCGCCGCCTCTTGGCCCGAGCGGCCTACCTGGAGGGTGATGTAGATGTGATCGGCGGCGTGTTCGTCCTGACCGCGGGCGGAGCGCCCCACCGGCGGGCTTTCCGGGCGTATCCCCACTTCTGCGTTGTCCGCGATGGCATTCTTGGCGGCGAAGACCAGCTCGCGCGTGATGGTGCGGATCTCAACCGGGGTGAACTGCTTTTTCCCGCAACCGACCGATGAAATCAGGATGACCGCCACCAGCAGGACGAGAAGAGGGGACAGAAACTGGTACGGGCACGCGAGACGCCCGCAGGACGGCTGCGCCGCTGAGGAATTCACCGCTGGTCCGAAAAGAGTCTTTCGCGGCTGGAATACGCTGTGTGCCGCAGGAGCGTCGCGGACTCCCACCGCGCGCTAGGCGGCCTTGCGGGCCTCGCCCTTCAGAAGCTCGATGGCTTTGCGCAGAACCTGATCCTCCGGCGCAACAGCCCGCGGCGTCGGTTGCTCAGCAGATGGCAAGCGCGGCGGCTCCTCTTCGCCGATGTCGGTCTGTTCTTCCCGGGCGATACGTACTTCCACGGTCGGGGCGACCCCCTCTTCGAGGATCGATTTGTCGGCCGCTGTGTAGTAATTGCCCACGGTCAGCACCAGCGCTGCGCCATCGTCAAGCGGGATGAGCTTCTGTTCCGAGGCGTTGCCGAACGTGTGTGCGCCAATCAATTCGCCGCGCTTATTGCCTCCGATGCCTGCGGCCAGCACCTCAGCGGCGCCGGCGGTGCTGCCGGAGATCAGCACGGTCATCGGATATTTCCAAACTACCTTAGCCGGCTCGGCTGTAAATTCTTGCCGGACCACCGTTTGCCCGCGAAGAGTAGCGATGGTGCCGGAGTTCAGAAACAGCCGCGCCGTGGCAACCGCTTCAGACACCTCGCCTCGCGCGCAATCCCGCAGGTCCAGCACCAACTTGTGGATTCCCTGCTTATCAAACTGCTGAAGTTTCTCGCGAATCTCATTGGCTTTGCCGGGCTCGAGCGAAGAAAAACGCAGGTAGGCAATATCGGGCTCCGGTTTCTCCGAAAGCACCGGCGGCAACGCCGCTGGCCCGCGAACCAACTCTACTTCCCTTGGCTCGGTACGCCCGCGACCTACCACCGCTACCTTCACCGCTGTGCCTGGATCGCCGGCCAGCAGGATTTGCGCCTGCCCGAGCGACATCTCGCGCGTGGTGAAACCCGCGATAGCTTCCAGGATGTCGCCGTAACGCAAGCCGGCTTTCTGCGCTGGGCTATCCGGGAGCACTGCAACCACTACGATATAGCCGAAGCGCTTGGAGAGCGTCACGCCGGCCTCACCCTTCGCGCCGTTACGCGATTTCAGCTTAAACTCTGCGTACTCGCGCGGGCTCAGGTAGCTTGACTGAGGGTCGAGCGACTCAAGCAGGCCATGCAACGCGCCCGAGGTCACCAAGGGGAGATTGGGCTCTTCGACGTAGTCCTGCTGAATATGCTGCAAAACCTCGCTGAAAACGGTCAGCGAATGGTAGGTCTTGTCGTCGCCAGTCTTGCCAAGTACATAGCCCAAACCAACATAACAAAGGACAATGACCGAGATGGATAAAACGACCAGTTTGGTGACGCGGCTCATTCGTTTTCGCTCACTTTCTTCCCCGCGCTTAGTATAGCATACCGGCGACGCCGCACGCCTTGCCCTGCTCCCCAAGCGCTGAACTTGCGCCCCCCGTTCAGCGAGATCTGTCGGGTGAGGCAGAGCCCGAGGAATCTGGGCGCGTCCTGCGCGACGTCTCCGACGGCATTCCCCGCGGGGCTTGCCGGACCTTAGCAAGTGCCGTCTTGGCTTTCTGCAACTCGGCTTTTCGACTCATCCGCTTGCCCAGCTTCTGATTCAAGAAGCGCTGTTTCATCGGGAATTTCCTGTCTCAAAGCGCGGCAGCAACCACTCATGATTTGCAGCAACACGCCGGCGGGGGTCCTCGCCTCCCCAATGGTTGAGATGATCGCCGGCGCTCGAAGTTCCCTCATGATTGTTCCATCGTCGCAAAGAGCGCCGGCCTGGGGTCACCGGTTACATTCCTCCCCAGCTGTGAATCGGGCCGCCTTTGCGCGAACGCTCAATTTCCCGAAATGAATTCCCTCATATCCGGCGCGGTCGCCGCCGCTGCCGGGAAGCTGGTTAGACCAATCGCTTCAGACATAAGTCTGAGCGTGCTTTGATGCTGAAAGCAGGTCGCGGACGTAAAACCCCTTTTTACATTTGGGCCAACCGCCACCCAGGCCGCCCTTCCGCCTCCTTGAAACCTATCGCATTTCGCTGATTCGTCGAACGTGATGATCAGGAGCCCGCCGCCGGGCGTATTGAAATCAGAACTTTTAATAAGTGGGTCGATGTTAGTCTTGAGCCAATTATCCGCCGCCACCAGATCACCATTATGGCCATTATGGCTGTTGTCAGGCACAATAAAAGAGAAGTCGGGGAGAGTATGGCTGGCTAGGTCGGCCGAGAATTGTGAAAATGGCACGAGTTTGTTTGATTGCGCGGGGTTATCGCGCACGTCGGAAAAATAGGAAAAGGGGTTGTGGTGCTGAACGTAACCACCGCTGTCCCCGCCGGTATACCCGGCAGACGGAAGGCCTTCTGAATATTCCTTCCAGGTTTTCCCTGCCTGTATGAGGTGGCGGACGGCATTGTCCTCTGTTACCCTGCCGGAAAAACCATCGTCATTTGTGATGATCTGCCCCGTGGTCAGCATAAAGTAATTCCCAATAGAAGGATGCGTGTTGGCATGGTAGCCCTTTGCGAGAGCGTAAGTCGTCGCCAGGCTATTCAAGTACGGCATATTGGAGTTGCCAATGACACTCGAGAAGTCGTGATTTTCCTCCACCACGATGAAAACGTGCTTTACCAGCAGGCCCAGCGCCGGCGAAGGAGGCGAAGAAACGGCAGGAGTACAAGGAGTGTTGGCCTGGTCAAAACTGCCGCAATCCACATAAATTAAACTCAGACCGATTGAAAGGAGAATCAGCGCTTGGCCTCTTGAGTGAACCGCCATGGGCATCCGCAGCTTCAAAAAATTCCCCATCTCGGTTCATCCTTGCTCGACCTGAGAGGAGTGTACCGCAAATTCGGATGCGCGCGCTCAGCGATCGGTTGCGAACTGAGCTTACTTCTCTGCCGCCAAGCGTTGCGATTCCGCAATGACTCCGGTCGACCCCTTCTCGATGAGGAATTGCGAATGCGTGACGTAAGTTTGCGAGATGCGATCGTGCCAGGTGAGGTGATCTTCGTCCCACAGCGCCCACAGGAAGCCCAGCAGCAACGTGCCACCAGAGACCAGGTAGCCGAAACTCCGCCAGAGTAGTTGCCCAAGCCTGGGCGGGGCGCCGTCAAAGGTCGCCACGCGCAGCCCGCAAATCCTCATCCCCGGCGTTGACCCACCGCACAGCGTGAACAGCGCAAAGTACTGCGCGTGAAACAGCACCAGCATCGCCACACACACCGCGGCGTCAACCTTGCGGAAGCCGAAATGCCCGCCCAGCAGCCCAAACAACGCCAAAAACCCGGCGTATGCCAATAGCAGGATCGCGGCGTCTATCCGGCCCGCGCGCCACCGGTCAGCCAATTCCGCCACGGGGAGCAGCGGGGCTTCACCGGGCAGGCCGCGGCGGGGCCACGGGCCGCTGCGATGCGCCTCGGCGCCGGCGAAATCGAATTCCGGCTGCAGCACCGCGATCTCCACCCTCTCTGCCTGGTTATTTCTGTCGCGCCTGGCCGGTGCCGCAGCATGCCCTGACTGTCCCGACGGAGCTTGGCCCACTCCATCCGGTGGCGAAGTGTCGGATGAGCCCGCTCCTGTGGCGCCCGCATGTGCAATCAGATATGCGACCTGGGGGATGGACTCCGAGTCCCTAGCACCGTTGCTACTGTGGTCAGGTTCCGACCCTTCGGTCCCAAAGGGCAGCGCAGGCTGCGAATCACTCGCATGTTCGCGGCGGCGTCGCGCGCGGTAGGCTTCGAGCCGTTTGGATACCTCGGTTCGCCAATCCACTCCGACAGCAAGCTTGCCGGCAGTAGGCGCAGAGCGACCGGCTCCTGGCGCACAAGGGATGGCGGCGCTAGGGATTTCCTCAGACGAGGCAAGGGGGGCGCCGCAAAAGCTGCAACGTGTGGCGTGCTCTGCGTTGACAGCGCCGCACTCCAAGCAGGTTTCGATCAACAGTCCGTTTTGCGCTGCAGACGGTTCCGTCCCGAACTCCGGGAGGACGCGAGCATTCTAACAAGCAACCCATAGCCGTCGAGGAGCGGGCTCGGTGTGTGTCACCAATGAAACAACCTGCATCAAGTCTCGAAAACCGCCATTGAACGCCAAGCATTCTGCGTGCGGCCGGGCCAGGTGGGGCAGGTGCAAGACAAGAAAGTGAGATAGTGAACTCACGCGGCGAACTCCCGCTAAACCTGCCTTCCCTGAAGCCGTAAGAGCCTGCAACGCAACCCTTTCCCCGCTCGATTCCCACTTCTACGTAGTGCACCTGGCGGGGCGGAGTTCGTTGCGATGGTTGGGTGGGAGTGCTAGGCTAGCGGGCTGTTTTTCGGAAAGGCGCGTTTCCTGACCGCACGGCGCCATGACCATCGCATTGGCGTGGGGACTTTGGAGAGGATTGAACCGGTTGCTCTTCTCGTCCGGCCCGGCACTGCCTGTCGTCCGGCGGTTGCTGGTGGTTCTCGTCTCAGGGATTGCCATTGTCAGCGGGATTGCCGCCGCCAAGGCGCAGGTGCGGTTGCCTGCCGAGCGCGGCGTCGTCGAGCTGCGAGCGAAACAGCAGCGCAAGGAAGGCGACGTCTTCATCGCCGAGGGAGACGTGGACATCCGCTTCCAGGACCTGCGCCTGCGCGCCGACCGCGTCGAATACAACGACTCCACCTCGGTGGCCATCGCGCGCGGGAATGTCAAATTTGACCTGCATGCGCAGCATCTGGACGCCGAAGAGGCGCGCTACAACCTGCGCACTGGTTTGGGCACATTCCGGCGCGTGCGCGGGTCGGTCCAGATCGAGCGCCGCCCGAACCCCGCCCTGCTCGTCACGCCGAATCCGCTCTATTTCGAAGCGCGCGAAGTCGAGCGCACGGGCGAGCGCACTTACATTATCCGGCACACCTGGGTGACAGTTTGCGCTCCCGACCGGCCAAAATGGAAGTTCTACGCGCCACGCGCCACGCTCACCCTGGACAAATCCGTTGCGCTGGTCAACGCCAACTTCCGGTTGCTCCGCATCCCGCTGATCTATCTTCCCTACGCCACCGCGCCTGCGGGCCGCAGGCTGCGCCAATCGGGCTTCCTGCTCCCGGACTTCAGCAGCACCTCGCGGAAGGGCTTTGTAGCGGGCGATTCTTACTACTGGGCGCCAGCGGACTGGCTTGACTTCACGCTGGGCGCGCAACTGCTCAGCCGGCGCGGCTGGAGCCAGGTGGGGGATTTCCGCGCGCGGCCTTGGGAAAATGCTCGTCTGGCGGCCAGCTATTATGGCGTGGTGGACCGCGGCCTGCGCACCGGCCCCGGCGGCAGGCGCGCGCCACAGGGCGGTCACAGATCGCAAGTCGAGCTCGACACTCTGCTGCCCTCCGGCTGGCGGGCGGTGGCCGACATCAACCAGTTGACCTCACTCACTTTCCGCCTGGCCTTCGCAGAAACCTTCGGCGAAGCAGTCAACTCCGAGGTGCACACGGCTGCCTTTGTGACCAACAATTTCCGCGGCTTCAGCCTGAACTTCGCCGCCCTCAACTACAAAAACTTCCTTAGCGCCCAGCCCGAGACCTCTGTGGTGCTGCGCCGCGCTCCCGGCGCGCGCTTCAGCTCAGTCGAGCAGGCGCCGTGGAAGCGACTGCCCATTTATTTCGGCTTCGACGCCTTCGCCGATGCCGTCCATCGCAGCGAACCTTGCTCACTGCTCCGCCAGGGTCCCTGTGTCGGGGCGGGCGGCGCGTTCCTCAGCGGAAATCGATTCGACACCCCCGATACCGTGCAGCGCACCGAAATTGCCCCTCGGGTTACCGTTCCGCTGCACTGGGGGCCGTGGGTGGGAGTGACGCCTACGTTTGTGGTGCGCACCACGCGTTACGGCTCGCAAATCCTGTCCGGCACCGTGGTGAGCGATTCGCTCCGCCGTACCACTGCGGAGCTTACCGTGGACGTGCGCCCGGCTTCGCTGGCGCGCATCTGGGAGGGCCCCGCGGCCAAGTGGAAGCACTCCATCGAGCCCCAGCTTGTTTACAGGGTCGTGAACGGCGTGAATGGGTTCGGCCGGTTCATCCGTTTCGATGAAAACGACACGCTGACCAACACAAACGAATTGGAGTACGCCATCACCCAACGCCTTTACCGTCGCGCGGGCGAGGGCCCGGCCCAGGAGTTATTGACCTGGCGAATTGCCCAGAAGTATTACTTCGACCCTACCTTCGGCGGCGCTATTGTGCGCGGCCAGCGCAACGTCTTCCAAGCGCTCGACTCGGTCACGCCTTTCGCCTTTGCCAGCAGCCCGCGGCGCTTCTCGCCGGTGGTGACCGACCTGCGCGTCACACCCGGCAGCCGGTACGACGCGGAGTTCCGCATGGACTACGACACGCAGCGGGGAAAGATCAACGCCCTGGGCACGCTGGTGAAGATGCGGGCCTACCGCGAAATCTCCCTCACCCTGGCTCACTTCTCGGTCCAGACTCGACCCGTGCTGCAGCCCAAGTCCAACCAGATCCGCGGGCTGCTGGGCTACGGAGATCTCAACCGCCACGGCTGGAACGCTGCGTTCGGGTTCAGCTACGACATCCGCCAGCGATTCCTGCAAAACCAGTTGGTCCAGGTGAGTTATAACGGCGCCTGCTGCGGCATCGCCTTGGAGTATCGCCGCCTGGCGCTCGGTCCGGTGCGCAGCGAAAACCAGTTCCGCGTGGCGCTGATCATCGCCAATATTGGCACCTTCGGGAACCTGCGCCGCCAGGAGAAGATTTTCTAGTGTGGTTCCAACTATTTGAGCCGAATGACGAGTTGGGAAAAGAATCCGGCATCAGGCGCTGGTTTGTGAAAAGAAACTAGCTCAGAAAAGTTGGAACGGCACTGGAAGGTGTCTAGCTGTCTCAGCAATCGCGCCGCGCGACCGGATCTATGAGCCCTGACGAACTCGCCTTTGCTTCTATCGAGCTGCTTGCGCCACTGCTGCGCCAGAAGAAGGTCTCACCGGTCGAGCTGGTCAAAACGCTTCTCCGCCGCATCGAGCAGCTCAATCCCAAGCTCAACGCCTATCTGACCGTCACTGCCGAGCAAGCCCTGGTACAGGCTCGGCAGGCGGAAACCGAGATTTGCGCGCCGCGAGGCGGCGCGCGCTATCGCGGGCCGCTCCACGGCATCCCCATCGCCCTCAAGGACAACATCTGGACGCGCGGGATTCTCACCACCGCGGGCTCGAAGATCCTGGCTGACTTTGTGCCCCAGGAGGACGCCACCGTGGTTTCCTTGCTGCGGAAGGCTGGCGCCATCCTGCTGGGCAAGACCAACCTGCATGAATTCGCCTACGGCGTCACCACCAACAACCCGCATTACGGCCCCACGCGCAATCCCTGGAACACTGAGCGCATCGCCGGCGGGTCGAGCGGCGGTTCGGCCGCTGCCATTGCGTCAGGGATGTGCGTCGCCTCAGTGGGCACGGATACGGGCGGCTCGATCCGCATCCCCGCAGCGCTTTGTGGCATTGTCGGTCTTAAACCGTCGTTTGGCCGCGTAAGCTGCCACGGGGTTATCCCGCTCTGCAAGAGTCTGGACCACGTCGGGCCGCTGGCGCGCACCGTGGCAGACGCCGCCATCATGTTGCGCGCCATTGCCGGGCCCGACCAACGGGATGACACGACCCTTCCAGCACCAATTCCGGATTACGTGCGCGGCCTGCGCCGCCCGCCTTTCCCTCCCGGAAGAGCCCCCAAGAAACAGAAGGCTCCCCTGCGATTGGGATTGCCGCGCGAGTATTTCTGGGAAAAGCTGGATGACGAAGTGCATCGTTCGGTCGAAGCTGCCGCGCGCGTGTTTGAGCACCTGGGAGCCACAATTGAGGAGATCCCCCTGCCGCACCTGAGCGAATCGGTCGAGCCCAACACGCAGATCGCTCTGGCGGAGGCGCGAGCATTTCACCAGTCCGCCGGCTGGTTCCCGGCGCGCGCCGCGGATTACGGCGAAGATGTGCGCAAGCGGCTTGAGATGGGAGGCGAGGTAAGGGCGATCGACTATCTTCGCGGGGGAGCCGTTCGCAGGCAGGTCCGCGCCGATTTCGAGGCCGTTTTCGCGCGCGTGGACGCCATTTTCGCCCCGACGGCGCCCATTGCTGCGCCTCCCATTGGCGCAAACGTAGTGAAGATCGGTTGCGAGGAAGAAACCGTGCGCAGCGCCCTGTTGCGCCTGAACCGGACCGCTAACTTTGTAGGGTTGCCTGCGATCTCCCTTCCCTGTGGGTTCACCAAGGATACTCTGCCGGTGGGACTACAGCTCATTGGTCCCATGTTCGGTGAGGCGAACCTTTTGCGCATCGCTTACGCCTATGAACAAGCCACCGACTGGCACCGCCGGTATCCACCGGGCCTTTCATGCACTGCCCCGGCCTAGCTCTGCGGGTTGGGGCACTCATTCGGGAAAATCCGCCCGGCACTCATGCCACATGTGGGAAAATAGGCTCACCCGCCGAAGCTTGGGAGCGTCTAATCATCTAATGAGGTGTTCGAAGCCTCGGAGCGGGCACAGGAAAAGGGTATGGAAGTTGGAGTACTTGCCGCCTTCATCGCTGGGCTGGTTTCGTTTCTCTCGCCGTGCGTGCTGCCGCTGGTGCCGGGCTACATCTCCATGCTCTCGGGTATTGGCGTGGAGCAGCTTCGGCAGGGCGAGCAACCCCGCGGCAGTCTCCTGGGGTCTTCGGTGGCTTTCGTCGCGGGATTTTCTGTGGTCTTCGTAACCTTCGGAGCATCGGCCAGCGCGGTGGGGCGTTTTCTGGTGCATAACCGGAGCCTGCTGGCACCACTGGCTGGAGCGTTGATTGTTCTGTTTGGCCTGCATCTGGTGGGCTGGCTAAGCAAGATCTCGATCCGGGTGGGGCTGCTGATAGGCGCGCTGCTGGTGGCGGGGGCGCTCACCGTCCGGCTGAACCCAGGTCTTCTGGGGCGCGCGCTTGGGCCCGTGCAACTGGTGTCGGTTTCGCTGATTTTTCTCGCGGGGCCGTTTCTGACGCGCTGGCTCAATCGCGACGCCCATTTCCGCAACCTGGGTGGCCAACCCGGCCTAACGAGCGGCTTTCTGATGGGCTTTGCGTTTGCCTTTGGCTGGACGCCTTGCATCGGGCCCATCCTCGCTGGGGTGCTGGCTATCGCCGCCACCAGCGAAACCATTGGCCGGGGCGTCTTCCTTCTGGCCGTATATTCCGCCGGGTTGGCCATCCCGTTTCTGCTGACCGCGCTCGGAATTAGCCGCTTCTTGCGTTTCTACCAGCGTTTTCGCCAATACCTGCACGCCGTTGAGGTCTCCAGCGGCGTGCTGTTGCTCTTGGTCGGCGGGCTGGTTTTCGTCAACCGGCTGACCTGGCTTTCGGGTAAACTGTCGTTTCTGAACCGATTCGCTTGGTAAGCGAACTCTTAGTTCGCCTGGTAAAGGGAGCAGGAATCATGAAGAAGATTTTACTGGTGGGCGCGACCCTGGCCGCACTGGTGGCGCTGACTATTGTAGTTGACCGCATGTCAACGAAGGACGGCAAGCCCTTGGTCAAGGCGGCGGATACCCCGGCGCCCGCGCCGGAAGTAACCTTCAAAGACCTCGACGGCAAAGATGTCACCCTGGCGCAATACAAGGGCAAAGTGGTGCTGGTGAATTTTTGGGCTACGTGGTGCGGGCCCTGCCGAGTCGAAATTCCCTGGCTGATCGAGTTCCAGCAGAAGTATGGCCCTCGCGGCTTCACCGTGCTAGGCGTGGCTATGGACGACGACGGCAAGAAGGCGGTCGAGCCGTGGGTGAAAAAAGAGCGCTTCGAAATCAATGGACAGCCAGCGACCATGAACTATCCGATTCTGCTGGGCAACGATGCCCTGGCTGAGAAGTTTGGCGGGATCATCGGCCTTCCCACCAGCATGCTGATCTCCCGCGACGGCAAGAAGGTGAAGACAATCGTCGGCCTGGTGAACCACGAGGACATGGTGAAAGCCATCGAGAGCCAGCTCTAGTGCTCAATCCGCCGTCCCGACGCGACTTTGTTCTGCTCATCCTGGATCATTTCCGGGAAGTCGTAGGCAACGAGTCTGTCAGCGGATGGGCTCCAGGCTGTCACATCTAGGCAGCGGGTTTCCTAACCTCCTTCCTCCGCATTCGGCGCAACTTTCGGCACGCCTGCTCCCTCTGCCGGAAACACTGGACGCTGATTTGCAAGAAGTACACACTCCTTCCCGACGATTCCTTTAACCGGAAAAAGAATTGGTAGGATCCTTTTAGCCGCATGAGGACGGTCGCATGCAGATCAAGCTTAGAATCAACGGCCGCGATGCCTCGCCGGACAATGTGGGCAGTGCCGTCGAGGATGCAATACTAGCTAAGGTGAAGGAGCAGATGACCCAGAAGCTGAGCAATCTGCGCTGTCCGGATCACAACCAAGCCCCGAAGCTCGAGTTCGAGGGTGATTCCCTCAAGAATCTAAAGATCCAGATCCGTGCCTGTTGTGGGTGGATGAGAGAGGAAGCACAGCGCGTGCTCAATCAGAAGTAGGATTCCCAGCATCCCAACTGTGCTGGCAGAACCCAGGAATAACCAGAGCAAGGATTAGTGGCATTACACGCAGGGCTCGCCGGCATGCGCTGGTACCTCCGGACGAATGTACCGCCTCACGTAGCACAGGCACTCCTGCCTGTGCCGCCATGCCCTGAATCGAATATCGTACTGCAATATCCGCTTTCGCCGCGCAAGCTCGGTTCGACCGCCACCTGGGGTTTCGCTCCTGGTCCAAGCCGGGCTAGCGGCTAGCCGCGCCAAAGCGGCAAAGCATTGGCGCTCCATAGTGAACTCGCCAGCGCGATAGCAGCCGCTAGCGCCAAGAAATACCTGTGGACAAGGGAGAAAGACCGACTTGAGCAGGCCCCTACTGAATCATTTAGCAGAATAACCAGCGGATGCGAGGGCTATAAGGAAGTCTCAAAGGTATTCGCGGGAAGGGCCCTCCAGGAACGCGCGGAGCTTGCGCGAGCGCGAAGGATGCCGCAGCTTGCGCAGCGCCTTGGCCTCAATCTGCCGGATGCGCTCACGAGTGACAGCAAACGACTGGCCCACTTCCTCGAGTGTATGCTCGCTGCCGTCGTCCAGCCCGAAGCGCATCTTGATAACCTTTTCTTCGCGCGGCGTGAGGGTCTTGAGCACCGACGCCGTCTGTTCCTTGAGGTTCAAGTTAATGA
>WNFA01002617.1_pt1 | contig 14861 bp, 16 predicted proteins | sample 5400481 | NCBI WGS metagenome assembly WNFA01 (sample SAMN13153340, study PRJNA577476) | soil metagenome | isolation source: 120 cm saprolite under Douglas fir tree site 2 hole 1 replicate 2 | place: USA:California | collected 2015-04-18
TCTGACCGCGCAGGCGAGCAAAATCAAGCACGCTCGAAGCGGCGAGGGAATTCAATGAGCCGCTGGCGTTGGACATGGCCACAGCCACGATGGAAGCCAGCAGCAGCCCGGCCAGTCCCACGGGCATCTCGCGCACCAGAAAGAGCGGGAGGATACGGTCGGTGCGTTCGCCGAGTGCCAAGAGCGGAGAATGCTGCGCGAACACATAAAGGAGCACGCCAATCAGCAGAAACATGGTGAATTGGACAAGCACGATGACGCCGCTGGCGAGCAGGGCGCGGCGGCTGTCGCGCTCGTTCTTGGCCGCGAGGAGGCGCTGCACGATGATTTGGTCCGTGCCGTGGGTGGCCATGGTGAGAAAGGCGCCGCCGATGAGTCCGGACCAGAACGTATATTTGGTGGCGAGATTCCAGGAAAAATCGAGTAGTTGAAGTTTGTGACCGGCCGCGGCTGCTACTTGGACCACTTCGCTCCAGCCGCCGGGGATGCGGTGCAGCAGCACGAAAAATGTCACCGCGCTTCCGGTCAGATAGAGCAAGAGTTGCGCCACGTCAGTCCAAATCACGGCTTTCATCCCGCCTTCGAAGGTGTAAAGCACGGTGAGCGCGATGACGATGACCACGGCGAGCTTCTCCGAAGTTCCAAGCACGACGCTCACCACCAGCGCTATGGCCGAAACGCGCACGCCTTCGGCAATTGCGCGCGTGATCAGGAAAGTGCTGGCAGCGACCGCTCGCATACGCTCGCCAAAGCGCTTTTCGATCAGCGCGTAAGCGGTGAAAAACTCGCCGCGAAAGTAGCCGGGCAGCAATAAGAGCACAATGAGCACGCGGCCGATCAGGTAGCCGAAGACCAGTTGAAGGAAGGTGAGGTTGCCGCCGTAGGAAATGGCTGGCGCGCCGATGATCGTCAGCGTGGAGGTTTCGGTGGCCACGATCGAAAAGGCCAGCGCCCACCAGGGCGCGGTGCGGCCGCCCAGAAAATAGTCCGTGGCGTTTTGCTGGCCACGGCGGAAACGCATCCCCAGCGCGGTGACGCCGAGCAGGTAGGCAATGACGATCGCCAGGTCGAGCGGATGAATGCGCATCGCGCTGGCGATTATATGCAGCGCAGGCAGCGATACGGCGAGATTTCTTTGAGAGGTTGCGCGAGGAATCTTAGATGCGATCCGACCAGATGGACGTGGAGCTGTGGTCTGTGCCGTCGGTAAGTTCGGCGGTAACGATGAGGGTGTGCTGCATGTTGGGTCCGGCGGAGCCCGCGCGGGAAAACGTGTTTTCGTAAAATTCGCTGGATGGGGAAAGCTCGTCGTCGGAGAGTTCGATGCCGTCCAGCTCCGTTCGAACGGAAGCGATGGACTTGCCGCCGTCTGCCTGGACGCTGACGTAGATATCGTTTCCGGCGATGGCGCGCGCGTGGTTGATGATGAATTTCATGCTGTCCTCCGCAGACGGCTGCGCGGTCCGGCTTTGGCAGGACCCGCGGGAGAGTTCCCGGAAGAATACACCGCTGAAGTCGGGTGTGATACCGCGATAAGGTTCTCGCGTATTCTTGAGGCATGCGCTGTGTGCTGGGATTTGATGGTGGCGGCACCAAGACGGATTGCGTCCTGATGGACGAGATCGGGGCGATTCTGGCGCGCGCCAGATCCGGTCCTTCCAATCCGTCGCGAGTACCATTGGATTTAGCCTATGCCGCTTTGCTTGAAGCTGCGGACAAGGCCCTGACCACTGTTGGCAAATCCGCGACAGATGTTGCGAGCGTTTGCGGTGCCATTGCAGGCGCTGGACTGGCGACGGCTCTTCCCGAATTCCAGCGGCGATTACAGCTCAAGTTCCCCAGTGCTACCATTTTTTTAAGCACAGACCTGAGCATGGCACTTGCCGCGACCGAAGAATCGCCTAGCCTAGTGGTCATAGCCGGTACCGGCTCTGCTGTGATTGGGAGAAATGCCTCCGGCACGCTCGCCAGCGAAGGAGGGCTCGGTCCTGTCCTCGGTGATCCAGGAAGCGCCTACGATATCGGCAGAAAGGCGATGATCCTCACTTTGTCGCGGCAACGGCCCGGAGAGAATTCTTATCTCGGGAACGAGATTCTCGATGCGTTCAAATGCAATTGGATTGAACTGCAGGCTCAGATTCGCGCCAATCCCGACGGCGTGCTCCCGAGAATATTCCCTATCGTTGCGAAAGCCGCGAACGAAGGCGACGAATCCGCTCGAGAGCTCCTGCGCTCAGCAACTGAAGAGCTTGCAAGTTTGGTCGAGCGCGTCGTTGAGCGCCTTAGTTTGCGGAACGAACCATTTTTTCTGGCCAAAACCGGCGGCGTTTTCAGCCGCAGCACCCATCTTGATGATTATTTCGACGAACTGGTTCGCAAAATCGCACCTAAAGCGAGAATTGGCCCTCTTCCGAAGCCGGTGGCTGAATTCGCGGCGCAATGCGCGGTCGATTGTCTGGACAGCCCCGTTCGCAAAGTAGGAAGCTAGGACGTGGCTGAAGCGACTTCCAAAGATCGCGAGCGCGCGCTCATCGCCAGTGGTGATGAGCTTGCCAGGCTGGTGCATCATCCTTCGCCGGAGGTGCTCCTCGCGCTGCTCGACAATCCGGCGCTTGAGGAAACGCATATCTGCTTGCTGCTCGAAAGAAAAAACCTCCCGGAGGAAATTCTCGAGGAAGTGGCGCGGCGCAAGCCTTTGCTGAAGAGCTACCGGGTGAAGCGGGCACTGGCGTTCCATCCGCGGGCACCGCGGCTGGTCAGCTTGCGGCTGCTCCGCGACCTCTATCTGATGGACCTGGTGCAGGTGGCGATTTTGCCCGGAGTCTCCGCGGAGCTGAAGCGCAGCGCCGAAGACCAATTGCTCGCTCGCCTGCCACAGCTTCCGCTTGGCCAGAAAATCACCCTGGCGCGGCGAGGCCCGGCGCGCGTCACGGGAGCGCTGCTGGCGGAAGGCCACGCGCAGGTCATCTCGATCGCTCTCGACAATCCTTACATGACGGAAGCGCAAGTCCTGAGAGCGCTTTCCCGCGAGAAGCTTCCCGTTTCCGTGATTCCGGCCATCGTTCAGCATCGCAAATGGTCGATCACTTATAATGTCCGCCTTGCACTTGTCCGGCATCCTTCAGCGCCGCTCGGGACGGTTCTCACTTACCTTCCAGAACTCACGGTATCTGATCTCCGCGAATTAGCCGCGCCCGGCATCGTGCCGGAGAACCTGCGCAAGTATCTGCAAGCCGAAGTGCAGCGCCGCCTGCGCGCCGGCGAAAAAGCCACGAGCAAAGATACTGCCCCCGCAGACTCTTCCGCGTCTAAGGAGAAATGAGCAGCTGAGCGTGTCCTCCTCTCCGTGCAGTGTGCCTGGTGGCCTCAAAACAAGATTGGCGGGAACAAAACATTCACTGCCGGCGTCGTATCTATTGTGGTGGAACACAGCGTATGCTTGCAGCAGAGAGGCGGCGATTTCGCCCGAGCGCCGTGGCACGTAATCCCTGGCAAGGGGTTGCACCAGATCTATGGGCAGTGGGGATCATCCCGATCGGCGGCTCGAACGCCGCTGGGCGCCGCGTTACTCGTTTCGCGCCGACCTCGAGATCGAATGGGGCTCCGCGGTCCTTCGTGCGAACACGCGGGATATCAGCTCGAGCGGCATGTTTATCGAAGCGGTCGATCCGCTCCGGTTGGGAGCGGGCTTCACCGCGCGACTTACACTCCCTCGCCCCTTGACACTCGATTGTTTCGTGAAACGGATCGAGCCCGGAAAAGGCATGGGCGTATCCGTGGCCGTCTCCGAGTCCGAAAGCCAGAAACTTTTCGAGGACTTGCTTTCGTCACTCTCCAACACCGGTTCCTGATCCCGTCTTATAATAAACGCGATGACACGCTGCCTTGATTGCGGTTCCGAGCGCATAGCGGACCAGTGTCCCTCCTGCGGGCTGACTTCAGCGGCCGCCGAAGTCATGTTCCGCAGGCGATTGCTCAAGCGCACGGCGATATTTCTCGCCGGATCGCTGGCGTTTCCTTACGTCAGCCAGATTTATCCGCCGCTCGATCTGGACCTCATGCTGGTGTTCTTCGGCGTGCTTTTCTTTGCCGCGCTGACCATTGCCGTAGTTCTCGATCGCCGCGCGCGAAATCGCGGGGAAATTGAAGTGCTAAAGCGCGTGTACTTGGGATTTATTCCGCTGCCGTGGATTCTCGCCGCTACGCTGCTTGTGAATGGGAAACTGGACTCGCAAAGGAACGTGGCCTATCACCCCACCACCGTGGATAGCCGCTATAACATGCCGGGAATCGTCCGTGGCACGCGCCGATTGTTCGTTCATTCCTGGCGGGAAGGGCAGAAAATCGAACGTTTAGCCGTGGATTTCGACGACTACGATCGCTTTCGCTCTGGCGATGAGGTTGTTGTGGGCGTTGAGCCAGGCGCGCTCGGCATTCCGTGGTACTACGGAGTGTATCGCCGATGAAAACTGCAGCTCAATACACGGGTTTGCCGTTGACCATTAGAGGGAGTTGCATCTCCAGGAAGTGGCCATCTTTGCCGAGGCGAAATTTCACCATCTCCATGGTGCGGAGGTCTTTCGTTTTCCAATCGGGAGTTTCCAGCGGTTGCTCGGGCTTGTCGGCAAGCGACCATTCCACGTCTTCACCGTGCGGCTTCACCGTTTGCGGATCGATTTCGAACGCTTCTTGCTCTTTCATATCCACCAGCAAATAGCGCTTCCACAGTTGCACCAGCAGCAGCCCCTTTTTCTCCGTGTGGTAAATGTTCCAGGATTTCGGCGCTTCGTCATTGAACTTTACAATAGCGAATCCCACGGATTTCCAAAGCACCTTCTTTTCGCTGGATTGTGTCTGAGCCCGAAGAGGCGACAGGCAGACTGCTATTGAAAGAAGAGCAAGAGCCGTCAACAAACTTCCGGTTTTCAATTCCTAACCTCGCTGAACGATTTGTCGAGGAGCTTGACGGCTTCATCGACGTCCGGTTTGGTCGTATTCAGCATGGGGGCGAGGCGCAGGGTGTTGCCGTAGAGGCCGCCTTTGCCGATGAGCAAGCCATTCTGTCGCGCACGCTCCATCAGCTGCGTGGCGGCTTCGGGAGCGGGCTCTTTGGTCTTGCGGTCCTTCACCAACTCGAGCGCCTGCATCAATCCCATCCCGCGCACGTCGCCGATGAGCGAATGCTTTGCTTGCAACTCTTCCAGCTTCCCGCGGAAGTATTTGCCGACCACATCCACGTTCTCCAGCAAATTCTCTTCTTCAATCAGCTCGATGGTGGCCCTGGCTGCTACGCTGGTCACCGGATTGCCGCCAAACGTGGCAATGTTCGCGCCCTGAAAGCTGCCGGCGATTTCCGGTGTGGTGACGGTCAAGCCAACCGGCACGCCATTGGCCATGCCTTTCGCGCTGGTGATCATGTCCGGAATCACTTCCCACTGCTCGATGCCAAACCATTTCTTCCCGGTGCGTCCCCAGCCGGTTTGCACTTCGTCGGCAATAAACAGCGCACCATATTTCTTCACGATCTTGAAGACGATCTTGAAATACTCCTTCGGAGGAGTGATGAATCCACCGACGCCTTGAATCGGTTCAGCTATGAATGCGGCGATGTTGCCGCTGGTCCCTGTCTGAATGAGATTTTCCACGTCTCCTGCGCAAGCCACTTCGCAATCCGGATATTTCAAGTGCAGGGGGCAGCGATAGCAGTACGGATTCACGGCGTGTGAAATCCCCACGCTGATGACGCCGCCCTTGCGATAAGGCGCGTGCGCGGTGACGGCTTTGGCGAGCGCGGAGCCGCCGGAATAAGCGTGGCGCAACGCCACCACGTCATAGCTCCCGGTGGACATCCGCGCCAGCAGAATGGCGGCTTCGTTGGCTTCCGTGCCGGAGTTGGTGAAGAAGCTTTGCTGCAGGTTGCCCGGCGTGATCTGCGCGATCTTTTCCGCCAGCGCCACAATGTGTTCGTTGGGATAGAGCGTCGAAGTGTGTTGCAGCCGGTTGACCTGCGCGCTCACCTTGCTGGAGATCTTCGGGTTGCAATGGCCCACGGAGACGGTCAGGATGCCGCCAAAAAAATCGAGATACTTGTTGCCTTCCACGTCCCAGAGGTGCTGCATCTCGCCGTGGTCCGCCACCAGCGGCTGCTGGAAGTAGTTGGTCACCGAAGGCCACAGGTATTTCTTGTGCTTAGCGACGACTTCTTCGCTGCGCCCGCTACGGGCAAGCTGCGATACAGGAACAAAATGGGCAGATGTGGTCACGGATGATTCCTCATGCGATCTGTAGGATGCTCCAAAGTGTACGATGCGGGGCATCGAGCGGCAAGGGAGAGAAAGCTTGGGGATCCGAATCATATTTGGGTGAATGGCGCCCCCGGGTCCTCGGCAGTCTTAATTTCTCCGCAGGAACACTTGTTTTCCACTTCTCCACCTCCTTGCTGCATGGAATGGAGGCAGGCCCGTCTTATGTCGTATCAAGTACCGGACTAGTACTTTGTGTTCAAAATTGAACTGACACCAGAAACCTCAAACTCTACTGTATTTATGAGGTAACTCTGACTGAGCCCGCGGGGGCAGTTTGGCGCGGACGGGGACTGCCCACCCCGGGACACAGAATTGTTCGTCATGTCGTTGCAATCAAAACCGGACCTGGAACGAGTGGAACGAGTCTCGGCCCACGAGGCACTTGGGCTCAGGCGAAGTCTTGTGCGCATTCTCTTTGTTCATCGTTTCCCGTCGGAGGTTGAGCACTGCTTGCAGGAACTCAAGAAATTAAGATTCTCAGTCAGTTCCGATATAGTTGTAACTCCCGAGCAATTCGCCGAACGACTCCGCGCGGAACCCTTTGACCTCGTCGTGGCCGAACACCCCATTCCTAATTGGCAAGAGACCCAAGCACTGGAACTCATTCGTGAGTTGAAGAAAGACATTCCAGTGATCTTCCTGGTCTACGGCTTGAAGCGTGAAACCGCCGCGAAGATCATCCTCAACGGTGTTTCCGATTGCATTGAGATGGATCGGATCAGCCACCTGCCGGTGGCCGTGCATCGAGCTCTCGATGAAAAGGCGTTGCGCGATCAACGCGACCGCGCCGAGAAAGACTTGCGGCGATCGGAGGCCCGTTATCGCGCCCTCGCTGGAAATCTAAGCTACGGAATTTGCCGCTGCGGCCTCGACGGCCGATTTCTGGAAGTGAACGAAGCGATGATCAAGATGCTCGGCTGTGAGTCAAGAGAGGAACTCCTGGCTTTAGACCTTGCCCGCGAAATTATTCATGATCCCCTCAAACGAGAACAGTTGCTTGGTCAAGCCGCCGCAAATGCTCAAGTCGATCCCATCGAAATAGAATGGGGACGGAAAGACCACGCGACCCTGAAGGTCCGTCTCAGCGGACGAGAAGTGTTCAGCGAACAGGGTGAGCTGGAAGCCTATGAGATCATCGCCGAAGATGTCACGCGGCAGCGCGAACTGGAGGAGCACCTCCGCCGGCAGGCAGCCAGCGATTCGCTGACTGGTCTGGCCAACTATCGCCACCTCGTGGATGTGCTTGATGTGGAAATCAAGCGTAGTAACCGTACGAGCCGAAAGTTCGCCTTGTTGTTCTTTGACATGGACGGATTGAAGCGAATCAACGACCGCTACGGACATATGATTGGAAGCCAAGCCCTTTGCCGGTTGGCCGATGTTTTGAGTTCCTGCTGCCGAGGCATCGATACTCCTGCGCGCTTCGGCGGGGACGAGTTTGCCGTGCTCTTACCGGAAACCAACGCGGAGGAGGCCAACCTGGTGGCGCAACGTATCTGCGAAAAAGTTGCAAATGACGGCAATGGACCAAGGCTTTCCGTCAGCGCGGGTGTCGCCGTCTATCCTCAAAACGGCGAAACGATTGAGACGCTCCTGCGCGAAGCCGATTCGGCGCTTTACTCGATGAAGCAGCAAAAAACGTTGGCCGCAGAGTCCAGGCACACCGCCGGCGCCCAGTAGACTTGTTTTGGCAATCCGGCGTGTCATCACTACTTTTGATATTTGGCTAAAACGGTTCTATAGCGCTCCGGGGCACACTGCCCCCTGTTCCAAATTGAACTGAAAAGCTTCGGTGTCCAGGTCATAATGAACAGATGTGCGCGAAAAAAGTTGCGAAACGATTGAGCAAAGCAGCTCTCGCCAAGGTCATGAGAGAGATGGGGAAGCCACGCGTGGCCAAATCCGCACGGGAAAAGTATGAGACTCTCGGCTTGCTGACGCAATTGTTCAAGAAAACCGCCTAGTCGTGAAGAAATACAGAGGCAACTCGAAGGCCAGTTTTAGAAAGTAGTCAGAATGAACGGGGGACGGTACCCGCGACCGCGGTTCAGACTTACCATTAATCAACCAGACAAAAATGATGTTTTGAGCCGCTTGATTCTGCTAGAATCGGTATCAAGCGGTGATGTTATGAAAGCGATCGCGAGTTCAAACAAGAAAAAACCCAAAAGAAAACTCAAGGTAAAGCCGGCTTTCGATGCCCAAGCTTTTCTCGATTCAGCCGGCGTGGCGAGAAAAGTTGTGCAGTTTCGAAAATCACAGGAGATTTACTCACAAGGTGATCCCGCCACGAGTGTGATGTATATCCAAGAAGGCGGAGTAAAACTGTCTGTCGTCAATGAGGTCGGCAAAGAAGCGGTCGTGGCCATATTAGGGCCCGCCGATTTTCTTGGGGAGGGGTGCCTGGCAGGTCAGGAAATCCGTATGGGGACGGCCACCACGATCGCCGCCACGGTCGTACTGGTTATCGAAAAAAACGAGATGATGCGCGTGCTGCACGCCGAACATGCGCTTTCCGACCGCTTCATGGCTTACATCCTTTCGCGGAACATTCGAATCGAGGAGGACTTGATCGATCAGCTTTTTAACTCCAGCGAGAAACGGCTGGCGCGGACTCTTTTGCTGCTCGCGCGCTATGGCCGGAATTCCGAGCCTCAAAAGGTGCACCCCGAAGTTTCCCAGGAGATGTTGGCGGAGATGATTGGCACAACGCGGCCGCGGGTCAATTTTTTCATGAATAAATTCCGGAAACTGGGCTTCATCCGTTATAACGGCGGGCTTCAAGTCAACAGTTCCCTCCTAAGCGTCGTCCTGCACGACTAATCACCGGCTTTCGCACAGCGCCAGGATTTTGGAGAAAGAACAAACTGCCCGCCGTGCACGACTGCTACGCGGGACATCCTCCGCAGAACTACATCGATGGGTCGCCAATGGCAGGAGCGGTTACTCCCCAAGTATTTCCGGTGAAACCATTCAGGAAACTTTGACACTACCGTCATATCGCCTGCTTATGCTGAATTGGGCGATCTAGGCCTCAGGCCATGGTGTCCGGAAACCCTCCCTCTCGAGCAATGACTTCTCCGTCCCGGAGAATGACGTCCCGCGTCCCGGCACCTGAGGATGTGTGGGTCTACTGGCAGTGCCACGGACGCGAAGATGTCTCCCGCGTGCGGGACATGAGCATGGGTGGCTTGTTCATCGAGACTCCCCAGCCCAAGGCCGAAGGCGTCCTGACCAGGCTGCATTTTCTGGTGCAAGAAGGGCAGATCCGAGCCGACGCCGTCGTAAGGCATGCAAGATCGGGCGATGGGTTGGGATTGAAATTCACGGCCCTGAGCGAGCAGGACCGGCCGAAACTGTCCGCCTTGCTGATCAGACTAAGGGGGACACATCATTCCCGCGAAAAATCGTAATTCAGAGTTCGGGCGTGATGATCTCGACCGCTTCGCTCGAACGGCGCACTGGGACAAACTCAAACTCGACGAGATCCCGCCAGTGCGCTGCCCACTCTTCCAGCAAGCGCAAATCGCCGCACTCCATCAACTGGAAGCAACGATCGAAGTTTGTTTCCACCCAGCTTTCCAAGTAGGAGAGGCCTTGCGGAGCCATACGCCCTTTCTCTCGGAAGCGCCGATAAACCGCTTTCGCATCGCGATTCTTGAATCGTTCGATAACCACGTAGAGCATCAGAGATCACCTGTTTCCGTTCGCGGATGATGCCCGCGTAGCGTTCAACAAGCCATCCCATGATGCTTGACGTTTTGAATCCTGTCGCGCTCCAGTCCACTCGGCGATAGAATCCACTCCCTGGCTCGTTCTTTCGAATGATAATGCAACCGAACATTCGCCTCCGCCTCGCACTTCCTGAAGATGTTCCCGTTCTGCGCGAATTGATCGACGCCTCCGCTCGTGGATTGCAGACTCAGGATTACACGCCCGCGCAGATCGAAGGCGCGCTCAAAACCGTTTTTGGCGTTGATAGCCAGCTTATCGCCGACGGAACGTATATTGTGGCGGAAGCCGATTCGAGCGCTAATGCGCACGCACGAACCGGCAACCAGTCATCACGAAGGATGATCGTCGGTTGCGGCGGCTGGAGCAAGCGCAAGACACTCTATGGCAGCGATCATTGGACGGGGCGCGAAGATTCGCTGCTGGACCCTCTCCGCGATGCCGCAAAGATTCGCGCTTTTTTCATTCATCCCGATTGGGCGCGTTGCGGAGTCGGCAGCCTGATCCTGAAGGCTTGCGAAGATGCGGCGAGGTCCGCAGGATTTACTCGTTATGAGATGGGAGCGACGCTGACTGGAGCGAAACTCTTCGGCGCAAAGGGCTATGTCGCCGTGAAACCCATCTCCATTCCATTGGCGAACGGTGAATCTCTGCCTGTGATTCACATGGAAAAACAAGCTTAAAGCGCGAATCTCGAGCGGGATTCGCGAATACCTCGGGGCGTCGCGGTGACTTCGGACACGAAATGGCCCGGGCAGGTATAATGCCCCGCTATGAACCAAGCGGTGGGGCTCATCCGGCGCATCTACGGGATGTTTGCGCGTGTATTCCCGCGATGCAGCGTTATTTCACAAGCGATTGCCTTCAATCTTTTTCTTGGGTTTTTCCCCACCTTGCTGATTGCCGTCGCGCTGGCAACGAGCCGGATAGGTGGCAGAACAAGTCTTTTTGACCTGATTGCGGACCTCACCCAGTTCTTGCCGCCGGGGAGCCAGGCCATCGTTTCGGAATTTTTGGTGAAGCGTGGGCCGGAAGCGTGGAAAATCGCAGCGCTCGGATGGACCGGGACGCTTCTTGCCGGTTCACAGGTGATGAAGCTGGTGATGCAGGGAATTCATACCATCTACGGTGACACGGAAGAATACGGGTTTCTGCACCGCCAGGTTCGCGGCTTGATGTTACTGCTGGCGACCATCGCTCCATTGCTGGGGGCGGCCATCCTTGGCGTTCTGGGCAAGCCACTGCGGCGATGGATTGCTCATGAAATCGGCAAGCACACCATGGTGCAAGGATGGTGGAATGTTTTTTTCCCCGTGGCGGCGATGGTGCTGGGCATGATGGCGCTCACAGTGATTTATCGCGTGGCGCGGCCCCAGGAGGACAGCATGCGCAATGTCCTGCCTGGAGCGGCGGTCGCGACGCTCCTGTGGTGGCTGGTGGACGTGCTGTTCGGGGTTTACGTTCGCCGCGTGCCCTACAGCGTCGTGTACGGCGGCCTTGCGGCTGTAATCGGACTGATCATCTGGATGCAGCTTTCCGCAGTCATCATTTTCCTGGGCGCCGCCTGGAACGCGGAGTTGGCAGAGAGCCGAAAAGGATCGCGCACCTATGCCTGATCAAGTTGTTCGTGTGGAATGCTACTCCGGATGCAAGGCCGACGAGCGTCCCCTGAGGCTTCTGTTAAGAGACGGAGTCAAGGAAGTCCTGACGATTGAGGATCGCTGGTATTCGCCGGGACTGACTTACTTTCGCGTCGTCACGGAGGACGGCGATCGCTACCTCCTGCGCCACGAGGAAGCACAAGATGTCTGGAGCCTGGCCGGATATCGAGCCGCTACGTGATTGACACGAAAATTGTGTCGAGCGTATAGTCGAGTCACCTCGAAGCAGCAGTGCATCCCGTGGATTCGTCCCTTTCTGGCTCTCGGACGCCTCAGGATGCGGCTTTCTGAAGGGCAGGGATGTCTTACTCAGGGCTATTCCCCGGGTTCCGCCGCATCAATTTGATAGTTTTCCTTTGCTGTCTCACGATTTCCGGCATCCGTCTCTCTGCTCAGACGCCCGCACCGCCGGCCCCGGCACAGGATGCACCCGCAAAGCCAGATTCCTCAGTTACACCCACGCCAGCATCGGCCCAAAAAGAAGAAGTATCCAGTCACGATACGCCGACCACATTTAAGGTGCGCGTGAACCTGGTGCTGGTACGGGTGGTGGTTCGCGACCAGCGGGGCAAGGTCGTGTCCAATCTCAAAAAGGAAGACTTTCAACTCTTCGACAACAAAAAAGTTCAGACCATTTCCTCTTTTAGTATCGAGACGCCCGAGACACGCACGGCCTCCGCAGTGGCATCCACCGCCGGAGCGGGCTCTTCTTCGAGCGCGGATGCCGCTGGCGGCAAAGCCGTGGTTCTGCCACAGCGATTTGTCTCCATGGTGTTCGACGACGTGCACCTCTCGATGGCCGACGCCACGTTTGTCCGTGATTCGGCGACCCGCTTCTTTGCAGCTTTGGCTGCCAGCGATCGTGTTTCGCTCAATACAACTTCCGGACAGTTGACGCAGGAGTTTACGGATGATCGTGAAGCACTCCAAAAGGCGCTTCTCGGAATTTCGCCACGCCCATTGACGAGCCACACTTCTCGCGATTGCCCCGACATGAGTGTTTATCAGGCCGACCAGATCGTGAACAGGTCTGATGTGCAGGCGCTCGCCGTCGCCACTGCGGAGACTCTCCACTGCGCTTTCCACGACGATCCCCTAATGACGGCTGCCGCACAGAGCATGGCGCAAGCCGCGGCATATACCACGCTGGCGCAAGGAGACGGCGAGACGGAGTATGCCTACCGGCATTTGGAGGAAGTCATAAGACGCCTGGCAAACATGCCCGGGCAGCGTGTGCTCGTGCTGGTTTCACCCGGCTTCCTATCCACGACCCTGCAGCTCGAAGCGTCCGAAATAGTCGATCGCGCGGTTCGTTCCAACATTGTGATGAATACGATTGATGCGCGTGGCTTGTATACCCCGGACATGACGGGGGACATCGCCGAACCGCCTAACGACACCGTCAAGACGGCCGGTTACAAGGCTTCCTATCGAGTACAGGCGCAGATGGCGCAAGAAGACGTTCTGGCGCAGTTTGCCGATGGAACGGGTGGCAAGTTCTACCACAACCGCAATGATGTGGATGAAGCTATGCGCGAAGCGGGAGCAGCCCCGGCATACTCCTACTTGCTGGGATTTTCTCCTCAGAACCTGAAGATCGATGGGCGGTTTCACACACTGAGGGTCGCGCTGGCAAGCAAGGAAAAATTCGAGATCCAGGCGCGGCATGGCTACTTCGCGCCGAGGACGGTCAACGATCCTGCGGAATCCACAAAGCTGGAAATGCAGGAAGCCTTGTTTTCCCAGGAGGAGATCCGCGATCTGCCGGTCGAATTGCAAACTCAGTTTTTCAAAAAGGACGAAGCGGAGGCGCGCCTCGCGGTCTTGACCCATTTCGACTTGAAGAACATCCACTTCCAGAAATTGCAGGGACGCAACAACGATCAATTGACGATCGTCACTGGAATCTTTGACGAGAATGGAAATTTTGTCACTGGGCTTTCCAAGATCGTGGAAATGAATTTGCTCGACACGACCTACACTCGATTGAGCCGCTCGGGGTTCACGGTGAAAACCAGTTTTGACGTAAAGCCGGGCACCTACCTAGTGCGCATGGTCGTACGCGACGCCGTCGGTGCGCAGATGGCGGCACGCAACGGGGCAGTCGTCATTCCTTATTGAAATTCGGTGATTCTGGTGGGGGTAAACATGAATACGCTGACAAACTTCAGGCGAACCATTCGAATGGCAGCATGGCTGGGTGCCGGAGTGGTGTGTTTCGCTCCTGCTCCTGCGTGGGGGCAAGAGCAGCCCGCTCCACCACCGCCCCAAGCGGCCCCAGCCGCGGAGCAGCAGCCCGTTGTTGTCATCAAGAAGGAATCAAAGCTCGTGCTTGTCGATGCCGTTGTGACTGACAAGAAGGGCAGCTACGTCCGTGACCTGACACAGAATGATTTCAAGGTTTTCGAAGATAACAAGGAGCAGCCGGTTTCCAGTTTTTCTACCGGCGCCGATACGGCCATTCAGGCGAACGGCCAGCGCCGCTATCTGGTTTTGTTTTTCGATAATTCGACCATGGCCGCTCCGGACCAGATCCAGGCGCGTAACGCAGCTAAGAAGTTCATCGAAGCGAATGCGGGACCCGACCGCTTGATGGCCGTGGTGGATTTCGGAGGCGCGCTCCGCATCGTGCAGAATTTCACGGTGAACGCAGACTTGCTTCGCGCGGCGGTTTCGGGAGTGAAGAGTTCATCGGTCGATCCAAACGCGCCTTCTACGGACGTGCCTGTCACCGTGGCTTCGGCGGGTTTCTCTTCCTTTGGGTCCTCACTGGGCAATGCCGCGGCGGATTTTGGGGCGCGCAGCATGCTGCTCGCTGTACGCAGCCTGGCAAAAAATCTCCGCACCATCCCCGGGCGAAAAATGTTGGTGCTGTTTTCGGGCGGTTTTCCACTGACGACGGAAAACCAATCGGAGCTAACCGCAACCATCGACGCTTGCAATAAATCGAATGTCGCAGTCTACGCTCTGGATGCGCGAGGTTTGGTAGCGACGGCTCCTAGCGGAAGTTCCAGCAGGAGAGCGACGGCTGGCAAGACCCACGCCGTTTCAAATCCCATTCCTGCGCGGAAGATTTCACCCCGTCCGCGCCTTCTCTTCGCGGCCTATCCGGCGATGGCTATGCCTGATCCGCAACGGCCCGGCGGCGGTGGAGGCGGAGGGG
>WNFA01002618.1_pt1 | contig 14859 bp, 12 predicted proteins | sample 5400481 | NCBI WGS metagenome assembly WNFA01 (sample SAMN13153340, study PRJNA577476) | soil metagenome | isolation source: 120 cm saprolite under Douglas fir tree site 2 hole 1 replicate 2 | place: USA:California | collected 2015-04-18
TGCGGGTGTTCGGGGACGCCGAGGGCAAGATGAACCTTGCACTCGCGGACGTACACGGGGCCGTGCTGGTGGTGTCTCAGTTCACGCTGTACGGTGACGTGCAGAAGGGCCGGCGTCCCAGCTTCATCGACGCGGCGCCACGGGATGTTGCGATTCCGCTCTACGACCGCTTTGTCGCGCTCATGCGGGAGCGGGGAGCAGGGAGCCGGGTGCAGTTCGCCACTGGGGAGTTCGGCGCCATGATGGAGGTGGAGCTCGTGAATGACGGACCCGTCACCCTGATCCTCGAGAAATGATCGTCCTGGCGAGCGGATCCCCGCGCCGACGCCAACTGCTCGAGATGATCGGGCTCGAGTTTCGCGTGGTGCCGCCCGAAGTGGATGAGAGCCTCGGGCCGGCCGAGCAAGCCGAGGGATATGTAACGCGTCTGGCGCGCGACAAGGCGACGACGGTGGCGCGGCGCGAGCGGGGGGCCGTCGTGCTCGCGGCCGACACGACGGTGGTGCTGCGGGGCACGATTTTCGGGAAACCGGCGAACCCCGAGGAAGCGGCCGAGATGCTGCGGCAGCTCGAAGGGCGGAAGCATCAGGTAATGACGGCCGTCGCGGTGGCGCTGGATGGGCGAGTGGAGCACGCGCTCGACGTGACCGACGTGACATTCCGACCGCTTACGGACACCCAGATCGCCGCGTACGTCGCGACCGGGGAGCCGCTCGACAAGGCAGGCGCCTACGCGATCCAGGGCAAGGGTGCGGCGCTGGTCGAGGGGATCCGCGGCGACTTCTTCGGGGTGATGGGTCTGCCGCTGCGGCTGGCGCTCGAGCTGCTCGAGCGGTTCGGCGTGCCTTACCGCTTCACCCGGTAGACCGGGACCTTCTTCGATTTTCCCTTGACCTGAATCGGATCGAGCGTCTCGACGCTCGGGGGCCGCTTCAGCTGCCCGAAGAACGGCTCTGAGATCAGGATCTCGTTCGGCCCGGCGCTCGAGCAGAGACGCGACGCGGTGTTCACCGCGTCGCCGATCACCGTGTACTCCAGCCGGCGGTCCGAGCCGACGTTGCCGACGAACACCTCCCCGAAGTTGATCCCGATCCCGATGCCGAGCTCCTGGCGGCCCTGCTCCTTCCACTTCGTGTTGAGCCGCTCCAGGGCCTCGAGCTGATCGAGCGCGCAGCTTATGGCGCGATCGGCGTCGTCTTCGTGCGCCATGGGCGCGCCCCACAACGCCATGATCGCGTCGCCCATGAACTTGTCGAGCGTGCCGCCGTGCTCGAACACGAGCTCGACCATTTCGGTGAAATACTCCGTGAGGAGTGTGGCGATGTTGTCCGGGCTCATCGTCTCCGACATCGGCGTGAAGCCGCGGATGTCGGAGAAGAAAATCACGACCGGTCGCTTTTCACTCGGGAGCCGGCCGGCATCCTGCTGCTGCGCGATCACCTGCGCGATGTTGGGGGAGAAGTAGCGCTGGAAGTTCGAGAGCACGAGCGCCTCGCGGCGCATCTGCTCGGAGCGCTGCGAGTTCTCGATCGCCACCGCGGCGAGCGAGCCGAATGCGATCAGGAACTTGAGGTCGTCGTCCGAGAACGAATGCGTCGCGGTGAGGTTGTCGACGTAGAGGATGCCGAGCACCGTCTGGACCGTTCCCATCAGCGGCGTGCACATGGCGCTCCGCACGCTCTGGATGAGGATCGACTTGCCTTTGAACCGCTCGTCGGCCGCCGTGTTGTCCGACAGGATGGCGACGCGGTCCTCGACCACCTTGCGGGCGATCGACTGCGGCACGTGCTTCGAGGCCGACGACTGCGCCGTCCGCCCGCGCGAGATCCGCGGCACGAGCTCGCCCGTCGTGGCTTCCAGCAGCAAGATCGAGACGCGGTCCACGTTCATCACCTGGAACGTGAACTCGACGACCTTGTCGAGCAGCCGATCGAGCTCCTGCTGTTTAGACAGCTCCTTCGAGATCTCGAGCAGCAGCTCGAGCTTCTTCTCCCGCAGCTCCTCGAGCGACTTGGCGCTGACCTTCAGGTGCGACGCCCCCGACGGCGCGGCGGTCACGATCGCCGGGACGCCGCCGGATACGCTCACCGGCAGCTGGCGCACGATGGTGCCGCCCGCTGGTTTCGCCCCGGTGAACTCGGCCGACACCGACGGCACCACCTGCGGCCGCGCCGCGGGGGGGCTGACCTCCTTCACGCGGAAGGCGACTTTGCCGAAGGTGATGACGTCGTTTTCGACGGCGATCGCCTCGGTGATGCGGGCGCCGTTCAGGAAGGTCCCGTTCGAGGATCCGGCGTCCTTGACATTCACGCCGCCGTCGGTGAGGGACACCTCGGCATGGCGGCGAGAAATGGTGGGGTCGTAAATCGGGACGTCGCTCGTCACCGCGCGCCCGACGACGATGGTGCGACCTGGCTGCAGGTCGATGGACTGCTCGCCCGTCGTGCTCAGCAGCTTGAACACAGGCGCCAAATATACTTCACCCTCCGGCCTTGGCGAGCGCCAACGCCTTGAGCACGGCCTGCGCCTTGTCCTCGGTCTCCCGGAACTCGCGTGCCGGATCCGAGTCGGCCACGATCCCAGCGCCGGCCTGCACCACGACGCGGTCCCGGCGCACCAGCGCGCAGCGGATCGCGATGGCGGTGTCGAGGTTCGCGGCGCCCCAGCCGACGTACCCCACCGCGCCGGCATACGGCCCGCGCCGCTCCGGCTCGAGCTCGTCGATGATTTCCATCGCGCGCACCTTGGGCGCACCCGTCACGGTGCCCGCGGGAAAGCAGGCCTTGAACACGTCGAGCGCGTCGTAGCCGTCGCGCAGCTGTCCGCGCACTTCGCTCACGAGGTGCTGCACGTGGGAGTAGCGCTCGATCGTGAGCAGGTCCGTGACACGCACGCTGCCGAACCGTGCCACCCGCCCCACGTCGTTTCGGCCCAGGTCCACGAGCATCATGTGCTCGGCGCGTTCCTTCTCGTCGCCACGCAGCTCGTGGGCAAGCGCGTCGTCCTCCTCGCGGGTGCGACCGCGCGGGCGGGTGCCGGCGATGGGCCGGACGGTGACCTCGCTCCCCTCCACGCGGACCAGCACTTCCGGCGAGCTGCCGACCAGCGCGACGTCGTCGAGCGCGAGGTAAAAGAGATAGGGAGCGGGATTGAGGGCGCGGAGGTAGCGGTATAGGAGGAGGGGGTCGACGGCGCCGCGGATCTCCTGGCGGCGCGACAGCACGGTTTGGAAGGTGTCGCCGGCGGCCACGTACTCGAGCACGCGCGCGACGTCGCGCTCGAACGCGTCACGCGGGTAGCGCGACTCGGTGGCGACGGGAGGCAGGCCGTTCCGCAGAGGGAGCGGCGCGAGCTCGTGCCGCTGGCCGAGGCGGGCGATCATGTCGTCCAGCCGCGCCTCCGCCGCGTCGTACAATCGCAGCCGCTCGGCCGGTCCCGCGCGCGACGGCACCTCGACGTTGGCCACGACGATCGCCCGCCCGAAGAGGTTGTCCAGGATGACGAGTGTGTCGGCGATCATCATGACCGCATCGGGCAGGTCGAGCGTGTCGGCGGGGGGACGCGGCAGCCGCTCGACGGTGCGCACCAGATCGTAGCCCCAATAGCCCACCGCGCCGCCGGTGAAGCGCGGCAGGCCCGGTACCGGGGCGGCGGGCAATGCCCGCAGGCGCTGGGCCAGGTGGCCGATCGGGTCCTCGGTCTCGCCGGCGCCCTGCCAGCCCGTCGCCTTGGTCCAACGCTCGACCACCCGGCTGCCGGCGCGGTAGCGCCACACTTCGCGCGGCTCGGTGCCGAGGAACGTATAGCGGGCCCAGCGCTCGCCGCCCACGACCGATTCGAGGAGGAACCCGAACGGCGGCCGGGCAACCTTCACGAATGCCGCGAGCGGCGTGTCGCCGTCCAGCACCACCTCGCGCAGCACGGGGACCATCCCGCCCCGCTCGGCGCGGGCGAGGAAATCGGCGCGGGGGTCGGTCATCCGGCGCGAAGCGGGGTACACCGGGCATGGACCGTTGCCCGGGGCCCGGCACGCCGCGAGATTTGGCGCGGATGCGCGTCCCGCTCGCCGCCGTCCTCGTCCTCGGCGTGCTCCTCCGTCCCGCGCCCGCCGTCGCCCAGGCGTGGAACTCGGATGCGGCGCTCGCGCTGGCGCGCCGCGCCGTCCTGCGCCGCGGCGGTGCGGTGGCCGATTCCTCCCTCCACGACTACAAGGCCCAGGCTCACGGCTTCCTCTTCTTCCTCGGGGCGTTCGGCCAGGGGCTCGCCGATCCGCCACGGCTCGTCAAGGCCGACCAACTGGAGCTGGAAGTGTACTGGAAGGCCCCGGCGAGCAGCAAGCAGCGCGTGATCGGGTGGCGCGACCAGGCCCAGCTCCCCACCGACATCAACTACCACCGCGACCACCTCGGTATCGTCCAAAACAATTTCGGCGCCGCGATGCGCCTGGGCGAAGCAGACGAGGTGCGGGACGTACCGCACCCGCTCTCGTCGGCAGGACCCGATATCTACGACTTCGCTCTGGGCGACACGACCACCATCATGCTGCCGGAGCGCGAGGTACGGGTAGTGACGCTGCGGGTGCGCCCCAAGGATTACGGCCTTCCCCGCATCGTCGGGACTCTGTATCTGGACGCCGAAACGGCGGATCTGGTGCGGATGGCGTTCAACTTCACGCCGCGGTCGTATCTCGATCCCGCGCTCGAGGACGTGAGCATCGTGCTCGACAACGCGTTGTGGGAGCGGCGCTACTGGCTCCCCTACCGGCAGGAGATCGAGATCCGGCGCCGCGTTACGTGGCTCGACGTGCCGGTGCGCGGCATCATCCGCGCGCGCTGGGAGATCGACGGCTACGTGCTCAATCTCGGCCTCGCCGACAGCTGGTTCGCCGGTGACGAGATCACGTTCCTGCCGAAGGCCGAGCGCGATTCCTTTCCGTGGAAGGAGCCGCTGGGCACCGCGCTCCAGGACATCGCCGAGCCGGTGCGCCAGAACGACCTGGAGCGCGTGCGCGCGGAGGTGGAGCAGATCGCCGGCCGGCGCGCCCTCACCGGTCTCAAGGCTCGCCGGCTCGGTGTGCGGGGCGTGTCGGACCTGGTACACGTGAATCGGGTCGAGGGGCTCACCACGGGCGCTGGCGTGGTGTTGCGCGGTGGGGGCGAGCGACGCGAGCTGCGCGCCCGCGCGAGCTACGGGTTCGCCGACCATCGCACCAAGGGCGTCCTCAGCGCGGTGGAGCGGTGGGGCTCGAGCGCGCTCGAGGTGAGCGGGTATCGCGAGGTGCGCGACATCGGTGATCTCGCCGTCATCGCGCCGCTCCTCAACTCGTTATCCTCGCAGGAATTCGGCGACGACTACGGGGACTACTCTCTGGCGGAGGGCGGGCGCATCACCTACCGGCACGGGATCGGCGTGCGCAGCGAGTGGCGGGCCACGGCGGGACGGGAGTCGATCGGCTCGCTCGCGGTGACCGCGACGCCCGCGAACGGCAGCTTTCGTCCGAACCCCTCCCTGGGCGGCCCTGGGGTCGACCTGGTGCAGCTTGCGCTCGAACGCAGGAGCGAGGGATTTGCGGTGCGGCGCGATCTGCACGTCGAAACGATGCTCGAGGGTGGCCGGAAGGACGGTGGCGCTACCTATCTGCGGCTCTTCGGCGCGGGTCACGTCCTCTTCCCCGCGGGCGGTACGCGGCTGCTGCTGCGGGCCCAAGGCGGCGTCGCGAGCGCGGACCTCCCCGCGCACCGCGGATTCGTGCTCGGCGGGCTCGGGACGCTGCTGGGAGACGACTTCCGCACCTGGGGCGGCCGGCGCATGGCTTTATTGCATCTCGAGTGGCGCGTTCCCGTTCCGTTCGTGTCAATCGGGGTCGGGCCGTACGCTCGCACGCCTCGTATCATCACGGTCGCGCCCTACGTGGCGCTCGGCTGGGCGGCCGCTCCGGTGACGGGCACGCCATGGGCGGCGACGCCCGGCACACGCGTCACGCTCGGCCTCGCGTTCGAATGGCTGGGTGTGTTCCGCTGGGAAGCGGGATACGGGACGGCGACGCACCGCCTGGGGTTCGCCTTCGACGTCACGCGTGACTTTTGGGGAATCCTGTAGAGGCAGGTTTGGGAGGTTAGTGGGGGTGGAGGAGGTTAGGGGAGGTTGATCGCGCACTGGACAGCCTCCTGTAACCTCCCGAACCTCCCCCAACCTCCCTCCGCGACGTACCTTAGAGAGCGGATGGCCGACACACACTTCCCGGATGAATGGCTGGCGCACTCGCTCGAGGGCGTGGTCACCCCGGAGCTGCTGGTTGAGCTGCGGGAGAAGGCCCCACCACCGGCGAGGCTGTGGGAGACCCTCGTAGCCCAGAAGATCGCGAGCGACGAGCAGATCCTCGCGGCGCTGTCCACCCGCTTCCGATTGAAGCTCGCGGATCTGGCGAAGCTCGATCCGGCCGCCAAGGAACGCGTCCCCGAGCAGGTGGCGCGACGCTACCATATCCTGCCGCTGCGTGCCACCGATTCCTACCTCGAGGTGGCGACGGCCAACCCGTTCGACCTCGACGCTGAGAAGGCGCTCGCGTTCGCGACGGCCCGTGAGATCCGGATGTTCCTGCTCGCGCCCTCCAAAATCGCGGAGCGGCTGGATGAGCTGTACCGTCCGGAGAAGGCCGTCGACAAGCTGCTCGAGGGGATGGAGAACTCGGCCGAGCTGGTGCAGCTGCAGGACAGCCTGGCGCCCGACGAGATCACCATCGCAGCCTCCGAGGCCGAGGCGAGCCAGCGCCCGGTGGTCCGCCTCGTGGACCTGATCATCTCGGAAGGTATCCTCGCGCGCTCGAGCGACATCCACATCGAGCCGGAGGAGGGCGGGGTCGCGGTGCGCTACCGCATCGACGGTGTGCTGCGGCAGGTGATGAAGATCCCGCGCCAGGCGGGCCTCCCCCTGATCTCCCGCATCAAGATCATGTCGCAGCTCGACATCGCCGACCGGCTGCGGCCGCAGGACGGCCGCGCCCGGGTGGCGGTGAACGGCCAGCCGATCGACCTCCGTGTCTCGACGCTCCCCGCGGCGTTGGGCGAGAAGGTCGTGATCCGAATCCTCGACTCGCGCGCCACCGTCAAGTCGCTCGACTCGCTGGGGCTGAACTCCAACGAGAGTGAAGGGATCAAGCGGCTGCTCGAGAACCACGAAGGCATCATCCTCGTCACCGGCCCGACGGGCTCGGGCAAGACCACCACGCTCTACTCCTGCATCAACCAGATCAAGAGCGAGGGTGTGAACATCGTGACGGTCGAGGACCCGGTGGAATATCGGATGCAGGGGATCGTGCAAGTCCAGGTGCAGGAGAAGGCCGGGCTGACCTTCGCCTCGGCGTTGCGCTCGATCCTGCGCCAGGACCCGAACGTGGTGCTGATCGGCGAGATCCGGGATCGCGAAACGGCACAGATCGCCGTGCAGGCGTCGCTCACCGGGCACCTGGTGCTCTCGACGCTGCACACCAACGACGCCGCGAACGCCGTCACACGCCTCGTCGATATCGGGGTCGAAGCCTACAAGATCGCCGCGGCGCTGCGCGGCGTCGTGGCGCAGCGGCTGATGCGGAAGCTCTGCCCCACCTGCAAGGAAGTGTGGATGGAGGCGCCCGCCGACCGCCTCAAGAAGTGGATCCCGAAGGGGACGCCATTGTATCGCGCGGCCGGCTGTCCCGACTGCGCGATGACGGGATACCGCGGCCGTTTCGGGATCATCGAGGTCCTGACGGTGTCGGCCGAGGTGGAGCGGCGCATCGCGGCGGGCGAGACGGCGGAGCATATCGCGGGGGCCGCGCGCCGCTCCGGGATGAAGGGACTGTGGGACTCGGGGCTGGCGCACGTGCTGCGCGGAGAATCCACGCTCGACGAATTAACGCGCGTGGTCGACATCCCGGAGGAGGACGACCATCCTACCGACGCGGCGGCCGCGTCGCGCCGCTCGGCCAGCGGGGGGAAGGCGCGGTCCGGGTCGCCCCAGGGCGCCGCCGTGGCCTTCACGGAGCCGGCGCACAGCGCCGCCCCCGAGGAGCTGACGGCGCACTTCGAGCTACTGGAGGAGCCCGAGCCCCCGCGCGTCTCCGGGCCGCACGGGTTGCCGGCGCGCAAGGTGCTGTTGGTGGACGACGAGGACAGCCTGCGCAGGGTCGTGAAGGACCTGCTCGAGCGCGACGGCTATATCGTCTCCGAGGCGCGCGACGGCGTGCAGGCGCTCGATCAGGTCGATCGCGTAGGTCCGGACATTATCGTGCTCGACCTCAACATGCCCGGCCTCGACGGCTACGGCGTGTTGTCCCACCTGCGCTCGCGGCCCGCGACCGCGGACATCCCGGTCATCGTCCTCACGGCGAAGAGCGACGAAGACAACGAAGTGCGGGTATTCGAGCTGGGCGCGGACGACTTCCTCACGAAGCCGTTCCGGGCGCGGGCGCTCTCGGCACGGTTGGAGGCAGTGCTGGGCCGCCGTCGCTGATTCGTGACCTCCGTACAAGTCTCCTTCATTGACGCGTACCTGCTGCGATCCGGCGGGGCGGGGCTCGAGGTGCTCGTGCTGCGCCGCGCGCCGGGTGGCCGCTCGCCGGGCTCGTGGGAGACGGTGCACGGGCACATCGAGCCCGGTGAGACACCGGTGCAAGCGGCGCTGCGCGAGCTGCGCGAGGAAACGGGCGTCGAGCCCGCCCGGCTCTACAACGTGTCGCGGGTGGAGGCGTTCTACCGGCACCAGACGAACGAGATCGTCCTGATTCCCGTGTTTGCCGGCCTGGTGGACGCTCGCGCAGCGGTACGGCATTCGGCGGAGCACGATCGTGCCGAGTGGTTGCGGCCGCCCGAAGCGGCCGCGCGGTTCTCCTGGCCCCGGGAGCGCAGAGCACTGGACGACGTTTTGTCAATCCTCTCGTCCGGGGACGCGGGCTTGCTGGAAGATGTATTGCGCGTATTCTAGCGGGCGGTCGCGCTGGACGAGCGGCGCGGCGGCGGTAGGTTGGAGGTGACCTCGAGGCGCGCCGGGGAGCACGTGAACCCGTTCTATCACCGCATCTATAAGGTCGTGCGCCACATTCCCAAGGGCCGGATTGCGACGTACGGCCTGGTGGCGCGGCTCGCCGGTCGTCCCGGCGCCGCGCGCACCGTCGGTTGGGCCCTCTCCGCGCTCCCCGATGATTCCGATGTCCCCTGGTGGCGCGTGCTGAATGCGGCGGGTCGCATCTCACTATCGAGCGCGGATCACAACAGCGTGTTGCAGCGCGCGCTGCTGTTGCGGGAGGGCGTGAAATTCGCGCCCGGTGGAGCCGTGAATCTCGCGACGTTCGGCTGGCCGGCGGAGGCCTACGACAGCGCGCCCGCCGCCCACACGCGCGCCGCTTCGTCCCGCAGATCGCGCAGGTTGAAGGGCTTGCGCACGTAGCGCAGGCCCAGCCGAGCCAACGCCTCCTCCGCCGCGGGCGGCAAATCTCCTGTCGCCACCAGCACCCGGTCCTTGAGTCCCGGTTGCGATTCCACGAGCTGCTCTACAAACAGATGGTCGTGCGCCCGCGCCTGAGCGTCGGCGAGGATCAGGTCGTACGCGCGCGCGCGCACGAGGTCGAGCGCCTGCTGCGGATTGCGCGCCACCTCCACCGTATGCCCGTCGCGTCCGAATAGCGCCTTCACCATCCGGCGCACCGCGGGATCGTCGTCCACGAGGAGGATGGAGCGCTTCGCCGCGGGCGGCGCGGGCACCTCGCCCGTCTCCCGCCGCGCGGCATCGCTCAGCGCGGGCGGCAGATCGACGAGGAACGCGGCGCCCCCCTCGGCCGGCCGCTCGACCGTGATGCGCCCACCATGCGCGTCCACGATGGAGTAGGTGATCGAGAGGCCGAGCCCCGTCCCCTGGCCCGGCTCCTTGGTGGTGAAGAACGGCGTGAACAGGTGCGGCAGCACGGCGTCCGCGATCCCCGCCCCCGAGTCCGAGACCCGCATCCGCACCCGGTCGTCCACCCACGTGCTGAGCAGGATCACGCGCGGCCGCTCCGGCGGATTGTCGGCGACGGCCTGCGCCGCGTTGTTGAGCAGGTTGATCACCACCTGCTGCAGCGCATGGCGATCCCCCAGCACCGATGGAAGGGGCGCCAGGCTCTTCTCGATCGTGATGTCTTTGAGGTTCAGGTCATAGCTCATGAGGAGCAAGGTGCGCTGGATCACGTCGTTCAGATCTACCGCAGCCTGCTCCCCCGGCCCCTTCCGCGCGAAGGTCAGCAGGTTCCGCACGATCCGTCCCGCGCGATCCGCCTGCTCGTGAATCACGCGCAGGTGCCCGCGGTCCTTCGTGCCGAGCTCCTGCTGCTCGAGCAGTAGCTCGGACAGGCCGGCGATCGACGTGAGGGGGTTGTTGAGCTCGTGCGCCACGCCCGAGACGAGCTGCCCCACCGCGGCGAGCTTCTCGCTTTGGATCAGCTGCGCCTCCAGTGCCTGCTGATCCGTCACGTCCTCGACCAGCACCACGACGCTCTGGTCGTGCGCGGGGGCCGGCGCGGGGATGCGGGCGGCGTTGACGCGGATCGTACGACCGAGCGTCGCCGAGCGGAGCACCACCGGCTGTACGCGGGCGCCCTCGCGCGCCGCGACGAGCAGCTCGGGCAGGGCGTTGGAGGGGCCGAGCAGCGCCTCGCCCAGGTCGCAACCGATCACCCCCGGGATCGGGGTGCCAAGCATGGCCGCGAGCGCACGGTTGGCGCGGCTGATGCACCCATGGTCGTCCACGACGGCGATCCCTTCAGACAGCGCGTCGAACGCCGTCTCCCACTGTTCTTTGGCGTGCTGCACCATCTGGAAGAACCGGGCGTTGGCGATCACGATCGCGGCGTGCGTGGCCACCGTCGAGAGCAACCGCGCGTCCTCGGGTGGGAACGCGCGGTCCCGAGGATTCGCGATGACCAGCGTGCCCACCACCACGCCATGCGCGCGCAAAGACACCGCGGCGGCAGACTCTACAGCCACGTCCCCGAGGAGCCGCGTCGGCTCGCCGCTCGAGCTGCGGACCAGCTCGAGCCGCTCGCGACTTAACGAGCGGACCACGAGACCGGGATCGGTGGGAGGGATGGCACGACCCGCGAGTCCCGCCAGCGTCCCCTCGGCCGCCGTCACGTGCAGAGGACGATCCCCGCTGCCTTCCCCCTCCGCCGCGAGCGCGACCAGGGCTCCCTGGGCGTCGAGAAACCGCATTGCATAACGCACCACCTGCTCCACGATACGATCGAGCTGCAAGGAGCCGGCGAGGATGTAGGACAACTCTTGGATGGAGAAGAGCTCAGAGAGACGGCGGTTCAGCTCGTCCGCCGCCCGCCGTCGGTCGCGCTCGCTGCGCTCGAGGCGCCGTTTGAGGTGCAGCGCTCCCCAGCCGAGCCCACCCGCAAGGAGCAGAACGAGGGCGACGAGAATGAGGGACATGATTGGCACAAGAATAATGGCTGCTTGACCGTCCGAATCCCGACTTTTAAATTCGGGTATCTCTGGTTGATATCCATTCTCAACTAGCCTTACCACGGAGTCGTAATGCGGACGGTCGTCGGGTGGGGCCTCCTTGTCGTCATGGCGCCCTGTCCCCTCCAGATCCTCACCGCCCAGGAGCGCACGACCGTCGGGGGCTATGGCGAGGTGCACTACACCAACCCCACCGGCCCCAAGACTCCCCCCGTCGTCAACCTCGCCCGTTTCGTCGTCTACCTCGCGCACAGCTTCGATGAGCGACTGGCGTTCCGCTCCGAGCTCGAGGTCGAGGACGCGAAGATCGAGGGGGGGAAGGCGGGCGGGGAGGTCGGGCTCGAGCAGGCCTTCCTCGATTACCGGCTGGGGGACTGGATCACCCTGCGCACGGGGCTCGTGCTGCCGCCGGTCGGGATCATCAACGAGACGCACGAGCCGCCGACCTTCAACGGCGTGGAGCGTCCCGGCTTCGATCACGACGTGATTCCCACCACCTGGCGCGAGATTGGCCTCGGAGCGGTGGGCACGATTCCCGGTGGCAGCGGGCTCGCATATCGGGTGTACCTCGTGAACGGCCTCCGCGCCGACGGCCTTTCGGCCGCCGAGGGGATCCGGGAGGGACGCCAGGAGGGTCAGCAGGCGAGCTTCGCGAACCCGTCCTTCACGGGGCGGCTCGAATGGGCGCGGCCGGGGCTGAAGATCGGCGGGTCATTCTGGTATGGGGGCACGGCGGACACGAATGCAGCGGTGGGGACGGGAAGTTTCGGGGCTCCGGTGGCGCTCCTCTCCGCGGACGCGCGCTACGAGAGCGGGCCCTTCGCGGCTCGGGCCGTGGTCGCGAACATCAGCGTGAGCGATGCCCAGGCGGTCAACGCGGCGTACGGAAAGTCCGTCGGCAGCCGCATCGCCGGCGGCTATGTCGAGGGGGCCTATGATCTGTTGCGACTCGTCGCTCCAGCGTCCTCCCAGAAGCTCAACGCCTTCCTCCGCCACGAGCGCTACGACACCCAGGCGAGCGTTCCCGTGGGCGTGACGCGGGACCGGTCGCTGGCCCGCCGCATCACGACGTTCGGCGTCACCTACAAGCCTACCTGGAACATCGCATTCAAGGGGGACTATCAGCTGCTTCGCAACGCAGCCGCCGCGGGCGAGTCCGAGGTGTTGAGCCTCGGCGTCGGTTACCAGTTCTGACATGACGCTCGCGCTCGCGGCGCTCCTCGTCACGGCGCAAACCCCGGCGGCGCCACCGACCAAGGTCGCCGGGTCGATCGCCCGGTTGTTCGGTCCCGGCGCCCGGGTGGACACGCTGCGGGTGGACACGGTCAGTGTGCTGCGGGTGTCGCGCGCCGACTCGCTGCTCGGCTTCGCCGCAGTCGGCAACGTGCTCGGCAAGGACCAACCGATCACCTTCCTCGTGGCCATCGACCCGACCGACCGTCTCAAGGACGTGGACATCCTCGTGTACCGCGAGCCGTACGGAGGCGAAGTGGCCTACGAGCCGTGGCGGCGGCAGTTCCGGGGCAAGAGCACCGGCGATTCGCTGCGCGTGGGGAAAGAGATCCGTAGCATCTCGGGGGCCACGATCAGCGTGCATGCGGTCACGCTCGGCGTGCGGCGCATGCTCGCGGAGCTCACTGCCTGGCATCAGAGCGGGGCGATCCAATGACCGTCACCTGGCGCAGCGTGCCCACGACGCTTCGCACGCTGGCACGGTGGGTGACCATCGTCCAGCTCGTGGGCTACACCACGTCGCTCGTCTTCGTCTGGCACACCACGCGACTCGTGCCGCCGGGGGTGGCGGCGCGCTACCGTGGTGTCGATCCCGAGGCGACACAAGCGGCGATGCAGTTCCCCAAGTCATTCGCGGAGATGCTCACGATCACCCACACCCATCTCCTCTCCATGGCGGTGATCTTCGTCCTGACCGGGCTCGGAGTGGCGTTGTGCGAGCGGGTGTCAGAGCGCTGGAAACGCTGGCTCATCGCCGAGCCGTTCGTGGCTTTGCTGGTGTCTTTTTCGGCCATGTGGCTCATGCGATACGTCGATCCGCGCTTCAGCTGGCTGCTCGAAGCCTCCAGCGCGCTCCTTGCGGTGATGTTCTACGTGCAGTCGTATCTGATCTTGTGGGAGGTACGGCGCGTGGAGGGAAACCCGTCATGAGGGCTGCCCCGAGTTGTTCCCACCCTGAAAGGGTGGGCCCGGTGAGGCACAACGCTGACGCGTGAACCGACGCAAGTTCATCGGAACCCTCGGGGCCGGCCTCGGGCTGGTTTTCGTCCCCCGCCTGCCGCGGTGGCCCGCGGACGACGTGTTCGTGGAGCGCTGGTCGTGGGCAATGGGGCAGTCGGTTCACGTGATGGTGTTCGCGGGCTCAGAGCAGGAAGGGCTCGACGCCTGCGCGGCCGCGCTGGCCGAGCTGCGGCGGGTGGAGCGCCCGCTGACGCTGTTCGACACAGCGAGCGACCTGTGCGAGCTGAACCGCCGAGCGGGCCGGAAGCGGATGCGAGCGGACCGGGATCTGCGGGCAGTGCTGGCGCAGGCCGCTGCCTTCAAGCGCGCCACCGGGGGCGCCTTCGACGTGGCGGTTGAGCCGCTGATGCGCGTGTGGGGATTTCACCGGCATCGGGCGAGCCCACCGACGGCCGCGGAGCTTGCCGAAGCGCGCGAGGCCGTCCTGGCCGCGGTGGTGGAGCTCGACGGCGACGTGGTCCAATGCCCGAGTACCCATACGCAGCTCGACTTCGGCGCGATCGGTGTCGGGTACGGAATCGACCGGGCGTTGGAGGTGCTGCGCACGCGCGGGCTGCGCCGCGCGTTCATCGACGTGAGCGGCGATATGGCCGCCCTCGGCGCGCCGCCGGGAGAGCCGGGCTGGCGGGTCGACATCGCCGATCCGGATCGGCCGGGCGCGGGCCGCGCGGTGGCCACGACGCGGCTTCGGGATGCGGCCCTCGCGACCGCGGCGAACACCGAGTCGATCGTGCGCTACGGGTCGCTCGTCGCAGGCCACGTCATGGATCCCGCTACGGGACGGCCGGCCCGCGCGCTCAAGCAGGCCACCGTAGTCACGAGGACCGCAGTAGCGGCCGACGCACTTTCGACGGCGATGCTCGTGACCGGGCGGACACCCGGTGGAGTGCAGCGAGCGTACCGGGTCTGAGGTTTTGGTGATCCCCGGGCTTGCGCCCGGGGTCAGCCAGGACCCGGAGGCGAACTGACCCCTGGCGCGAGCCCGGGGTCCATTGGAGGCCTTCGGATCAGGCCTGCAATGGCTTCTCGTAGGTCTTCAATCCCTTCCTTGTCCCGCGCGCTCGTCACGATCATCTGGTCCTCCTCGAGCTCGAGCCCGCTGCGCAGCTCGACTTCGCGGCGTGCCCGC
>WNFA01004716.1_pt1 | contig 14857 bp, 14 predicted proteins | sample 5400481 | NCBI WGS metagenome assembly WNFA01 (sample SAMN13153340, study PRJNA577476) | soil metagenome | isolation source: 120 cm saprolite under Douglas fir tree site 2 hole 1 replicate 2 | place: USA:California | collected 2015-04-18
TTGCGTAAGGACAAGTCGAACTTCTACTCGACTGGCGAAGAATTGCTGAATGGATTCAAGGAGATTCTCCAAAAGATGGACGCTAGACTCTCAGAGTTTTTTGGGCGGCTTCCCGAAGCCAAGTATGGTTTTAGGGAGATCGAAGAGTGGCGGGCGGACGCGGCCCCCGCGGCCTACTACTACGCGCCACCAGAAGACCGTTCAAGACCTGGATACTTCTACGTCAACACTTTCAAACCTGAGACTCGGCCGAAATACATGATGGAGGCTCTCGCCTACCACGAAGCAGTCCCTGGTCACCATCTGCAGATCGCAATCCAACAAGAACTGACAAACCTCCCCAAGTTCCGACGCAACGGCGGTTACACCGCCTTGGTCGAAGGCTGGGCTCTCTACGCGGAATTCCTGAGCAAGGAAATGGGATTCTATCGAGACCTCCTGTCAGACTATGGCCGACTGACAGCTGAAGCCTGGAGAGCATCACGATTGGTCGTCGATACGGGCATTCACAGTCTGAAATGGACCCGAGACCAAGCTATCAGATTCCTCAAGAACAACACAGCCAGCTCTGAACAAGATATCGTGTCAGAGGTAGACCGGTACATCGCTTGGCCTGGTCAAGCATTAGCATACAAACTGGGTGAACTGAAAATCCGGGAACTTCGAGCCAAAGCTGAAAAAAGACTCAAGCGACTCTTCGACATTCGAAGCTTCCATGATGAGCTCTTGAATGATGGAGCCCTACCTTTGGACATTCTCCAAGTAAAGATGGACCGCTGGGTAACGAAGATGGCTACCAGCAAAGCCTAGTGGGTCGCCTTCAGGCGAGGACCTTAAGAGAGCGAAGTCAGTATTCATATGGTAACGAAGCAAAACAGAGAGAGTAGTTGCCCTTGTCTGACAACGACGCAGAAATCCAGAACATAAAAGAGAGAAAACTAGTAGAGATGATGCGGAGAACGCGGGCCCAGCTTCAGTCAGCCGAAAAATACGACGGCAAGCCGATCACCCTTTCAGATGCCACAATCTCCTCGGAGATCTCAAAGTATCCACTGATGATCGTGGATTTCTGGGCTGCATGGTGTGGCCCCTGCAGAATGGTCGCACCCATCGTTGAACAGCTAGCGAAAGAATACTCTGGCCGTGTAGCGTTCGGCAAGTTGAATGTGGATGAGAACCCTCTAACCTCCAGTGAGTTCCAGGTTCAGAGCATCCCTACCCTCCTCATCTTCCGGGATGGTGAACCTGTCGACGGGATTATCGGAGCGGCGCCAAAGTATCAGATCGAGTCAAAGCTCAAAGCTCAACTCGGTAATTAGCGAGCTAGTAGCTTGCGTCTCTCAAATCTCTGAAGAACAGATATCCAACGGCGCAAGCTAGCACAATCAGGCCTCCAAAAACCTGGAACGTCCCACCGATTGAGATAGAAGATGCCAGACCTCCAGCAAGCGCCGATGAAACCGGAGCGACGATAGTAAGAAGAGCCACTAGGGAGCTGAATACCCTCGCGAGCATATCTCCGGGGACTCTGGTCTGAACCAAAACGGTCATTGGAACATTCACCATCGTCTGCAATACTCCGATGGCGAAGCTGAGCGCCAATGCCAAGAAGAGAACCGTTGTGAAGCCGATTCCGACGATCACAAGTCCCTGTCCTATGACCCCGGCGAACAACATTTTTCCTACATAGTTTCTGAGCTGGAGTTTTCCGACTAGGACGCTTCCTATGACGGCTCCGACGGAGTACGTAGTTAGCATGGCGCCGTAGGTGCCTGCGTTGCCGCTAATGACAATCTTGGCGTAGGGTGCGAGGAGGGCGAAGATGCCCGCCCCGAAAAAGTTCACCACGAGACCAACGATGACCAGCTGGATGAGAAACTTTGAGCCGCGAATGAATCTCAGGCCCTGCACGAACTTCTCCCTGAACGAGACGTGATCAGAACTCAGCGACGTTGGATCATGAGCGCTGTTTGGAATTGCACCCTGAGATCGGGTGATGAGCGACAGCATCGCTGCAGCGAATAGAAACGTCAAGCTATCGTAGTAGAAGGGAACCGCAACACCCAGAGCGAGAACTACGACGCCTCCAATACCATAACCAGCAACCTGGTTGACGGATGTACTGAGAGAAAACAGACTGTTCGCTGTGGATAGATCCTCCTTCTCTGTGATGCCGGGAATCATTGCCGTAACCGCTGGTCGGACGAACTGTGCCCCTGAGTTCAGGACGAACAGCATCACGAGTAAGATCAGGAAGCTTAGGGAGCCTAGGGAATACAGTATGCCGATCATTCCAGCGACAGCCGCTTGGACGATATTGCTAGCAAGCATCACGTCTCTTCGATTGAACCGGTCGAGATAGACGCCCGCAATGGGTCCAATGAAGATCGCGGGAAGAAGAATAGTCGCGACAGCGATTCCTACCTTGAATGGATCACCTGTAAGCTGGAGAACGTACCAGATCGCTGCAACATCGAAGATGAAGTCGCCCGACTGGGAGACTAGCTGACCAGCCCAGAGAAGCGAGAAGGGACGATTAGAGAGGACCCGACGAAAACTAGGCTTAACAGAAATGGTCTCTGTCAAGAGGCGAACACCGCTGGGTTTGTAACTGATTCTCAGTCCCGCTAAAATCGGTTCCTATTAGAGTCCCTTACGGCTCATCTATCGTTAGCGAAGGACCAGAGTGGACAGCCCCGCACATGGGACACTCATACCATTCCAAACTCCAAGGCTCGGCTCTCGTCCACCTATGCCTCTTCAACTCCATCTTTCCTTGACAACCCCTCTTCGAGCAATCGGGAGGGACCGTCTTACGAGTCACAAGTGAACACCGTTGAGTTACTGGCCAGCTTCGCTTAGGGAAGAATCAGTGGATACCGCAGGATACTCACCGTCGACCTTAAGCAAACAAGATTCCGGCGGAATCCCTTAGCCTAGACATAAAAGGGAAATGTCTGGAAGCAATATTTTCGTTTCCGGATATTATCGAGTTTCGAAATTATCGAAGGACGATACAATGTATCTCAGAATCAAACCTGCCCCCCGACGTTGCGAGGTTCCAACGGACAAAGAAGAATATTCGGGATCAAGGGCGAAGAGGCTTAGGTGCGCAGTGTTCAAATTCCTGAGTTAAGTACTCGACAACCCCGGGACAGGATTGAGCTGAGATGACAACCAAAGCAACGTTGCGGTCAATTGCGCGGCTGCTTCTCGTAATTGGCGGGATAATACTGATTCTTGAGGCGGTTCTCCAGCTAAGCGGAGACATTAAAGGTCTCCTGAATTTGGCGCCACGGATCCCATCTCTAGACTTCTTCACGAGCGCAATAGTAAGCATCCTCGTCGGGGTCCTAGCCCTGGTGGGAGCAGGAAGAGTCTCCAGTCCCGCGTGGGGCATCATTCTGCTGGTCTTAGGGTTCCTTTTGATTGGAAGCCTTGGTGGGATACTGGTCTTCATCGGCGCTCTAATCGCTCTGGTCGCAACATTCGTTAAATTATAGATTCGAAAACCGCCCAGCGGCCGAATTCGTAGCCTCCTGAAAAAGCGTATCAATAACATGGGTTACATGAGTCAGCTCACTTCATGTGAGGATTTTGAGATGGAATTCAGAACTCTAGGAAAGAATGGCCCGAAAATCTCCCGAATCGGCATAGGTGTCTGGCAAGCTAGCGACTTGTGGAAGGGAGATGATGAGCAGATCGTCCGCGCCATATCGAGAAGCCACGGACTCGGCGTAAATCTTGTGGACACTGCAGAGGCTTATGGAAACGGTCACAGCGAAGAGGTTGTGGGACGAGCCCTGAGAGACATCGGCAGAGACGAGTTTGTTGTGGCAACCAAGGTCCACGGGGCCAATCTCAGATTCGATGAGCTTCAGAGAGCCGCGGCGGCTAGCATGAAACGGCTCGGCATCACGGAAATAGACCTCTACCAAGTCCACTGGCCTGATCCGTGGGAACAGGTCCCTCTCAAGGAGACAATGAAAGCCCTTGAGAAACTCTACACTGAAGGAAAGATCCGGGCTATTGGTGTCAGCAACTTTGCAGTCCGAGACCTCGAAGAGGCCAGATCCCACCTGTCGCGGACCGACGTTGTCTCAAACCAAGTCAGATACAACTTCCTCCAACGAGAAATCGAAGAAGAGGTCCTACCTTACTGCAGGAAGAACAACATCACAATTCTGGCCTATAGCCCCCTCGCGCAAGGAGCCCTAACAGGAAAATACAGTCGAGGGCATGTTCCAAAGGGCGATGTTAGAGACGAGAACAAACTCTTCGCATTCAGGAACATCGAACAGATAGAGAAGGTCAACGCTGTCCTGGCCAGTATCGCCAGACGGCATGGATGCTCGGTTTCTCAAGTAGCACTCAGCTGGCTCCTGGCCAACCAAATGGTTGTCCCAATCCCTGGCGCGAAGAACGAAGCTCAAGCCGAGGAGAACGTTGGTTCGACCAAGCATCTGCTTACCAACCCGGAACTCACTGAGTTGGATACAGCCTATGAACTAGTGGACATTGACTATCTCCCAACGGTCCCAGATGTGCCGATCGAACTGGTGACCTGAGTAGGCGCGAAAAAGTAGCCATGTCTAAATACTTCGAGCGGATATTAGCAACAGCAATGTTAGATTTTCTGCCGAGAAGGGCGAGCCTTTTTTGAAAACGGTTTCTTTACAACGGAATCGTAAGCATAGAATCAGCCGGGTAAAGAGACAACAACCTAACACGAAAAAGGAAAGGGGGAACTCCAGCATCCTTGCGCCTGGTAGGAAGGCCCCGAACTTCTCTCTCAATAGCACTCCGGACCAGAAAGTATCGCTCAAAGACTTCCGCGGCCAACCGGTGATTCTTGCCTTCTATCCTGCAGACTGGAGTCCTGTATGCACGGACCAGCTGTCGTTGTACGCGATGGTGATGCCGGAATTCAAGAAGTTCAATGCAGAACTCCTCGCCATTTCTGTTGACAACATCTGGTCACATCTCGCGTTCGCCAAAGACCGCAAGCTCAACTTTCCCGTACTTGCGGACTTCGAACCTAAAGGAGACATATCCAGAAAGTATGGAGCGTTCAAAGAGAAAATCGGGGAATCTGCACGTGCGTTGTTCGTTATAGATGAACAAGGCATCGTCCGGTGGAGCCATCTATCACCTGACGGCGTCAACCCCGGAGCAGAAGGCATTCTGTCCGCTCTTGATCAACTGAACAAGCCTAAGTAGAGAAAAAGAGGTTATCGAAAACAATGGCCACCACGACAACAACCAGGCACAGCCGAAAAACGAGCAAAACCCTACTAGAGCCAACAGGCAAGGAACTCGAGACTTACGAGGCTCCAAAACTCGTGATTCCTGTCGACCCTAGTCGGGACCATATCCAAGGAGACCCGAAGGCCTTGCTCACCCTAGTTGAGTATGGAGACTATCAATGTCCTTTCTGCGGCGCCGCTTATCCAGAAGTGAAGAAGGTCCAGAAAGACCTCGGATCAAAACTACGATTCGTATTCCGTAACTTTCCCTTAACCAATGTTCACGAGTTTGCCCGGGTCGCGGCTGAGACGGCTGAAGCTGCTAGTGCTCAGGGAAAATTCTGGGAAATGCACGATTTCCTCTACGAGCATCAACGAACCCTCGGGGATCAGAGCGTAGCACTGGGATATGCGAAGAAGCTGGGTTTTGACACGCAGAGATTTGAGCGCGAAATATCACAGCATGTCTATGAGAAGAGAATCAAGGATGATTTCACGGGAGGAGTACGGAGTGGGGTCAACGGGACCCCGACATTCTACGTGAACGGCGTAAGACATGACGGTCCCGCCGAGGCCGAAGCGATAATCGAATCGCTCAAGGCGAAGCCCTGAAGTGGCGATTAGGCTCCAACCGATCTGGTACTCCTACTCACACTTCTTCACCAGGAAAAAGAGCGAATGGTTGCATAACCCTTAACAGTTGAAACCTCTCGCCCTCGCTACGTTACGACATTGAATCTCTCACGACGCGATACGTCCCGGTTTCTCGCTTCGGGCCTAGTGCTCTTGGCCCTATTCTCCTCACTAGGCCCGTCTGGACATGGTGCCGTTTCCCTCCCCGTAAGGCACGATGCGCTAGCTTTGACAGTCAATCCTGATAAGAGCGTCGGGGTTTCCTGGACCACAACATCATCCTTGGGTGCGCTTACTCAGAATGTCAGCGGCCTATTCACTCCCGGCTATGCGATTCACTCCTCGTCCAACTTCACCAAACAGTCAAGCGCGGTAGTTCAAACCACGACAATCCAGTATCAACTGCCTCAGCCATCAGTAGGCATCTTCAAGTCGATCCGTCTCAGTGACACCCAGAACGGACTCACAGGTTCCGGGTCGTTGACGATCACAACAAATGTTCCAACGAGCACCATCACGGCCACATTCTCAACCACCCCCACACAAGTCAAGGCCAACGTCACGGCTCAGCTCTACTTCTCCCAATCATTCTTCGGCGGAACACTACTTGCAAATCAGACAATCTTCCAGAAGAATTGGACCTCAACATTCGGAAACACGGCATGGACAGACAAGATCGCCAACCAAATCCAGAATGCAACGAAACACTACGTCACAGTTACGGCCTTCAACGGCAACCTAACTTCCATAGATTCAACCCAAGCAACTGTGTCGATTGGATTCGTTGCAGTACCATCTCAGCCCGGGACAGACTTTGTCACGGTGCTCGACAACATTCTAGCGCCCTTCGGAGGGACTGGCTTGGACTCGATATTCCGGTCGGCCCTAAACCTTCAGACTGGTGAGACGGTCAACCTGACCTATGACGGTTCGACGTACCTCTTGACTCTTCAATCCACCACAACCTACGTCAGCGACTTGGACGCTCAAGTCAACAAACTGAAGACACAATACCTCCAGCCATTACTCGCCGCGTTTCCCGCCGGAACAGCCCCTGCCTCGCTAGTCTTCCTCAACGCGACCTCAATCACCATCAGCCAGATGTCAACGACAAGCGACCTTGACCTGAGCGCAGGAACCTCGTCGAGCAGCATCACGGGACTCATTCTCAAACCTCCGACGGTTGGGAGCAACACGAACTTTACGATTCCTGGCTTCTTCCAGACCATGGGTATGACGCCAGCGCCTGGAGTGAACTTCACACTGATCGGCGGTTCGGATAGTAGCAATCAAGTAAAAATCGTCGTCCCACCTGGCACGCCGCAGCCTAGCAGTACGACATCCAACTCGGCGACCTGGAGGAACCTTCAGGATGCGTCATCGCTTTCAGCTGTAGAATTTCAAGTCCAGCCCCTACCGAACAGCTTCCTAGCATTCCTGGTATCACCGGTCGGGCTGGCCATCGAAGCGGTTGTCGCGATCGCCATTGTTGCGGGCGTAGTTCTCTACCTGGCAAAGAGACGCGCATCGAAAACGCCTCTCCCAATGACATCCGGACCGACACCATCACCCGGCTTGGGACCGGGACCAGCCCCGCCTACGCCATAGTCTTCTCTCAGAACCTGAGAAGAAGCAGATCGATTCTCAACCTCGCTCACCTGTTCGCTTGATTACCGTCTGACGCTTTTCGAATACCGAGTCCTGCAAGTACTGCAAGAAGAACGAACAGAAAGGATGTAGTAATGAGGACGCTTGTGTGGCTGCTGGCGTAGAGGAAGCCGCCGATGAGTGAGCCTACTACGAAGCCTAGCTGTTCGAAGGTCAAGTAGAATCCGAACTGGCCGGCTCTAGACTTTCCCTCTCTCATGTTCGAGAGCAGAGAGTAGGAGACGTAGCTCGGAGCCCTCGCCCCGCCGAGCAGGAACACCATGGGCACAACCAGGAGAGGAGAGCCAGCAAGAACTATTCCAAGAGCTCCTCCTGCGACGAGCAAGAGTTCCTTCGCGATCGTTGATCCAGGGTTGCGGGTAGCGGCCCACCGTCCTAGAAGAATTGCAGAGATCGCGGCGCCAAGAGACTGAGCCGCCCCTAGTAGCTGGATCTGGGCGGCTGTGAGATGCAGCTCATCTTGAAGGAATAGGGGAAGGAAAGACGGTGAGGTGATACTGATGGCTGCGGGTACTCCGAAAAGGAATACTAGAATCGTAAGTTCTTGACGCGATCTGGGAAGCTCGAACAAAGGAGCCTTCGAATCTACTTCCCTTGGCGGCTGACGTTTGATCGGAAACAGGATGACTGTGGAAACTGTCCAGAGAACCAAGGTAATCCAAAACAAATCACGGATACTAAACCAAGTGAGGAGCAAGCTTCCGACAGCTGGAGAGAGGATAAGGCCAAGCGGAAACGCGGAGTAGACTGCTCCGAATGCTGATGACATGCGTCTCTGATCCCCTAGTTGGCCAATGAAGGAGTTCATCGCCGGTAGATTGAACGCCGATAATTGGAACAGAATCAGTCCTGGAATGACGTCGGACCAGGTTCGTGAAAAATAGAACAGGATAGGGACAGGGATGCTCATCGCCCAGCCTACTATGAGCAGGGTCCTATTGTCGTACTTGTTGGCGAGGATTCCGCCAGGAATCATCGATATGGCGGCGGCGACATAGCCGATGGAGGAGACGAGCCCGACCTGTTCCGGGTTTGCGTTAAGCTGGGTAAGATAGAGAGACCAGACATAGTTGTAGACGCCTAGACCGAAGGTCCACAGGAAGAGCGAAAAGAATAGCAGGCGGAGATCACGTGGAAGAGTTCCACCAAAAGACAGCATGCTCATCCATCTCATCATTTGAGATACGCCAACCTTCAGACCTGGAGTGAAGAGAACTTCAGATCTGGTGAGATGAATTAATCTACGCTTCTTTCGGACTTCGTCTGGTCGTTCCGACCTAGCAGCCAGTTGTTTTTGACGCTTGCTTCAGAGACCAGACATTTTTTTTCAAATGATCCTGCGCCTCTCTCGGGTTGTCCAAATGTTCGGCAACTACTCTTACTAGAGCGCTACCGACAATGACTCCATCTGCCCCCGCGCGTAATAATGATGATACGTGCTCTGGCCGACTGATCCCGAACCCGGCTGAAATTGGGATCTTTCCTCTTGCCAGCAATTTGACTTTCTTGACGGTGTCCAGTGATTGTGTGCTGAGAATGTCACGTGGGCCTGTGACCCCATAGAGAGAGACGAGATAGAGGAACCCTTTCGACTTGTTAACGATGTTCTGCAACCTCTCTGTAGATGTGTTCGGTGCAGCAAGGTAGATGCTGTCAAGGTTGTGTTTGAGAGCCATATCGCGGAATGCGTCAGCTTCCTCCATCGGTAGGTCTGGAACAACCATTCCGTTGACCCCGCTGTCACTCGCAGTTCGCATGAAACGCTCGATGCCCATTGCGAGTATAGGATTGTAGTAGGTCAAGGTCACTATCGGTAACGTAAACTGTGTTGAGAGTTCCCCGATTGTATCGAGAATCTGGCGAGGTGTAGCCCTGGCGGAGAGGGCTCGCATGCCCGCAGCTTGGATGATTGGACCGTCTGCCACAGGGTCAGAGAATGGAATGCCTACCTCGAGAATGTCAGCTCCGCCTTCAATGAGCGATATGGCGTTTGCTAAGAACGATTTCGGGTCCGGATCATGACCCATCAGATAGGCAACTAATACTCCTTCGGAACGCTTACCCAGGTCCCGGAATTTCTGTTCAATCGGGTTGTCAGTGAGGGAGTTGTCTTGCAATCGTGTCCACGTCCTTGTCTCCTCGTCCTGAGAGGTTTACGATGATCGAGTCTTCAGTTCCGATCTTCTTGGCCAGCTGTGTCGCGTAGCTGAGTGCGTGAGCAGGCTCCAGCGCCGGCATTATTCCTTCCAGTTGTGAGAGCTGCTTGAAAGCGTTCAGTGCCTCCGAGTCTGTTTGTGTAACGTATTTTGTCCGTCCAATGCCCATCAGGTAGGAGTGCTCTGGACCCACGGCGGGATAGTCAAGCCCGGCCGAGATGCTCTGAGTGGTTTCTATCTGACCCTCCGCATTCTGCAACACGTAGGTCATCATTCCATGCAAGACTCCTTCCCTGCCTGCGACGAGAGGTGCGGCGTGTTTCCCTGGGGACATGTCGTGTCCACCGGCTTCGACTCCGTGCAGGTTCACTTCTGGGTCATTTAGGAAGGAGTGGAATATGCCGATCGAGTTGCTTCCTCCGCCGACGCAGGCAACCACAGCATTTGGGAGCTTGCCTTCTTGCCTCAGGATCTGTCGCCGTGCCTCTTTACCAATAACGCTCTGGAAGTCGCGAACCATCGTTGGGTATGGGTGTGGGCCTACTACGGACCCGAGGAGGTAGTAGGTGTCCTCGACGTTGGTGACCCAGTCCCTCAATGCTTCGTTGATGGCGTCCTTGAGTGTCTTAGAACCTGACTCAACGGGGTGCACCTTCGCGCCGAGCATCTTCATCTTGAATACGTTGAGTTTCTGTCGCTCAATGTCCTCGCTACCCATGTAGATTTCCGCTTTCAAGCCGAGAGCCGCGCAGGCCATCGCAGTGGCGACTCCATGCTGTCCGGCTCCCGTCTCGGCTATGATCCTGCGCTTGCCCATTTTCTTTGCGAGTAGAGCCTGCCCGAGAGTATTGTTGATCTTGTGAGCGCCACCATGCAAGAGATCTTCTCTCTTGAGGTAGATCTTGGCTCCATGAGCATGACGGGTCAGCTGACCCGCGAAATACAGAGGGGTCGGTCTTCCTGCGTACTGCTCTAGCCAGTTCGCCAACTCTTTCTTGAATGAGGGATCTCGAGAAAAACTACGATAGGCATCTGCTAGTGTTTTCAGTGGCTCCATCAGGGTTTCAGGGACATACTGTCCGCCATACCTTCCAAACCTGCCAGGCGGGTATGCTGAGGCCAACTTCGCCAAGCTCGTCAAGCGTTAACCAACTCCCGCACTTTCGACTCGACGTCTAAGGCTTTCATGATCGAAGTTCCAACGAGGAACGCATTCGCCCCGGCTTTTTTCAACCGCACAATGTCTCTCGGGTGATCTATACCGCTCTCGGACACGACCGGGCGATCAAGGTGACCATTCATGGCCAGTACTCGTTCCGTAGTTGACAGATCCAGGTTGAAAGTAGACAGGTTTCGGTTGTTGATTCCGTAAAGGTCCGGCCGATGTTCGGGTAGTTTTCGAAATTCAGGCGGGCTATTTGCCTCCAGAAGAACCTCAACTCCGAGCCGACCAGCTTCTCGTATCAGTCTGTCAAGTGGTTCGTCAGTTAATCGTCTACTGAACAATTCACTGATCAACACGACTGCTGTCGCCCCGGCTCTGGCAGCGGCCTGGACTTGTACAGGGGACACAATGATGTCTTTCATTATCAGTGGAGCATCCACTACCCGGCTCAAGTTTGCCAGCGTCTCCAAATTTCCCTGAAAGTCGTCAGGGTCCGTAACGACGGGACCGGAGTGCTTTCTAGTTTCTGGATCGTTTCTACTAGTCCTTTGCTGAAACGTTTTCCTGTCTGAACGTTGTCGTAATAGCCGCGTCCGACCCTCGCCTCCGCCTTTGCGGCCAGATCGGCAACATAGTCGACCATCGACGTTCATGCCATGCTTTCTAGTCGAGTGGGATTCCCACCGGACAGCTCGATTAGCTGACGCAATATTCTGAATCCTTTTCCGTCTTGCACCGCTTTGAGGGCCAGTTCGACGCCTGACCTCATGTCACGTGCCTCTTCGCACAGAACCAACCCGGCTGCCGCGTTTGCCACAACTATTTGGACGCGGGGATCATCCTCTTTCAAATGGCCGGAAAGAATCTTGGCGGCGAGGCGAGCGTTCTGCTCGGGGTCTCCGCCTGCCAACATTTCTGGAGTAGTCTTGTTTAAGCCGAGGTCTTCGGGCGAAATTTCCTCCCGCACTGTTCTCCCGTTCTGGTGCCTGACGATAGCGGTCTTTCCTGTTAGAGAAATCTCGTCGACCCCATCAAGGCCGTAAACTGTCATGACCGACTTTGCTCCGAGGTTGTAGGCGGCGTCACACATCGGTTCCAGTAGTTCACTGTCGTAGACACCAATGAGCTGAGCATTTGCCCCCGCTGGGTTGGTTAGCGGGCCTAGAATGTTGAACACTGTCCGTACTCCTATTTCTCGTCTTATCGAGGCTACGTTCTTCATGGCGGGATGGAAATTGGGTGCGAACATGAACCCGATTCCGATTTCCTCAATCGCTTTCTCAACCAGCGCAGGTTCGACTTCCAGTTTAACGCCGAGCTGTTCTAGAAGGTCTGCACTACCGCAACGACTGGTGAAAGAGCGGTTGCCATGTTTTGCAACTCTGACTCCGGCTGCAGCTATTACGAAGGCCGCGGTCGTGCTAACATTGAAGGTCTTGGTCCTGTCTCCGCCGGTACCACACGTATCTAGCAAGTAGCCGTCAACCTTCGGGCTTACCGTTCTACTGAAAGACCTCATCACTCGGGCTATAGCAGTAATTTCGTCAACCGTCTCACCCTTCTTCTTCAACCCAATCAGGAATGCGGAGATTTGCGAGGGCGTAGCTTGTCCAGTCATGATGTCCATCATTGCAGCCTCCGCCTGTTCGCGCGTTAGGTCGTGGTTTTCGAGAAGAACCGGAATATACTCTCTGATCATTTTTTCTCAATGCTCCAAGAAATTCTGTATGATTCGGTGCCCGTGCACTGTGAGGATGGATTCTGGGTGGAACTGGACCCCTTCAATAGGGAATACTCGATGTCGTACCCCCATTATCTCTCGGTCGTCTTCAGATTGCGCTGACACTTCGAGGCTGTCCGGAAAGGTTCTGCGATCGGCGACGAGAGAATGGTATCTCGTAGCTTCGAATGGGTTCCGCAGTCCCCGGAAAATCCCTTTCCCATCATGTTTTATCGGGCTGGTTTTGCCATGGCGAAGCCTTTTCGCCTTGACTATCCTTCCTCCGAAAGAGTGAACAATCCCTTGGTGGCCGAGGCATACTCCAAGCGTCGGAGTTTCGCTGCTGACCTTTCGGAGGATTTCCGTACATATGCCGAAGTATCGAGGATCTGCTGGTGTTCCAGGTCCAGGAGAGATTATGATCTTGTCCGGAGAAAGCTTCCGAACCGCGGGGATATTCACTTCATCATTCCGTTTCACAACTACTTCGTCCGCGATCTCGCCGACGTACTGGGCCAGGTTGTAGACGAAGCTGTCATAGTTGTCGAGGATGAGGACTTTCACAGCCGGTCCCCATGTGCCTGATCCATCGCCGTGAAGAGTGCCGCGGTCTTTCTCTCAGACTCGATCCATTCCCGGTCAGGAACAGAGTCCGCCACTATTCCCGCGCCGGACTGTAGGTAGCAGTAACCGTGTTGCGCGAAGAGTGTCCTGATAGTTATCGCGAAATCCGCGTTTCCGTTGGACGAGAAGTAGCCAACGGCTCCCGCATAGGGTCCACGGGCACCAACTTCAAGCTCTTCTATGATCTGCATTGCCCTCACCTTCGGCGCCCCTGTCACAGTCCCGGCGGGAAATACTGCCTTGAACAGATCCGTGCTCGTTGAGTCTCGTCGTAGGCGTCCGATGACTCTCGAAACGATGTGTTGGACGTGGCTATAGCTCTGAATCTTCATGAACTCGGGAACTTGGACCGTCCCGTACTCGCAGACTCTACCAAGGTCGTTCCTTGCAAGGTCCACCAGCATGACATGCTCCGCTTTCTCCTTCTCATCTTGCAACAATTCGGCTGCGAGTGCTCTATTCCTTGCTGTGTCGCCCGTGAAAGGCCGTGTTCCGGCTATAGGAAAGGTCTCGACAGTACTTCGAGTCTTCCTGACGAGCATTTCAGGACTGGATCCGACTACCTCTCTGTCTCCGAACTTGAGGTAGTACATGTATGGAGAAGGGTTGATCTTTCTCAGCGCCCGGTAGAACCGGAGTAGGGAACCTTTGAAGGGAATCTTGTATCTCCTAGAGAGAACTACCTGGAAAATGTCGCCAGACTGAATGTACTCCTTAGCTCGTCCAACGCGCGCGCAAAACTCTTCCTGGCTTAGGTTCGACTTGGGCTCGCCAAAAACAAGCCGGGCCTCACCTCCAGACTCTTTGAGTAAGCTCCTCACTCGATCGATTCTGTTTTCGTCCCGGCAGAAATAGTAAGATCCACCCTTGATGTGGTCGAAGACAATGCCATCTTCGAATAATCCGAACTCAGCGTCTGGGAATCCGGCGCGTTTCGGGCCAACGCTCGGAATCTCTTCAAGAGACCGGACTAGGTCGTAAGATACGTATCCAACGAGGCCCCCGGAATATCTCTCGCTTCTGTTCCCGTCCTTGGCAGGAGCATTCAGCTTCTCCAAATATGAGAGTGGGGCCTTGCAGGTTTCGATGCGGCGTTCCGAGTTTCGCCTATCCCGCAGTTCAACGTGTCTTTTGCTTATCCGAACGGTCTTTTGCGGGTCAAATCCGAGGAAGGTGTACCTGGCTAGTCGACGTGGTCCTTCAACTGATTCCAGTATGAAGGCTGTCTCTGACTTGTCTAGGATAGAGGAGAAGAGTTCGATAGGCGGCTTGCTAGTCGCGATTGGAAAATAGTTGAGCCTTGACGACCGCGTCGTCGAGAGCTGCTGTCCAAAGGCTATACCCCATGGGACTCGCCGCGCTTTCTATCATGTAAGTCGCATTTATAGCTTGCGTGACCACTTCTGTACATTAGACCGCAGAATCCTTTCCATCTTAGAGACGTCTGCTGGCTGCATTCCGACCAGTTCGCGAGATGTTTTGATGAACTCCCGACGAACCGCAGCGGCCGAAGGGTTCAACCTCTGAATCCCGACAAACGTGTCCCAGTTACGCAAGAGACCCTCAATCCTATCAAGAGTTCCGACGATTGAGCTTGTCTTGAGCTCGCCATCCCACTTCCTCAGAGCCACCCCTAGAGAAAGAA
>WNFA01005668.1_pt1 | contig 14851 bp, 10 predicted proteins | sample 5400481 | NCBI WGS metagenome assembly WNFA01 (sample SAMN13153340, study PRJNA577476) | soil metagenome | isolation source: 120 cm saprolite under Douglas fir tree site 2 hole 1 replicate 2 | place: USA:California | collected 2015-04-18
CGAACGACCCCAACGATCTCAACGAAGCACTGACAAGTTCGGTCCGCGCAAAAGCCCCCGCGAAAAAGACGACCGTTATTCCCGGCGTGAGCCGAGAGGCATTCCGCGTCCTGGCTTTGGTAAACGTGAACCGGCTGCCGCGGGTGAGGCGGAAGCTCAAGGCGAGCAGCCACGTTCGTCTGGCCCACGTTCCTACGGACCCCGCAGCGATCGTCGCGGCTATGCCGATCGCGCACCGCGAGAGCGTCCTTTCCAGCGGCCTGCGTTTGGAGATCGGCCGGCGTTTGGAGATCGGCCGACTAGACGTGATCGACCGCCCTTTGGTGATCGACCAGCTCGCGGCGACCGCGCACCACGGGCTGAAGGCAAAAGTTTTTCTGATCGCGCACCCAGAGGCGATCGTCCACCACGCGCGGAAGGTAATAGTCCGCCACGCCGTGAACGCCCGGCATTGGGAGATCGTCCACCGAGGCGTGAGAGACCGTCTTCTGGTGATCGAGCACCCAGAGGCGACCGTCCACATCGCTCTGAAGGTGATCGTCCGCCACGACGCGAGCGTCCGGCATTTGGAGATCGGCCACCCCGGCGTGACAGACCGTCCTTCGGGGATCGCCCACCTCGCGGCGACCGTCCGTCAAGAAGCGACCGTCCACCACGTGCAGAAGGAAGAAGCTTTGGTGATCGTGCCCCGCGAGGTGAACGCCCGTCTCGCCCTGAAGGTGATCGCCCACCTCGTCGTGACCGCCCGCCAAGGGGTGATCGTCCCAGCTTTGGTGATCGTCCACCACGCGGCGATCGTCCCAGCTTTGGTGATCGTCCACCACGCGGCGATCGTCCGAGCTTTGGTGACCGTCCACCGAGAGGCGCGAAGCGTCCTGGCGGAAAGAGGCCCGACGGCAGGGGACGCGACTCACGAGGACCCCGGCGTCCCCCCAGACCATAACTCCTTAGCAGGTGCTTAGACTGTAAGGTACACCGCCCAGCGGTTATGGAACACCTGAGCTGGCCTGTGATACAAAGGCCTGTAACACTTCTCCTGGAATGAAAAAGACAGTTCTCGATCTTATTCCCCGCCACATACGTAGCCTGACCGGCTATGTGCCGGGGAAGGCCCTGCGCCACGCGCAACAGGAATCCGGCGCGGCCATCTCGATGATCAAGCTGGCCTCCAATGAGAACCCTTTTGGCCCGTCGCCCCGCGCCGTGGAAGCCATCCGAGCTGCCGCACAAGAAGTCAATCTTTACCCTGACAATGATTCCACCGAACTGCGCCAGGAACTGGCGCGTCGCCACCAGATTGATCCCTCACAAATCTTCTTAGCCGACGGCTCACTCGGCATGCTGGACATCATGGCCCGCACGCTGCTTGGTCCAGGGCTGAACTGTGTTACCAGCGAGCGCTCGTTCATCAGTTATCCGCTGGTCACGCTCGCAGCCGGCGGTGAACTCATCACCACCCCGCTCCAGAATGATGCCTACGATTTGAATGCCATCACGGCTGCCATCAATGACAACACACGCATGGTTCTGCTCGCCAACCCGAACAATCCTACTGGGACCATGTTTGACGCCGATGCCACAGAAGAATTTCTTCGCAAGGTCCCGGAGCATGTTCTGGTTGTGCTGGACGAAGCCTATTACGACTTTGCCAGTTCCTTCGCCACGCAGCGCGGGCTCACTTATTCCCGCTCACTCGATTATGTTCGCGCCGCGCGCCGCAATGTGATTGTGTTACGAACATTTTCCAAGGCCCACGGGCTTGCCGGCATCCGTCTGGGTTATGGCTGTGGTGATGCCGAGCTGTTCCAGTATTTCGGACGCGTTCGCAATTCGTTTTCCGTCTCGGTCGTCGCTGAAGCGGCCGGGCTGGCTGCCATCCGCGATGAAGCCCACATCCGCCGCACGGTGGAAAACAACGCAACAGGCGCTGCATGGCTCATGCCTTTCTTCGCCGAACTCGGGCTGCGCGCCGTACCGACCAGCGCCAATTTTATTTATTTTGAAGTGGACGAAGATGCCAATGCTTTCGCGCAGCGCATGCAGACCCACGGCGTGATCGTTCGCTCGCTGGTGCCCTGGGGTATTCCCAACGGCATTCGCGTCACCATCGGTACGCCGCAGCAGAATGAGCATTTCGTCTCAGCTCTAAAAAAAGTCGTTCGCCAGGCAGTCACACGATAAGCACTGTGTTCTACTCTTCTTCATGGCCTCTTCCGCCACATGGACCGCAGCCGTCACCCTTGGCAGGCGCAACCTTCTAGCCACCATAGGAATGGCGCTGGTCGCGTTATTTGTTGTCTTTGCCATCTTTGCCCCGCTGATCGCTCCGCAAGACCCAGGCAACATCAATCTGCCTACGCGGCTCCAGCCACCCAGTTCGGCTCACTGGTTCGGCACGGACGAACTTGGCCGTGACATTCTTTCCCGCGTCATCTACGGCGCCCGTATCTCCATGCTGGTAGGCAGCAGCGTGGTTCTGGGTTCGCTTCTGCTCGGACTGATTTTCGGCTCCATCGCTGGATACTACGGCGGCTACGCCGACCGTTTCTTCAACGTGATCATCATGAACGCCTTCCTGTCTTTTCCCGGAATCCTGCTGGCCATTGCGTTCGTGGCGTTCCTTGGTCCCGGAATCTTCAATCTGATTCTGGCTCTGTGCGTTGGAGGCTGGGTAGGTTATGCCCGACTGGTGCGAGCGCAGGTGCTCGGCGCAAAGGAAAAGGAATTTGTGGAAGCGGCCCGCGCTCTGGGCGCAAGTGACTGGCGCATTGTTACGCGGCACATTCTTCCCAATATTATTCAGCCGGTGATTGTGCAGGCAGCCATCGGCATGGCCGGTGCTGTGCTGGCGGAAGCCACTATGAGTTTTCTGGGACTGGGCATTCCGCCACCAACGGCCAGCTGGGGCGCAATGCTGAATGACGGACGAGGTCATTTATTTGACGCACCGCATCTCGTTCTCTTCCCTGCCGCAGCCGTCATGCTCGCCGTTCTCTCGTTCAACTTTATTGGCGACGCCTTGCGTGACTACATGGATCCTCGATCGCGCATTGAGGCCGGACTTTAGTCATGGTTGCTGGAAGATGATCGTCGGGGTGATTTCCGATACTCACTGCCTCCTCCGGCCTGAAGCCCTCGATCTTCTGCGCGGCTCCCAGCACATCATCCATGCCGGTGACATCGGCGCGCCGGAGATCATTCCCGAGCTCGAGAAGCTCGCGCCGGTCACCGCCATTCGCGGCAACATCGACCGCATGGACTGGTGCAGGAAATTCTTCGAGACCGAAGTTGTGGAGCTGGGCGGCGTGTACATCTACATCATTCACGATGTAAACGCGCTCGATCTGAATCCGAAAACAGCCGGCTTTGCTGCCGTGATCAGCGGCCATTCCCACAAACCGCATCAGGAGATGAAAGACGGAGTGCTTTACTTCAATCCCGGCAGCGCCGGCCCGCGCAGATTCAAACTGCCGGTCACTGTGGGCCGGCTGGAAATCAGCGGCGCTACCCTCACTGCAACAGTCTTGTCTCTGGAATAGAATCTCTTACTACGTGATTCTGCTTTCTCTTCTGGCCGGCCCTGCCTGTGACTCTTCTTGTGATTTTCCTTCAATCATGGCCCATGCACTCACGGCGCTCAGAACGGCCAGTCCCGCTGAAACCAGCATTACCCAGCGAAAGCCCGCAAGAAATGATTCATCAATCGCCCGTTTCAACACAGCCTGTTGATCATCATTCAGTTCCTTCGGCGCTTCGATCTGTGTCAGCCGGCTGCGCTGTTCCATCACAGCTTGTTTCACGTCAGGAGCAAAGGCTGCTGCGTTCAGCTTGCTTTCCAGGCGGACGTCAAAAACATGGAACGCCACTATGCCCAGCACGGCAATTGACAGTAACGACGCAACCCGGGAAACGGCATTGTTCACGCCGGAGGCAACGCCCGCCTGATGCTCGCTCGCAGAGTCCATCACCGTGGTGGTAAGCGGCGCAACCACGCCGCTCATACCCAGGCCCAGGACGACCATTGCCGGCAAATACGTGGTCCAATAGCTTCCGCCAATCCCCGGTCGAGCAAACAGGAGGAACCCAGCAGCGGCAATGATTGGCCCAACGACCAGCGGAAGCTTGGCTCCATAGTGCGCAACCAGTCCGCCTGCCCAACGTGAGAGGAAGAACAGAATGAAGATCAAAGGCAGATTGGCCGCACCGGCTTGCGTGGGCGAATAGCCCTGCACCTGAATCAGGTTGTAAGGCAGAAAGAAGAGCACAGCTCCGAGGGCCGCATACAGCAACAGCGTGAGCAGATTGGCGCCGCTGAAGTTCATCGACTTAAAAAGGCGAAGCGGAAGCAGCGGCGAATCTGTTCGGCTTTCGCGCAGCAGGAACAGACCGATTCCTACAAGGCCTGCCAGCACTGTGCCCCAGGTCTCAGGGTTGGTCCATCCGCGAGTGGGGGCTTCGATCATGCCAAAAACGAGACATCCGAGCCCCAGAGTAATCCAGGCCGCGCCTAAAACGTCCAGTTTGTGCTTGCCTTCTTCACCGCGACTTTCTGGAACAAACAAGAACGAAACCGCAATCACGGTAAATCCTGACCACGTGCCAATCGCTTTGCCGCGCTCGGTGGATGGAAACGCCGCGCTGATAATGGAAAGGCTTCCCGGGACCAGAAGCGCACCGCCGATTCCCTGCAGAGCTCGCGCCGCGATCAGGTGACGAATGTCCGGAGCAAAGCCGCACCAGGCAGACGCTGCCGCAAAGATGAATACACCTGCGGTGAACATCAGACGGCGACCATAAAAGTCGCCCGCAGTGCCGCCCAGCAAAATAAGCGCAGCAAGAAACAGCGCGTAAGACTCAACCACCCACTGCGCATCGGCAACCGTGGCGTTCAATGCATGCTGTATGCTCGGCAGCGCAACGTTTACCACAGTTCCATCAATAAACGCCATGCTGGAACCAAGAATCGCCGCCACCAGCACCCATCCGCCGCGTATTGTCGTTTGTGAAGGCTCCAATAGCGCTTGTGTCTGGCCGCTCGCGACGGAATCACACGGATACTTCAAAGCTGCCCCCTCTAGCTGACTAAAACCTACCGCTGATGACACTGATAACACTGATTCTCAGTGATCTTGAACGGATTTGGATTGCCGCTGCGGCTGTCAGTGTTCTCTATGGTAAAGGTGCTTTGTCAGGGACGTTGGGTTACGAGTTACAGGTTCATCAGCGTAAATCAGGTGATCTGCGTCATCAGCGGCAGGGTTTTGCCTACTGTCTGATGCGCGGATTCGCCAGCGAGTAAAAGAAGTCGGTCATAAAATTCACCACAACATACGTAAGCCCGATCATCAGGATCGCGCCCTGCACCAGATAATAATCGCGGTTGCCAATGGCTTGAATCGTCAGCCGTCCGATGCCCGGCCAGGAAAAGATGGTTTCAGTCACAATCGCGCCAGCCAGCAGTGCGCCGAACTGCAATCCCACCACGGTCAGGACCGGCACCAGGGCATTGCGCAGTGCGTGTTTGTAAACCACCACATTCTCTGACAGACCTTTGGCGCGGGCGGTGCGAATGTAATCCTGGCTCAACTCTTCAAGCATCGCAGTGCGTACCATACGGGTGAGAATGGCCGCCAGCGCTCCGCCCATGGTGATGGCCGGAAGCACCAGATGCGCCAAGCTTCCGGAACCTGACACGGGCAGCCATCCCAACTGAATGGCGAAGAACAGAATCAGAATCGGCCCGAGCGCGAAGTTAGGAAAGGAAAGCCCCAGGAGGCTCACGAAACTGAGTGCGCGATCATCCCATCGGTTGCGCCTGCGCGCCGAGCGTACTCCCGCAGGAATGGAGATCAGCAATGCGACAACCATAGATGCCAGAGTGAGCCGCATCGTTTCCGGATATCGTTGCAGCACCAACCGTGTAACCGGCTGATCGAAACGCAGGGAACGGCCAAGGTCGCCGTGCAGCACGCCCTTCCAGTAATTGATGTACTGGCGTCCCACGGGCACGTCCAATCCATAAGCATGGCGTGTGGCTTCAATATCGGCGGCTGACGCGCCTTCACCCAGCATCTGCTGAATGGGATCGCCCGGCACAAGATGGATCAAGAGGAACACTACCGAAACAACCAGCCACAGAACGGGGATCATGTAGAGCAGGCGGGTTGAGATATAACGCAGCATCAGATCGCGGTCTCAATGGACGTGGGCTGTTTCACGCTCTCAATTTTCACGCGGGCAATGCGGCGGCCTTCCATGTGCAGCACGGTATAGCGGTGATGGTCATATTCAAAAATCTCGCCGCCCTGGGGGATCTTGCCGAGCTGCGCCAGAACAAAACCACCCAGGGTTTCGAATCCATGGTCGCGCGGTAACACGATATCGTAATGGGTTTCCAGATCACGGATATTCGAAGACCCATCCACCACCACCGCCCCGGATGCCAGTGACGCCACCGCCGGCTGCGCCACATCGAACTCATCTTCCAGTTCGCCCACCAGTTGCTCAAGTACATCTTCGACAGTGACTAAGCCACTGACAGATCCAAATTCATCCACTACGATCGCCAAATGCCGTTTGCGGCTTTGAAATTCCAGCAACACTCCCGCTGCTGACTTTGATTCCGGAACAAAGAGCACCTCGCGCATCAGGTGCCGGACCTTGAGAGCGGATGGCTTGTTGCCGAACATCATGCCGGTGGATAGGCGCATGTGCATCATGCGGGAGAGGTCTTTGGAGTACAGCAACCCGATAATATTTTCCCGGCCTTTCTGGGGATCGTAAACCGGGACGCGGGAATGCTGCTCTTCCACCACCTTGGCCATGGCTTCGTCCAGCGGCATGTCAGCCGAAAGCGAAAAGATATTGTGGCGTGGCACCATGATCTCGCGCACCGTGAGCTGGTCGAGCTCCAGCGCGTGATGGATCATCTCCTCTTCAGCCTCGGGCAGCAAGCCTACGCGGCGGCTGGCCGTCACAATGAGTTTCAGCTCCTCGGCGGAGTGTCCGCTGCCTTCGCGCCGCAGGCGGGAACCAAAGCCACGTAATACCAGGTTGGCGGACTTGTTCATCACAACCAGAAAGGGATGCGCCAGCCGCATAAAGACATCCATGGGAGCGGCCACGGCCAGGGCCACACGCTCTGCCCTTTCCAGCGCCAGCGACTTCGGCACCAGTTCACCCAGGATTACCAGAAGATAAGTGATGGCGGCAAAGGCGAGGGTAGCCGCCAATCCGTGCGCGTAAACGCGGGCATAAGGAACGGTTCCGAGCCAGGGTTGGATCATGGCAGCCAGAGTTCCCTCTCCGGCCCAGCCCAGCCCCAGGCTGGCCAGCGTCACTCCGAACTGGACTGCGGGAAGAAATTCGTCCAGATGCTGCTGTATGCGTAAGACCGTGCGCGCACCGATGCGCCGCTGTTCGATCAGTTGTTGTATCCGTGTGTCCCGGACGCTGACCATGGCGAACTCAGCGGCTACAAAGAAGGCGTTGGCTGCCACCAGCAGGACCACAAGAATGATCCTGAGCAGCACCAGAGTGACCATAAGGTCTTCAATATTACACTGTGACCGCCCTAACTCGCGCTAACCCTGCCTGCCTGGCATCTTGGCTATGCGATCAAAAGAGGTTTCTTAGGATGTTTGACTGAGCGATTGACGAACTCGCCCCCGGCATGGCCTTCGAGCCATCTCTAAATCGCCAGCTCACCAGGCTTTTGCTTTCTTTTTCCGGATTTTCCGGTCTAAGTGCTGGTTAAGCTTTCCGGCAACTCGGTTATTTTGCAATTTCTGGAACCAACTTCGTTCACCCAACGTATTTAATCACTGACACGCCTTAACAGGGGGCACACCCGTGGCAAACGGTAAGAAAAAGAGTAAACGGCTTTTTTACATAATCGGAGCAGTCGTCGCTGTCGTGATAATCGTAGTTGGTCTGGTAGCCGCAACGCGTTCCGGCACCAAGCTCGATCAGTCGAAGCTCGCGAAAGTAGAAAAAGGTGATCTGGCCAAAAGTGTGGTTGCCACCGGCAAGATTGAAGCCATCACCAAGGTTGAGGTCAAATCCAAAGCCAGCGGCATCGTGGAAAAACTTTTTGTGGACTACGGTGAGACCGTGAAAAAAGGCCAATTGCTGGCGGAGTTGGACAAGCAGCAGATTCTGGCCCAGGTGAATCAGCAGAAGGCATCGTTGGAGGCCGCGGAAGCCAACGCTCGGGCCGCGGAGGCCGAACTTGAACGTGCCAAGTATGACGCTCAGGGGCCGGACATCCCGATGTTGAAGCGGGCTTATGAACGCGCGCAGCAAATGGCGAAAGACGGCGTGGTCTCAGCTTCAGCCCTGGATGACGCCGAGAAGAATTACGAGCTCGCCGTCAACAAACAACAGCTCGGCTCGGCCAACGTGGTTTCCGCCGCGGCCAAGATGAAACAAGCCCAGGCCCAGGTTACGCAGTCCAAAGCGCAGTTGGAAGAGAAACAGGAGGAGTACCGCAACTCCACCATCCTGGCGCCCATTGATGGCGTTGTGCTCTCGCGTGACGTTGAAGTTGGCGACGCGGTCAGCTCCATCCTTGTTTTGGGTTCTTCAGCCACGCTCGTGATGACCATGGGCGATACGCGCGAGGTCTACGTCAAAGGCAAGGTGGATGAGAGCGACATCGGCAAGGTTTATCTCAACCAGCCCGCCCGCATCAAGGTGGAGTCTTACAAAGACCGCACATTCTCCGGCAAGGTCACCAAGATATCGCCCATGGGCGTAGAGAAGGACAACGTCACCACCTTTGAAGTGCGGGTCTCCATTGACAACTCCAAAGGCGAGCTCAAGTCGCAGATGACCGCCAACGCCGAGATCATTCTGGAAGAGCACAAAAGCGTTCTCATTGTCCCGGAAGCGTCCTTGATTTATGACAAAGATCGTAAAGCCTCTGTGGAGATCGCCGATCCTTCAGGCAAGGATGGCAAGAAAAAACTCCCCGTCACTGTCGGCATTTCCAATGGCTCAAAAACCGAACTTCTCAGTGGCTTGAAAGAAGGCCAGCAGGTGGTTTTGCAGTAAAACTCTTGTTGTTGCCGCGTGGAGGCACGGACCAATGGTTGGAACAATAAAGATAAATGCAATCAGGAATATGGCTCTGGTATTCGCTGCCATGGCAATCTCAGCGGTGCAGGCATCAGCCGTTCCCACCGGCCACTTTGAGCGCACGCTCAAGGTCAGCGGACAAGTTGATATGGAAATAAATTCCGGTGCCGGCAATGTCAACGTTCATATCGGCAGCAATGACACGGTTCAGATCACGGCAAAAATCCATGGCAATAGCAATGGCACGTCATGGCTGTTCGGAAGCGGAGATGTAGAAGAGAGAATCAGAAAGATTGAGCAGAACCCGCCCGTACGGCAGCAAGGCAACATGATCGTCGTCGGCCGTGTGGAAGACCGTGAGTTACTGCGCAACATCTCGATCGACTATGACATTGCTGTTCCGGCACAAACCAAATTGCTGTCACAGACCGGCTCCGGCGACCAAACCATCACTGGCGTTCAGCAGGTGCTTACTGCAAGAACAGGGTCAGGCAACATCACGCTGGAAAACATTGGCGCCGACGCTCATATGCGCTCCGGATCGGGTGACCTCAAGATTAACAATGTGAAAGGCACTCTGTCTGCCGAGACCGGCAGCGGCAATATACGCGCTTACGGAGTGGCGGGCGAAATTGATGCTCATACCGGTAGCGGTGATGTGGAGATGCATCAGGTAGCTGCGGGCGATGTCAAAGTCGATACTAACTCGGGTAACGTCAAGCTTCAGGGTGTAAAAGGCGGATTGCGCGCGCGGACCGGCAGTGGTGATATTCAGGCTGAAGGCGAAGCCACTCGTGACTGGCGCCTGGGCGCGAGTTCCGGCAACATCACGCTCAAACTGCCCACACAGGCTTCTTTCGATTTCGACGCACGAACGTCATCCGGTACCCTCAAAGTCAACCACCCAGTTACCTACCAGGGCGGCATTTCAAAAAACCACATCCACGGCAAAGTAAATAACGGCGGCGTAGCTCTTGATCTTCACACCGGCTCCGGTGACATCTATATCGAGTAGCGTTCCTCCAGCTACTCGAGAGAAGGCTGGGCCATCACCCAGCCTTTTTTATTGGGAAGTTTGCTTAGAGCTGTCTAAGAGAACAGTGCTTTTGTTGATCTATAGTTGAGTCCTATTTCACTAAGCCGGGAAAACGATCAATTCTTGGAAAGTCTAATACGGTTCCAATCAAGTTCTAATTACCTTGGTGCATCGTTAACCTCGTAACAAGATGCTTTCAGAAAGTTCTCAGCGGAAGCCTTCTCCGGGATGTTCGAACGCCGCTCAGCGCTGACTGGAAGCATGGCTGGGCAATCAGGGCAAGTGTGAACTGGTTGTGAAGTGCGTTTGGTAAGTTGACGGCATAAGCTCGTTCCAGTACCTCACGGCTTTTCCAATCTCACATCGACGTCCCCTCTTGCGCGGAATATCGCGCGAATGAGAACTCGCGTTTCTTAATCGGCCTCCGCGATTCATACGCGTGAAGCCACAGGATACGTGTACCTGATGACCCCTCCGGCCGGAAAGAACAGAAAGGACGGATGGAAGCATGACCTACTTGCAAGGCACTACTTTAGAACAGCAGGAAGTTACAGGCGGTCTGGAGACGATCACTCCAGGACAATCATGGGCAGGGCCCCTGGGCATCGCCTGGATTGCGGCTTTTATCAACTCCGCCAGAGAGACTTTTGCTCCGGCAAACGTCACGCGGTTCTTCCGCAATCTTGACGCAACTGACCCGCTTCTTTCCCGCTTTGGCTGGACACTAGCCGCATCGGTCGCCTTACTTGCCGCTGTTATGTTAACTGGCGGGCAGGCGCTTGCCACCAGTGCATGGATTAAGCCCATCAAGTTTTCTGTTTCCTTTGCCACCTTTGTCTGGACGATAAGCCTGTTCCTCTCCGCGCTTGATCTGTCCTACTGGCAGCAAAAGCTTTCCCGCTACGCGATTGTAGGCAGCATAACGCTGGAGATGACGTGCCTTGTCGCTCAAGCGTGGCGCAACGTTCACGTAGGCGCGCTGACCAAGGTTGATATTGTCGCCGCGCAGGCTGCGTCAGCCATGATTTCCGTCGTCACCATGGTCAGCGTCTGGCTGCTGGCGATGTTCCTGCGATCGCCCCAGAGCACTCTGCTGATGGACAAAGCACAGATCCTGGCCATCCGTTTGAGCATGGGAATATTTCTGGCGGGAAACGCCATTGGCGGCTACATGCTGGCACGTGGTTCACACACGGTGGGCGCCTCTGACGGAAGCCAGGGCCTTCCCTTCGTGAACTGGAGCACCGTCGCCGGAGACCTGCGAATTGCGCACTTTATCGCCCTGCACGCCATTCAGATCATTCCCCTGTTCGCATGGCTGCTCTGGCAGATGTCGCCGCGTCCTTCTTTGAAATACCGGCAGTGGACAGTCGTGATTGTGAGTGCACTAGTTACCCTCACGGTTTCGGCGACATTCATTCAGGCAGCCCTGGGCAAGCCGTTACTCAGCTTCCTGCAATAACTGCTGCACGGAGCGGCGTCATGAGCAAGACGTCGCACTGCCCCCAAGTGAGTTCGCGGAAGTCTTTATTGCTTGCCGACATGCCTTAAAGAGTTCCGCATCTTGACTCCCATTCCGGCTATAATCTCTGCGCATTCGCCATTGGATTGAAGATCATGGAATGGAATCAATCCAGCCCAGGAATTGAGCCAGATGAGAAACTTCCGAGCCATTGCACTGCTAACGTTCCTTACGCCATGGATAGTCGCCTGCAACCATGGTCCATTGCGCGAAGGTAGTTTTCAAAAGACCTTGAAGGTGGGCAGCAAGGCCACTCTGAAGGTTGAGACCCACGCCGGCAACATCACGGTACATACCGGACCAGCACAAAGCATCATCATCTCCGGGCACATCCGGGCACGCGGCGGGTTCCCAGGCCCCAGCGGAGAATCCAAGGTGGAGAAGATTGCCTCCAATCCACCTATCAGTCAGGACGGAAACAGCATTCACATCAGCGGCGTGGAAGGCTCCGACCTGCGGAAGAACGTTTTTGTTGACTACGACATTACCGTTCCTGACGATACCGAACTGAACGCCACCAGCGGCGCCGGGAACGTCCGCATCAAGGGATTAAAGCAAAAAGTGGACGGCACCACGGGCGCGGGGACCATCGCCACTGAAGCCATCTCCGGAGATGAGCACCTGCGCACGGGCGCCGGCAGCATTGAAGTGATTTCACCGCTGGGCAACGTGATTGCCGAAAGCGGCGCGGGAAAGATAACCGCCCGCGGTGAGCCTAAAAGCAATTGGGACCTGCGCGTGGGCGCTGGCTCTATCAAAATGGAGATCCCTTCGAGCTCGTCTTTTGATCTTGAAGCCAGGACCGGGTTCGGCAAGGTCAGCCTTGGACAGGGCTTTGAGCTCCAGGATGGCAACGTCTCTAACTCCCATGTTCAGGGAAAGATCGGCAAGGGCGGCCCCAGAGTGGTAGCGAACAATGGAGCGGGAGCAATCGATATCAGCCGCGGCATGGAGCAGAATTGAAGCTTGAGCCATGCGAAATGTAAATGCTTTCTTCAGATTGACCTTAGATTCGCCAAAATGATATAAAAACACGTTTCACTGGTGTGGGCGGGAGGTGTGTGTCTCCTTTGGTCTTGCTCAGTGAACTCCGACGCGGCCAAGCCTCAAACCACGGTTCTTGATGTGGAAGCGCGTTTCCGGAAATAACCCGAAAAGCGTTAGTAAACTCAAAAACTGCCAAATTTCCGAACCCTATTTGGAGGAATCATTATGCACAGCTGGCTCTCAGCGGGCCTGATGGAGCGTGTAATTTCCGCCCGCCGGATGATCGCTTGTGTCGCCCTCGTTTTGTTTGTCTGTCTGTCTCTACCCGTCTTTGCGCAGCAGTCAAATGCCGCGCAACAGGCACAGCCAACTCCAGCCCAGCAACCCGGTTCAATAACGAACCCCCAGCCGGGCGCCATGGCACAGCACGAAGTTGCCAACCCACCCAACGGCGCACCCTCACAGGAAAGCGGCGGCGAAGCCAATCTCAAGCTGCCCGATATGAAAAGCGTCCCCTTCCTCAATGGGGTCAACGGTTACACTCTGCTTTCCATCGGACTGATTTTTTGCGCTTTTGGCCTGCTCTTTGGCCTGATGATCTACATGCAGCTCAAGAATCTTCCCGTTCATCGTTCCATGAAGGAAATCTCTGAGCTGATTTATGAAACCTGCAAAACCTATCTGGTGACGCAGGGCAAGTTCATTCTGATCCTGGAAGCCTTCATTGCCGTGGTGATTGTGCTGTACTTCGGCACCTTGCTGAAGTTTGAAGCCACGCGGGTCATCATCATTCTGCTCTTCAGTCTGGTGGGCATTGCCGGAAGCTATGGCGTGGCGTGGTTCGGCATTCGCGTAAATACCTTCGCCAACTCCCGTACGGCCTTCGCCAGTCTTCGGGGCAAGCCATTCGCCATTTACGCCATTCCGCTCAAAGCCGGAATGAGCATCGGCATGCTGCTGATCAGCGTGGAATTGCTGATCATGCTCTGCATCCTGCTTTTTGTCCCCCGTGAATTCGCCGGTTCCTGCTTTATCGGATTCGCGATTGGCGAATCCCTGGGCGCAGCGGCCCTGCGTATCGCAGGCGGCATCTTTACCAAGATCGCCGATATCGGCTCCGATCTAATGAAGATCGTCTTCAAGATTAAGGAAGACGACGCCCGTAACCCTGGCGTAATTGCCGACTGCACCGGTGACAACGCCGGCGACTCGGTCGGCCCCAGCGCTGACGGCTTTGAAACCTACGGCGTGACCGGCGTAGCGCTGATCACGTTTATCCTTCTTGGCGTGCATGACCCTGTGGTCCAGGTGCAACTGCTGGTCTGGATCTTCGTGATGCGCATCATGATGCTGGTTTCCAGCGCCTTCTCTTACTTCGCCAATGAGGCGTTTGCCAAGGCGCGCTATGCAAACTCTGACCACATGAACTTTGAGACGCCGCTGACATCGCTGGTCTGGATTACCTCGATTGTCTCCATCGTGCTCACGTTCATCGTTTCCAAAGCCATCATCCCCACCCTGGGCGGCAATCCGTCACTGTGGTGGAAGCTGGCTGCCATCATCTCCTGCGGAACGCTGGCCGGCGCAATCATTCCCGAGTTGGTAAAAGTCTTCACTTCGGTTGAATCGCGTCATGTGGGCGAAGTGGTTACCTCTTCAGAAGAAGGCGGCGCGTCACTGAACATCCTCTCCGGCCTGGTTGCTGGTAATTTCTCGGCTTTCTGGCTGGGAATCAGCATTGTTGCTCTCATGAGCGCTGGATTTTACGTCAGCACCTTTGGCCTGGGTGACATGTTCCACGGGGCGCCGCTCATGCTGGCTCCCGCGGTCTTTGCCTTCGGACTGGTGGCATTCGGCTTCCTCGGTATGGGCCCGGTAACGATAGCAGTTGATTCCTACGGCCCGGTTACGGACAACGCTCAGTCGGTTTACGAATTGTCACTGATCGAGCAGATTCCGAACATCAAGCAGGAATTGAAGAGGGACTTCAGCTTTGACGCCAACTTTAATCGCGCCAAAGACCTGCTGGAAGAAAACGACGGCGCCGGCAATACCTTCAAAGCGACTGCCAAGCCGGTACTGATTGGAACGGCCGTGGTGGGCGCAACCACCATGATCTTCTCCATCATGATGGCGCTGACCGATGGACTCACCAAGCACACCGAAAATCTCTCCCTGCTGCATGCTCCGTTTGTTCTGGGATTGATCACCGGTGGCGCGATCATCTA
>WNFA01002625.1_pt1 | contig 14849 bp, 9 predicted proteins | sample 5400481 | NCBI WGS metagenome assembly WNFA01 (sample SAMN13153340, study PRJNA577476) | soil metagenome | isolation source: 120 cm saprolite under Douglas fir tree site 2 hole 1 replicate 2 | place: USA:California | collected 2015-04-18
TTCGGACAGGTACAACGTGCCCTCAATCGCGAGCGACTCTTCGGCGGCATCGCTTGTGTTGCCTGGGCAGACTATGCCATGCAGAAAGCACTGGTGTTTGCTCGCGAAAGGAAAGCGTTTGGGAACACCATCAACCAATTCCAGGCCATACGGCACGAATTTGCCGAAATGGCTACGCAGCTTGAAGCAGCTCGCTCGTTGAATTACCAGACCTTTTCACGCTGGATTCAGGGAGAATCGGTTACGCGCGAAATTTGCATGATCAAGCTGTTCAGCTACACGGCGGCCCAGCAGGCGATCACGCAATGTCTTCAGATTCACGGCGGACTCGGCTACATGGACGATCACTGGACGAGCCGCTTCTATCGCGATGCGCGCGCGCTTACCATCGCGGCCGGAACCCCGGAAGTCATGAAAGAAATGATTGCCGCCTACATGCGGGTGTAGAAAACATCACGTGTCTGAGTTCTACAACCGAACCCGACGATCCTCCTCGATTGTGGGCAAATTACTGCGCAGTGGGCGAGTATTGGAGTTGCCGGTCTACTGGCTGTTGAGAACTTCCGATCTCGCGCGGGAAGGTTTTGAGAATTCGGGGAGCTACAGTTTCGCCGACCACATCTATCGCGGCGAACCGTCCGGGACGCATGGAATCGGGCGTTGGCTGGACAAGCGAATTCTGGGTATGCGAGCTGCGGAATCCTTCCGCAGCCGCTTTTTCATGGCCCGAGATGAGCTTGTCCGCTTTCTTGAAGAACGGTCGGCGGAGCAGGTAAGCCTGGATATACTCAGTGTCCCGTGCGGCATTCCCCGCGACCTAGTCGCCGCCGTGGAAAAGTTTCGCTCAGACGGGGGCGTGACCACGGGAATGCGGTTCCATGGGCTCGACCTGGACGACGATGTGCTGAGTCAGGCTCTGACATTTGCGGGCAAACATGGGATTACCCTTTCGGCACATCATGGCGACGCCCTGGATGCGGGAACCTATGCCGGCGAGTTCGATTTCATCACGTCCACTGGCCTGGGAGAGTTTCTCGATGACGAACATCTGGCCTTGCTGTATGCGATGTTCCATCGCATTCTGCGTCCCGGTGGGGTCATGGTGACCAGCGCCATGCGCCGGCTTCGGTTCTCCGACTACTTGCTCCGACTGGCGGAGTTGCACGTCCACTATCGATCGGCGGAGGATCTCGCAACCATCGCGCGGAAGTCGGGATTTGTCCGGCTCACCACATCTGTCGATCGGCACGGGATTCAGGGTTTTCTCAAGGCCAGGAAATGATCCGGCTGCGCTGCTTGCATCCGGGCCGGCATGTTTGGCGATTGAGGAGGCGGAGTGGCCATGCCGTGGAAGAAACGTGGATTTCGCTGCGGCGCATTCCTCCCGATTGGCAAAAGATTTTTAGTTCAACTCTCGATTTGATATGGTTACCGAACACACCCCAGCCCGGATATATTCAGCTGAACGATCAGCGTGGGTTTATCTCCTGGCACGAAAGCGGCCGCATGACAAGGATCACAGTTCGCCTGGAAGGATTTTCGGCCGCTAAACAATCTCTGATCGCGACGGCGCTGTTGAAGGCCGCCCGCTTCCATTTACTCGAGGAGGAATAATGCCCACCGGAAAAGCGACCCACTCAGCGACCATATCGGCCGCTCCTCAAAAAATTTACGATTTCATCAGCGAAGCTGCCCGCGCAACCAGTTTTATCCCGGGGCTTTCGCGCATCCACGACGTGAAGCCCGCCAGCGCACAACCCGGCCAAACCTGGGAGTACGAGTTCGATTGGTTTGGCCTGGTGGTTTCCGGAAGCTCGAAGTGTACCCGCAGCGACCGGCCGAAGGTTTATGAGTTTCAGACGATCACGGGCAATCCGAGCACATGGACTTATAAGATCGAACCGCAGGGCGCGCACGCGCAACTCACGCTGGAAGTGCAGTACGAGATTCCGAAGAATGCCGTCGCCCGATTCGCGTCGCAGCCCGTATTCGAGAAGATGAACCAGGACCGCGCCCGTGAGATCGTTTCCAACCTCAAGACCATGCTTGAATCGTAAGCGGGCGGCAGCGTACAAGATCACAGGGATAGAGCGGCGCGGGCGAGTCGCCCGCGGCCACGCGGTCACCTGCGGCTACCGGCATGAATACACTCGCACTTTCCGCGTTGCTCGTGGTCTGGATGGTTGTGGCCACATCGGCGCAGCAAGACTGGCCTGTTTCCGGCGGCGCTCCGGAGATGAATCACTATTCAACCCTGAAACAGATCAATCGCGAGAACGTCAGGCGGCTCTCGGTCGTCTGGAGTTTTGACACAGAGGAGGAAGGTGGGCTTCAGACCAGTCCCATCGTGATTTCGAGTGTGTTGTACGGGATCTCGCCGTCCCAACGAGTATTTGCCCTGGACGCCGCCACGGGAAAACTATTGTGGAAGTTTGACTCCGGCATCAAAGGAACGCAGCCCGACCGCGGGTTGGCGTATTGGTCTGACGGCAAGGACAAGCGGATTCTGGTTGGGGTGATGAATTTTGTCTATGCCCTGGACGCTGCGACCGGCAAACCGGTTCCCACCTTCGGAGCCAATGGCCGAATCGATTTACGTGAGAACCTCGGGCGCGAACCGGCTTCCTCGCAGTCCATTTATCTGACCAGCCCGGGGATCGTTTATCAAGATCTTCTGATTGTGGGCGGACGAAACCCGGAGACTCTTCCCGCGCCGCCAGGAGACATTCGCGCCTACGACGTTCGCACGGGGAAACTCCGCTGGTCGTTCCATACCATCCCGCATCCCGGCGAATTCGGATACGACACCTGGCCGAAAGACGCGTGGAAATCCAGCGGTGCGGCAAACAATTGGACGGGAATGGCCCTGGACGTCAAGCGCGGAATTGTCTATGCACCCACGGGTTCGAGTGCGTTCGATTTTTACGGCGCGGATCGCGTCGGTGACGACCTTTTCGCCAATTGCCTGATTGCTCTGAATGCGCAGACTGGGGAAAGGATCTGGCACTTTCAGGGCGTTCATCACGACGTATGGGACCGCGATTTTCCTTCGCCTCCGGCACTCCTTACCGTGCGGCGGAACGGCAAGGAAATTGATGCGGTGGCGCAAACCTCGAAGCAGGGGTTTGTTTATCTGTTCGATCGCAGCAATGGAACTCCTCTTTTCCCGATCGAGTCCAGGAAATATTCGCCCAGCGACGTGGCCGGCGAGGTTGCGGCTTCGGAGCAGTCGTTGCCAACACGTCCTGCGCCCTTCGCGCGTCAACTCCTGACGGAGAATCTTCTTAGCGATCGGACGCCCGAGGCCCACAAGTGGGCGGTCGAGAAGTTCAGGAGCTTTCGCAGCGAAGGCCAGTTTGTCCCCTTCAGCGTTGGCAAGGAGACCGTGGTCTTCCCCGGATACGACGGAGGCGCGGAGTGGGGTGGCCCGGCCGTCGATCCGCAAACCGGAATTATCTACATAAACGCAAACGACGTGGCATGGACGGGTGCACTCGCGGAGAACACCGGCGGAAACACTCCTCAGGCCGTCTATCTGAGCCAATGCGGCGTCTGCCACGGAGACAAGTTGGCGGGGTCGCCGCCCGCGTTCCCGGCCCTGCTTGGCGTCGCGGACCGAATGCCTGCCTCGCAAATTGCCACGACGATCAAGAACGGGAAAGGCAGGATGCCAGGGTTTCCTAATCTGACCGACGACCAAATGTTCGCGCTGGTCGAGTACCTGACGAGCGGAGAGAATAAGGAAATGCAGAGTTCTGGTCCGCCTCCGGCCTCTATGAAGTACAGATTCACGGGGTACAAGAAATTTCTCGACCTCGAGGGATATCCTGCGGTCGCGCCGCCCTGGGGCACACTGAACGCCATTGATCTCAACAGTGGTGAATACGTTTGGAAAATTCCCCTGGGGGTCTACCCGGAACTGGCGGCAAAAGGACTCACAAGTACCGGAACGGAAAATTATGGTGGTCCAATCGTGACCGCAGGCGGGTTGCTTTTTATCGGCGCAACAAATTTCGACAAGAAATTCCGTGCGCTGGACAAATCCACAGGAAAGCTTCTTTGGGAAACAACCCTTCCGTTTGCGGGGAATGCCACTCCTGCGACCTACGAAGTGAATGGCCGCCAGTTTGTCGTGATCGCTGCGGGAGGAGGCAAGGACCCCAAGTCGCGTTCGGGCGGAGTGTATGTGGCCTTCGCGCTGCCTGAGGGATCGTCGAAGCCGGCTCCTGCCGAGATCAAGCACTAAGCAAATAACATCGGCTTCCGGCGATCTCACTTCAAGATTGCCGAGCTTTACTCCGCTGGGCAGACGAGGACGTCTGCCCCTACGTGGGTGCTGGTGAAAAAAGGCCGTCGATTTTCATTACGTCGATTGCGCGGGCTTGATTGGCGGGGTCAGGCCGGAGAGTACCGTGTCGAACGCTATATCGACGAAGTCCTCGGAGAGAGGGGCGTTGCGAATGAGCAGCCGCAGGTAGAGAGGGCCATAAAAGATGTCGAGGATCGTGTCGGGATCGAGATCGGAACGGATTTCGCCGTTTTTCATGGCCTGCCTCAGCAGCTTGCGGGCTTCCACTCGGCGGGGTTCGACCCAGTGAGTGTGAAAAGCCTTTAGGATTTCGGGATCCGACTGGCCGGCGCCGATCACGTTGGCGATGATCTGGCCGAGGGGACTGCGAAATATCACCGCCCATCGTTTCATCTGCCGGCGAATGGCATGCTGAACGGAACCGCTGGGGGGAAAGCGTAATTCTCTTACGACAGCCGCGGCGAAGGCATCGATTACCAGTTCCGCTTTATTGGGCCACCAACGATATACCGTTGCCTTACCCACACCAGCGCGGGCGGCGACGGATTCGATGCGAAGGTCGTTAAACCCATCCCGTTTTAATAGCTCAAGGGTGCCCTTGAGGATGGCCTTGCGGGCCCGTTCGCTACGGGGCCGCCCTGGTCCGCGTGCCGGAACGTTGACGGCTAAGGGGTTTCTTTGCATGGAATTACACTCTAACAGAATCTAAATCCGAGACGCAGCGTATCGCATCCAATAGACTCATATACGGCCCGGCTCCGGGTTCAGGTTTTTTCCTCGGCTTCCCGGAGACGGTCTCGGGAGTCGAGCATGTGGATTGTCGCTTTAGCCTTACGCAGACCCTACACGTTCATCGTAATGGCCCTGCTCATTCTTATCCTCACTCCCGTTGTCATCCTGCGCACGGCGGTCGACATTTTCCCCGACATTAATATTCCAGTGATCAGCGTGGTGTGGAACTACCAGGGCCTCTCTCCCAAAGACATGTCGGAGCGCATCACTACGGTCACCGAGCGTGTGCTGACCACGACCGTAAATGACATCGAGCACATCGAGTCGCAATCCCTGAACGGGGTTGCAGTAGTGAAGATCTTTTTCCGGCCGTCGGCAAACATTCAGACGGCGCTGGCGCAGGTCGCCGCGGTTTGTCAGACGATATTGCGCGGGCTGCCTGCGGGAACTACCCCGCCTCTGGTTATCGAATATTCGGCTTCCAGCGTCCCCATCGTGCAGATCGGTCTGAGCAGCAAGACCCTGCCGGAGCAGCAACTGAATGACCTGGCGGTCAACTTCATTCGTACCCAGCTGATCACGGTGCAGGGAGCGGCGGTTCCTTATCCTTACGGCGGCAAAACGCGAGTGGTTGCGGTTGACATCGATACCCAGGCTCTTCAGGCCAAGCACATGACTCCGGTCGATGTAGTGAACGCGATCGCGGCCCAGAACCTGATCCTGCCTTCTGGAACGGTCAAGTTCGGAACCCTGGAGAACCAGGTGGAGCTGAACGCCAGTCCGCAGACGATCGCTGAACTGAATGACCTTCCCGTCAAGCAGGTGAACGGCACGACCATTTATGTACGCGATGTGGCTCATGTGCGCGATGGTTTTTCGCCGCAAACCAACGTGGTGCGGCAGGACGGAGTACGCGGGGCTCTTTTGAGCGTGCTGAAAAACGGCAGCGCCTCGACCATCGATATCGTGAAGAATGTCAGGGCCCTGCTGCCGCAGGTGGCGCAAACCCTGCCGCCGGAACTGAAGTTGAATTTCCTGTTCGACCAGTCCTTGTTTGTGCGCGCCGCGATTCAGGGAGTTGTCCGCGAGGCGATGATCGCGGCTTGCCTTACGGCGGCCATGATCCTGCTGTTTCTGGGCAACTGGCGCAGCACCATTATTATTGCGGTCTCAATTCCGCTTTCGATTCTTACCTCGGTGATCGTGCTCAGCGCTCTGGGCGAGACCTTCAACATCATGACCCTGGGGGGCCTGGCGCTGGCGGTGGGAATACTGGTGGACGACGCCACCGTGGAACTGGAGAATATCGAACGGAATCTGGGCCTCAACAAGGAACTGAAACAGGCCATCCTCGATGGAGCGCAACAAATTGCCGTCCCCGCATTCGTTTCCACGCTGGCAATCTGCATCGTGTTCGTGCCCATGTTCTTTCTGACGGGTGTGGCCAGATTTCTGTTCGTGCCTCTGGCGGAGGCGGTGGTGTTCGCCATGCTGGCATCTTACTTATTGTCGCGGACGCTGGTTCCCACTATGGTCATGTACTTGCTGCGCGGGCATGAACATGACTCGCACCGCGCGCCGAGCAACGTATTTGCCCGCTTTCAGGCGGGATTTGAAAGAGGATTTGAGCGCCTGCGCCAGTCGTATCGCAATGCCCTGGAAGGCATCATGGAGAGCCGGGGTGTCTTTGTCGCCGGCTTTCTGGGTTTCTGCGTGCTTTCCGGAGGGTTGGTCTTCTTTCTGGGCCGGGACTTTTTCCCCCAGGTGGATGCCGGGCAGTTTCGCCTTCACGTTCGCGGCCGCGCCGGGTTGCGCATCGAGGAGACCGCGCGACTGGTAGATCAGATTGAGCAGGAAATCCGGCGCGACGTTCCCCAGAGAGATGTCAGTACGATCCTGGACAACATCGGCCTGCCCTACAGCGGCATTAACCTTTCCTATAGCAACGCGGGGACGATCGGTACTTCGGACGCGGAGGTGTTGGTGTCGCTCAAAGAAGGTCACCGGCCTACCGAAGAATACGTGCACAAACTGCGGGAGAAATTGCCCCAGAAATTTCCCGGAGTTGAGTTCTTCTTTCAGCCTGCCGACATTGTGAGCCAAATCCTGAACTTTGGCCTTCCGGCGCCGATCGATATCCAGCTGATCGGTCCTAATTACGCGCAGAACTATACGCTGGCTGAGCAGATGGCCAACCGTCTGCGGCATGTGCCGGGCGCGGTGGACGTCCACGTTCAGCAATTGATGAACAATCCGACCTTGCATCTGGATGTCGACCGGGTGCGGGCGCAGCAGGTCGGTCTGACGGAGCGCGACGTTGCCCAGAACCTGCTGGTGTCGCTCAGTTCGAGTTTTCAGACCGCGCCTACGTTCTGGCTCAATCCAAAGAATGGCGTCAGCTACAACCTGACCGTGATGTCGCCGCAGTACCGCGTGGATTCTCTGCAGGCGCTGATGAACACGCCTGTCAATGGAAACGGTTCAAGCGCGCCACAAGTATTGGCAAACCTGGCGACGGCGACTCCCGTAACCACTCCCGCGGAGGTCTCCCACTACAACGTCGCGCCGACCGTGGACCTGTATGCCAGCGTGGACGGCCGCGATCTGGGCGGCGTGGTCGACGATGCGGCGAAGGCCCTGCGTCCCTTCCAGAAGCAATTACCGCGCGGCACCCAGATGGTAGTACGGGGCCAGGTAGAAACTATGGCATCGTCGTACACGGGACTGCTGATCGGGCTGGCGATGTCGATCGTCCTGGTTTACCTCCTGATCGTGGTCAACTTTCAGTCGTGGCTTGATCCGTTCATCATTATTACGGCGTTGCCCGGGGCCCTGGCCGGCATTCTCTGGATGCTGTTCCTGACCCACACCACGCTGAGCGTGCCTGCGTTAACGGGGTCCGTCATGTGCATGGGAGTGGCCACGGCAAACAGTATTCTTATGATTTCTTTTGCGCGTGAGCGAATGCAGGAAGGTCTGGATCCGATCCGGGCAGCGATTGAGGCCGGTCACACGCGAATGCGCCCGGTTATCATGACAGCGCTGGCGATGATTATCGGCATGCTGCCGATGGCGCTCGGTTTTGGGGAAGGTGGAGAGCAGAATGCCCCGCTGGGCAGGGCGGTGATTGGCGGCTTGGTGTTCGCTACGGTCGCAACACTGTTTTTTGTTCCCGTGGTATTCAGCCTGTTTCACGGACGGCGGATGAGACGTGCTTTGGCAGTGTCGCCGGAGAGATCATAACTTGGTGCGAGGGTCGATCATGAGTGGTCAAGTCGAGGGTATTCCGTTAGCAGAAGCCATGCCTGCTGGGCAGGGGCAGCCGGGACCAGCCCGATCCCGTTCGAAGGGGCCGCGCTATCTGGTACTGCTGATTGTGCTTCTTTTGACCGCCGCGGGGGCGGTCGGGATTGCGATTCGTCTCGGCGAGCGCCGGGCGCTGGCGGAGGAGACTGAAGTTCTTGCCGTGCCCAGCGTGGTGGTGGTCCATCCTAAGGTCGAGCCGGCGCAGCAGGAACTGATTCTTCCTTCCACCCTCGAGGCCTTCACGTCATCGCCGATTTATGCGCGAACCAATGGCTACCTGGCTCGCTGGTACCACGACATAGGCAGCAGCGTGAAAAAAGGCCAGTTGCTGGCCGATATCGATACCCCCGAGGTTGACCAGGAGTTGATGCAGGCGCAGGCGGCGCGCAACCAGGCGGAGGCTCAGTTGAGTCTGGCGAAAACTTCGGCCGAGCGCTGGGAGACGCTGCGCAAAATGGACGCGGTAGCGCAGCAGGAAACGGATGAGCGTTCGAGCGGTTATGTTCAGGGACAGGCGGCTCTGGCTTCGGCGACCGCCAATGTGCGCCGGTTGCAGCAGCTCGAATCATTCAAGCACATTTACGCGCCCTTTTCAGGAGTGCTGATCAAGCGGAATACGGATATCGGAGCGCTCATCAATGCGGGCAACAGCGGATCGAACCAGGAATTGTTTGTGGTGGCGCAAATCGATCCCATTCGCGTTTATGTCGATGTCCCTGAGGTCGACGCCCCCGCCGTGCGCCGGGGCCTGGGCGCGACGGTCGAGTTGCCCTCGCTTCCGGGAGAACATTTTTCCGGGACGGTAGCGCGAACCGCCGATGCAATTGACCCGGTGACCCGAACCTTGCGCACCGAGATCGATGTGCCCAATCCCAAGGGACAGCTTTTTCCAGGCTCATACGCGCAAGTCCGTTTCGCGGTGCACGTTCAAGCGGCTCGCATCTCGGTTCCGGTGAATGCATTGCTATTTCGGGCTGAGGGCCCGCGCGCGGTAGTGGTCGGCAGCGACAACAAGACCCACCTGAAGGCGGTCATCATCGGCAAAGACTATGGGACAGACGTGGAAATCCTAGGTGGGCTCGATCCCTCCGAGTCCATCGTTGTGAATCCCAGCGATTCCCTGGAGGATGGCGAGAAAGTGCAGGCGACACCGGAGGGCGGTCAATCATGAGGTCTCGTCTGATGTTGATTGCTTGCGGGCTGTGGAGTGTGGCGGCATTCGCCGCCGGGCCCAAGTATACGAAGCCGGATGTGACCGTTCCGCAAAACTGGCAGTCGCCCGTCCCCTGGCGGCAGGCAAGTCCTTCGGATGCCCTTCCTAAAAACTCATGGTGGACGATTTTCAATGACGCCGAACTCAATCAATACGAAGATCGATCGACGGCCAACAATCAGACGTTGAAGGCTGCTATGGCTCGCCTGGCGCAGGCCCGAGCGTTTGCGCGGGTCACGGCATCGGGCTTGTATCCCGAGCTCGATGCGGGCGTATCCGGCTACCGTCAACGTCTTTCCGCCAACCGCCCGAGCAATGGCGCAACCGTGATTCCGGCCGCCGTGACCCAAAACGTGTACAACATTCCGTTTACGCTGAACTACGAGGTCGATCTTTTCGGCCGGGTGCGGCGCAGCCTGGATGCGGCCAATGCGTCGCTGCAGGCATCGGCAGCGGACCTGGAGAACGTCCGCCTGCTGGTGAGCTCAGAGCTGGCAGCCGACTATTTCCAACTGCGGGAACTGGATGCAGAGATTGCCGTGGTGCAGAAGGCCATCGCATTTGAGAAACAGGGATTGGATCTGGTCGAAAACAGGCATCAGGGTGGTGCTGTTTCCGGCCTCGACGTAGCGCAACAACAGACCGTGCTGGATTCTTCCTACACGCAGTTGGCACTGCTGCAGCAACAGCGGGCCCAATTTGAACATGCGCTGGCCGTTCTGCAGGGCCTGCCGGCTTCGCAATTCCAGGCGCCGGTGCGCGCGCTCGACGCGCAACCCCCTGCCGTCCCGGTTGCTTTGCCGTCGGAGTTGCTGCAACGCCGTCCGGATATCGCCACCGCGGAACGGCAAGTGGCAGCAGCGAATGCCCAGATCGGGGTCGCGAGGTCGGCTTTTTATCCCAGTATCTCTTTGAGCGGAGGCGGAGGCTTCCAAAGCAGCGACCTGGTTAAGCTGGTCGATGCACCCAGCGCCATCTGGTCGGTGGGACTGTCGCTGTTGGAGCCCGTGATTGCGGGAGGCAGGAACCACGCGCGGCTGGAGAATGCAAAAGCCGTGTATGACGAAGACGTCTCCAATTACCGCGAAGCGGCGCTGGTGGCATTCCAGCAGGTAGAAGACGCGCTCACGGGCATCAATACGCTGGCGTCGGCATCCGATTCACAACAGCGCGCCGTGGATGACGCCGAGCGCTCGCTGAGTCTGGCCAACGCGCGTTATACCGGAGGACTGGTCACCTATCTTGATGTGATCACAGCGCAGGAACAGGTGCTTACCAACGAGCGTCTGAGCGCGCAAATCCAGGGTCAGCGACTGGTAACGTCAGTGCTGCTGGTGAAGGCGCTGGGCGGCGGTTGGGACGGATCGAGCATCGCTGCCGTTGGTGTCAAACCCTCTTTGAAGCAAGCTCTTCAGCAGTAAAAGTTTCCGGTTTCTCGTTTCCAGAACCGAAACTGGAAACGAGAAACTCCTCTCAAAATCGCGCCGCTTATTCAATACTAAATTTCAACGCCAAGCCTTAGCATCATGGCTTCTCGTAGCGCCGGCGTCTCGCCGGCTGTCCCGAGGGCATCTTGCCCTCGGCCGTGGAGGCGAGACGCCTCCACGACAGCCGCTGGGACGGCGGTGCTACGAAAACCTACCTAAAACGTAAATTTCAGCGCCAACTGGATCAGCCTTGGCGACCGGGCTGCCAGAATCTGATTGAAGGTTGGCGAGCTGATATCGCTGTCGGGAAGACGGAAATTGGTGTGGTTCAGGATGTTAAAAAACTCCGCCCGGAACTGAAATTCCTTCGACTCCGCCACGCGGATGTTCTTGAACGCGGAGAAGTCCCAGTTCGCGTATCCCGGCCCTTGCGCGATATTGCGGCCTGCGGTTCCGAATTGCTGCACCGGGGAGTTGGGATCCTGAATGAGCCGCTGAAACGCGCTGGCGTTGAGCCATGCGTGTGGGGTCTGAGCTCCGGAGTTGGGATTCTGTCCGGGAACCAGGTTGGGGCGGTTCGCGGAAAATCCGGAGATTTCCGGCGCTCCGCCTTGTACGGAAACATCGTTGGAATCGAAGACTGTGAACGGAGTTCCGCTCATCACAGTCGCGATCCCGTTTACCTGCCAGTTTCCGAGGGCCTGCTGATACCAGCCGTGAGGCTGTCTCCAGAACGGCAGACTCCACTGGTAGCTCAGCACCAACCGGTGACGCGAGTCGAACAGGGAGCGCCCCCGTTCCGCGGCCAGGTTGAAGGGATTCTGCGCCAGATCGTTTTCGCCCGCCACGGGTTTCGATGCCGAGCCGGTCATGTTGAAGGAAGACGCGTCATCGATGGTCTTGGAGAAAGTGTAGGAAGCGAGGAAGGAGACGCCGTGGCTGAAGCGCTTTTTCAGGCTGGCTTCCAGGGCGTTGTAAGACGAGTTGGCGATGCCCGCGATCAGACCGGTAGAGGAAAGCTTGCAGCTGCTGGCCGGATCCGCCAGGGTGCATCCGGAATAAAGGCGCCGCTGGTCGGCGTTGCTTGACGTCGATAAGGGGTCGCCGCCGGCATCAAAGCCGGGCTGGTAGATGGCCGGATTGCCTTCGATGAAGCGTGGCAGCTTGGTTCCTTTCGTCCCCACATACCCGATCTCAAACAACAGGTCCGAGCCAAAGGACCGTTGAATGTTCAAGTCCCAGTCCTGCGCGTAGGGCAAGGGGAGGTTCGACGCAATCGTCAAATTGGTCAGCGGGGTGGCAAACTGGCCGCTGCTTGGCGGGTTGCCGTTGTACGGAGGGGCTGAGTACGGGTTGGCAAAATTGGGCGGAGGATTGCTGAGTTGCAAAGTTTGCAGAAAGGGAGGGGCGCTGATCGGGGATTGCAGAGGTCCGCCCTGCCCGGTGTAGTACGGCTCGTAAAAGATTCCGTATGCCGAGGTCACCAACCATTTTGAGCTTCCGGTGGGGTCCCACGCGAAGCCTACGCGCGGGGCGAATCCCTTCTTGAAGGTTGGGATCAGTCCGTCGGGAACGCCCTTGTCGCCGGGATAGAGCACGCCCAGGGGCGCGCTCGGCACTACGGTGGACTGCCGGCCGGGAACAAAGAGAGTTTGCCGGTTCTTGATTTCGGTGTAAGGCGAAGGCAATTCGTACCGCAGGCCGAGGTTCATGGTCAGGCGCGATGAGACTTTGTAGGTGTCCTGCGCGTACGCGTTGAATGATTGGCCGTTGATACCGCGTGAAAAATCGCCGCGGCCCTGGAGAAAGAAAATCGGCTGTCCAAAAAGAAAGGTGGCAAACGCGTCGGGGACAATGGGGAAGGGCACGAAAACGAAAAATCCGTTGGTTGCGATACCTTGTAGCACGTTGACATGCAAGTGCTGGTACCCGCCTCCGAATTTGAATTCGTGCCGCCCGCGGACCCAACTCAACGAGCCGGAATAATCATAAGCATTCTCATAGGTGTTGCGCGGCCCGGTAATGGGATCGCCAATGGTGGTGTAGCCATTCACCTGGATGAAGGGAGGACCCACCGCCACGTCGAGGCTTGGGTCGTATTGGAAGCCAAGGCTGCCTGGAGTGGTGTGGTTCGTTCTTTCCCCGTAGAGAAATTTGTTCCGCAGAAATGAGAAGCGGAAGACACCAATCATGGCCGGGGAGAAAGTGTGAGTTTCCTGAGCTACGAAATTCTGGGCCCGCTGTTCTTGTCCGACAGGAAAGCCGGGTACGCTTGCTCCTGACGTAGGGATGGGATTGAATTGCGAACCATCACTGATGGCGTAGCGGAAGTTGAGAATGTCGGAGGCTGTCAGGTAGTGGTCCAGGCGCACGCCGTACTGGTTCGAATCCTGCCGGACGACTTGCGTCGAGGTAAAGATATTGGTCCCGCTATTGGGGAGCGGGAAAAAGTTCAGCAGGGTTTCCGACAGCGGATTAATGCCACCCGGCACACCTACCGGAGGCAACTGGTTGTTGGGATAGGGTTGTTTGAAGAAGACGTTGAAGAGTTGTTGGTTCTGATCGTTGCAAAACCCGCCGGAGAAGCCGGCCGTGCATAGCGCCGAAAAATCGCCCTGCCGCTGGGCCAGGGAAGGCACGGTTGAAGAGTCAGTCTCGCCCTGGCGGTTACGGAAGCCCTCGTAGTATCCGAAAAAGAAGGTCTTGTCCTTGCGGATGGGCCCGCCGATGGTTCCTCCGAACTGATTCTGTTTCAGAGGCTCGGTGGTGGACGCGAAGTAGTTCGTGGCGTCAAAAGCATCATTGCGCAAAAATTCCCAAAGCGCGCCGTGGAACCGGTTCGTGCCGGAGCGGGTGATGATGTTGGTGGTGGAACCCAGGCTGTTTCCGAATTCGGAGTTGGCGTTGTGGGTAAGAATCTTGAACTCGGTGATGGCGTCCACGGGTGGCTTGAGTACGAATCCGCCGTCCACGCCGTTGAAGTTATTCGCGCCGTCGATGAGGAAGTTGTTGGACTCGGGACGCTGGCCATTCACGGCGTAAGCCTGGCCATCGCGAAGTGAGCCGCCGGCTTCGGCGAGACCCGGGGTGAGAGGAACGACTCCGGGCTGAAGCAGCCCGAGTTGTGTAAAGTTGCGGCCGTCCAGGGGCAGGTCGAGCACTTCACGCTCCGAGACTGTTTTGCCCAGGCTGGTTACCGTCCCTTGAATAAGTTGCGCATCGGCCATCACCTGCACCTGCAGGGTCTCAGCGCCCACGGCGAGACGAACCGGAATGGTGGCCGTCTCGTTTACGTTGAGAATGATGCCCTGCTGAACGTATTTCCGAAAACCCTTGGCCTCCACTTGCAGTTGGTAGTGACCGACCGGGAGCTCCAGCAGGATATAAGCGCCCGTACGATCGGTCATAGCGGTGCGGGTCAGGCCGGTCTCGGTCTGATTGGCGGTCACCGCGGCCGCTTCCACGACGGCTCCACTGGGGTCGGAGACGGTTCCGCGGATGCTGCCTGTAATCTGCTGGGCAAAAACGTTTACGCCAGCCAAAAAAACGACGAGGTGCACAACATTCCTGAGAGCGTGCATGAGTTGATGGCCTTTCAGGTCTCGAATACTTTCAAAGTAGGTGCCAAGTTATTAAGGTAGTGCGACGCTGGCAATCCTATAAAAACACTAGAGCCTCGCAGGGCATCGAAGTGTACGATGACGTGCCAGACCGCCGGTTGCCGAGACGACGACTTTTCCGAACTTGTGAAATGACCCGTGAAGTCATGACCACGCTCTGCGCGTACCCGGAGATACACAACAGAAGCACGGTGGAGCAGAAGAGTTGGAGACGTGTCCGCATAATTTCCTCCGTTTTTGTT
>WNFA01002930.1_pt1 | contig 14847 bp, 19 predicted proteins | sample 5400481 | NCBI WGS metagenome assembly WNFA01 (sample SAMN13153340, study PRJNA577476) | soil metagenome | isolation source: 120 cm saprolite under Douglas fir tree site 2 hole 1 replicate 2 | place: USA:California | collected 2015-04-18
GCGCTTGCTGCTGGGCGCAGCACGGTCAATCCGATCCATGGCGCGGCCTACGAAGAAGCTCAGATCAGGGCGGCCGCAGCGCACCGCCCGGGCCAGGTAACTTAACGCGTCTGTTAAGCGGTTCTGATGCCAGACTTCCTCGTCATACTGCCCTGATTGCGTAACGTTCGCGCCACGAGCCGAGCAAAAGGCAGCGCCCCGGAAACCGAGCCTGACGAACCGACTCCACCAACCGTAGTCGGCATTTCGGCGTGGTCACTCGACCCCAAGCGGCGGCGCCGCTACCTGCAGATTGCATTCGGCTTCGCCGCACTCACGATCGCCATCGTCGTCCTTTACCTGCTGCGGGACTTTCTCGGCGCGTTCGTGCTTGGGGCAGCGATCGCATTCATGATCCAGCCCGGCGTCGTGCGCCTCATGCACTTCGGCCTGCCACGTGTGCTGGCGATCGCTGTGATGTTCGTCGTCATCATCCTCGCCCTCGCCGGCGTGGTCCTCCTGGTGGTGCCTCTCGGCGTAAGCGAGGTGGCGCAACTCCAGGTCCAGGCTCCCGGCCTGGCGGCAGCCGCGCAGGATCGCATCAACAGCCTTCAGGGCTCGCCAATCGAGATCTTCGGCTTCAAGATCGACCTTCGGGGCACGACCGAAACCATCAACTCCCACCTGAGGGAATATCTCCTCGGCCAGTTTGGCAATGCCGTGAGCATTGGCCTCACTGCGCTGACGACACTGCTGCAGCTCATTCTCACGTTCATCGTCGCGTTCCTGCTCGCGCTCGACGCCGCAGCCATCAAACGGGTGCTGCGCCGGTTTGTGCCCAATGACTACCGCACCGACTTCGACCAGATCTGGCGCCGCATCCGAAAGATGCTGTACGCGTACGTGCGCGGTCAGCTGATCATCGCGGGCCTGATCGGGATCCTGAGCGGGCTCGCGTGCTGGGTGTTTGGCCTGCCCGACCCTGTTGCGCTCGGCCTTATCGCGGGCGTCACCGCGCTGGTCCCATACGTCGGCCCGTTCGTTGGAGCGGTGCCGGCCATCCTGGTCGGTCTGGCCGCCGCGCCGATCAAAGCGCTTCTAATCGCGGTCGCATACTTCGTCATCTCCAACGTCATCCTCAACTTCGTCTACCCGAAGGTCATGGGCGACGCCGTTCGGCTGCCGCCAGTGCTGGTCATCGTGGCCTTCATCGCCGGCTTCAGCTGGGCGGGCATCCTGGGCATGTTCGTCGCTGTTCCGCTCGCTGCCACCCTGCGGATCCTCTTCGACCACATCTATCCGCTGCTGTACGAGAAGCCGGCTTGAAGATCGCGATCTTCTCGGACATCCACGCCAACGCACAGGCGCTGGAGGCGGTGCTGCGCGACTGCCCGCCCACCGACGAGACGCTCTGCCTGGGCGATGTCGTGGGATATGGAGGAGACCCCAAGCGCTGCATCGACGAGGTGTCCAAGCGCGGTTGGCTCACCCTGGTCGGTAACCACGACCGCGCGTGCACCGATCCGGAGATCCTCGAGTGGTTCAACGACGACGCCGCGGCTGTGGTGCGGTGGACGGTTGACACCATCGGCGAAGAGCGAATCGGCTGGTTGCGAGGATTGCCCGAGAGCCACGTTGAACACGATGTGCTGCTCGTCCACGCAAGCCCACGGGACCACATTTATGAGTACGTGCTCGACACCGCGGTCGCCTTCGCCAACCTCGAGCTGTTGAGCGGCGGGGTGTGCCTCCACGGCCACACCCACGTGCCGGGAATATTTGGGCTCGCCGACGGTCAGGTGACGCACGAATATCGTGTCGACAAGTTCCCCCTCAAAGGGCCCGCGCTGGTCAATCCAGGCAGCGTCGGCCAGCCCCGTGACGGGAGCCCACTGGCCAGCTACGGCATTTGGGACGTGGACAACGAGACCTTCGAGTTCCGTCGCGTCCGCTATGACATCAAGGGAGCACAGCGGGCGATCAGGAAGGCCAAGCTTCCGGAACGATTCGCGCTTCGACTCGAAACCGGACGATGAGCCGCCGGCCGTCCCTGCGCTGGAGCCGCATGGGCTATGCGGCGGCCGCCGGCGCCGGGCTGGGATCGCTTCTCTTCTGGGCGGGTTACTTGTTCACCTTTGTTCGCGGCAACCTGCAGGGCCCTGACTTCTTCTCGTTCTACTCCGGTGCCCGGCTGTACGTTCTCAAGGGCGGGTCGGCCGTGTACGACCTGGCGCTCCAGAAGCAGTTCGAGCTGCAGGTTGTGCACCAGGCCCCGGATCGATTCGTAGTGCTGCCGTACTTCCATCCTCCGTACTACACGCTCCTGATCGCGCCACTCGCATTCCTCGACTACCGCGCGGCCTACTACGCGATGGCGGCGGTGAACGTGGTCCTGGTCGCGGCCCTGGTCGTTCTGCTGGTGCGAGGTAGCGAGCGGATACGCGGACGCGCCGCCTTGGTGGCGGCGGCGCTCATTTCCGGCTTCTTTCCGCTTTTCGTCACCGTCCTGCAGGGCCAGTCGGACCTCGTTGTGCTCGTCCCGCTCGCGGCGGCCTACACGGCCTGGACGCGCGGCCGGCTCGGCTGGGCGGGCATCTTCAGCGGGCTGGCGCTCGCCAAGCCGCAGCTTCTCCTGCTTGTGCCGGTGCTGTTCGTGGCGCGGCGGGCGTGGCGTGCCCTCGCCGGCTTCGGCGCCGTGATCGCCGCATTGGGGGTCGTCTCCATCGCCGGATTCGGATTCGGTCCGGTGCTGGCATACGTGAATGCGGTTGGCCGGTGGGCGATCGGGGGATCGCTGCCGACCAGTGGCCAGATCGTCTACACCGACACGGCCGTCTACTCGCTGCGGAACGTTCTCGAAGCGGTGCCTGGCGGTGGCAAGGGGGTCGCGCTCGTCGTCCTCATCCTCCTGCTGGCGCTGGTCGCGTTGTCACTGAGTTGGCGTCCGGACAAGCCGCGCCTCGACTTCGCCCTGGCCATCGCGGCGTCACTCGTCTTGAGCCCACATCAGAACATCCACGACCTGGCGCTCCTCGTCATCCCCGGATTCGCCCTCGCGGACCTCGCGTTGTCGGGCCAGCTGCGATGGCCGCGCGCGGCCGCGTTGGTCCTCGTGTTTGCTTATGCCGCCATCAACATGACGCTTGCGCTCGACCTGTGGTCGGCGGCGGTGGGCGCAATCGCGATCGCCGCTTATCTCACCGTGGAAAGGATGGCGGTGCGGCCGGATCCCATCCCACTGGGCGAGCTGAAATGGAGCGGACCTCATCCGCACCGCGTCATCGTGCTACCCGCTTATCGGGCTGCCAAGACGCTGGTTGAGGTCGTCGGTGACATACCCGCCGGCCACGCGGACCGCATCCTCCTCGTCGACGACGCCAGCAAAGACGCCACGGTGAGCGTGGCTACCGCGCTGCGTCTCGACGTCATCAGGCACCGGCGCAACCTCGGCTACGGCGGCAACCAGAAGACGTGCTACCGTCACGCGCTCGCCATGGGCGCGGACGTGGTCGTCATGCTGCACCCGGACGGGCAGTACGACCCCGCGATCATCCCCAACCTGTGCCGCGTCATCGAGAACGGCGAGGCCGACATCGTGCTTGGTTCTCGGTGGCTCGGACTGGACCCCGCGAAGGCGGGCATGCCCTGGTGGAAGCGGCTGGGCAACCGCTTCCTCACCGCGGCCGAGAATCGCGTTCTCGGTTTGCATCTCTCCGAGTACCACACCGGGTATCGCGCGTATTCGCGCCGCTTCCTCGAGGCGATTCCATTCCTCGAGAACAGCAATGACTTTGTCTTCGACACCCAGGTGTTGATCCAGGCGGCGACGTTCGGTTTCAAGATCGGCGAGGTGCCGGCGATCGGCAAATATCATGCGGACGCCAGCTCGGTGAGCTTCCGCACCTCGACGGTCTATGGGTTGGAAACGCTGGCGGCGCTCGCGCGGTACGTCATCCATCGCGCGGGCTTTCCCAGCCCGTGGCTCACGCCGGCATCAGACGCCGACAAACAGGCGCTTGCGGTAGGCCAGGTAGCCCACCACGGCGACATTCAGTAACAGCGCGCCGACCTTGAACAGCGTGACGTGGCGGATGACCTCGTAAGCCTCGTAGGGGATCAGGAAGCCGGTCGCGATCACGGTGAGGTATTCGGCCCAGCGGCGGCGCATCGCCAGGCCCACGCCTTCGGTGCCTTCGAGGAGCGCATAGGCGATAGCGCCGATGGCGACCACCGTGAGGTGCGGGAAGTTGCCGATGTAGGCAAGCAACCTGAAGAGAAGCTGCAGGATGAGGCTGTTGCCGGCGTTGAGGTTGAGCTGGTCTTGCGCGTACTCCGCCCACTCGGTCAAGAGGCCGGTGCGACCGGCGAATATCAGGCTGAGGGCGAGCGCGATCAGGACTATGGATTTGACGATTCGCTCGACGATGATGACCTTGATGAAGGCGTCGTGCTCGCCGCCCATCCGGCCCAGCTCGGCCCAAAGGCGTCGAAGGTAGTGGGGCCGTTCTCTGGGCGGCGCGTGCGCCATTTCGTGTGACCTTAACAAGCTCGGTTGGCAGGGGCTGGCAAGGCAGGTAAGGTCGGGCTATGGTCGGTCGGCTGGGGGAGGGAGCCGAACGGGAAGGGAGGGCCCGCGAAGGGGGCTTTGGGGTGCCGGCTCAGGGCTCCATCAGGTGGAGTGCTCGCGGTGCTCGCGGAACAGCATCACCCGGCAGGTGGCGTTCTTCAAAACATAAGGCACCGTCTTGCCCAGGTTGAACTCACCGAACCGCCGCTTGTACGGCAGTCCCATGACGATCAGGTCCGCCCCCCACTCCACCGCCTCGTCGACCAGCGCCGGCCCCGTGTCTCGAGCCTGCACCAGCTCCGTCTCCACCGGCAGCCCGAACTCGGAGGCGAGCTGCTCGACCTCGTCCAGGATCTTCTCCCCGCGCTCGACGACCTCTTCCAGCACCGCACCCAGCGGCAGCGCCCGGTTGACCTCGATGATGTGCACCCCATAGAGCCGCCCTCCCGCGGGATCCGTCATCCTGGCCGCGAGCCGGACCGTCTCGGCGTCGATGCCCTGGCCCCCGACCGCCACCAGCACCTTCTTGGCAGTCGGCGGATGGGAATGGTCGGCCATCAGTGCTGCGGTCCTCGGCGAACGCGCCTGATGAGAACGTAGGCCCCGAAGCCGAACGAGATCACCGCGGTCAGCGCGGCGATGCCCTCAGAGAGAGGATCCAGGCCTGGGTGGGAGGCCAGGTAGAACGCCACCCACGCGCCGATTCCGAGCCCCATCAAACCCATGAAAGTGAACGGGAAGCGCACGGGGCCACATCCTAACAAGAGCCATTCAGGGACGCCTCTGTGGCGTCCCTATAATCAACGGGCTTTGAAGGTCCTGATCGTCGGCTGCGGGCGTGTCGGCTCCCAGGTGGCGGCCGACATGGACCGCTCCGGCCATGAGGTCGTCATCATCGACAGGGACCCCAACCAGTTCTCCCGCGCGGCCTCACGAGGCGTGCTGACCAACGACTTCAAAGGCAACCAGGTCGTCGGCAACGGCACCGATGCAGACGTCCTGCGCCGTGCCGGCGTCGAGGACGCCGACGGCTTCGTCGCCGTCACCGAAGGTGACAACCGCAACATCATGGCGTCTCAAATCGCCAAACACATCTTCAAGGTGCCACGCGTCGTGTGTCGCATCTATGACCCCGAGCGAGCCGACGCTTACGAAAAGATCGGACTCCACACGATCTGCCCCACGCTCGAGGGCGCCAAGCACATCGAGAAAACGCTGTTGGAGAAATAGGGCCGCGTGTACGTGATCGTCGTCGGAGGCGGCACCGTCGGCTACTACATGTCACGAGACCTGTTGGAGCGCGGACATGAGGTAACTCTCATCGAACGTGACGCACGTCGAGCCGACTGGCTGGAGACGCAGCTGGGCAGCATCGTCATGCGCGGCGACGGCTGCGAGGTGAAGTTCCTATCGCAAACGGGGATCGAGCGGGCTGACGCCATCGTTGCGGTCACCGCCGACGACGAGGACAACCTCGTCGCGCTCCAGGTCGCGAAGCGTCACTTCAACGTCAAGAAGACGGTGGCTCGCGTCAACAACCCGTCCAACGTCGAGATCTTCAAGGCGCTTGGCGTCGACGAGGCGGTCTCTGCAACCGAGGTGCTGCTCGGGGCGCTCGAGCCCCCAATCACCACCTGATACAAAAAAAGAAGGACCGCCCAGAAGGAGCGGTCCCTATCGAAGCTTGATTATGTGGACTTGCCGATTCTGTAAATCTTCGTGCCGCAGATCGGGCACGTGCCCACTGTTGCCGGCTTGCCGTTCTTCATCGTGATCGGCTGAGGGTCCTTCATCTCGACCTTGCGCTTGTCCTTCAAACAGTAGCCTTCCATTTATGCAACCGCCTTTCCGATTTTGTAGATCTTGGTGCCGCAGTTCGGGCACGTGCCCACCGTCGCCGGCTTGCCATTCTTCATCGTGATCGGCTGAGGGTCCTTCATTTCGACCTTTCGCTTGTCCTTCAAACAGTAGCCTTCCAATATTCACCATCCTCGGTAGAAATCCGTTTCGGGGGCGGGACTCGCCCATTCTAGGGGTCGGTCTTACCCCGATTCAACCCCAATTCAAACCGAATTCAGGCTGATCGTGCGCAACACGCAACAAAAGGGCTGAAAAACCAAGGGTTTTGGCCCTTATTTCTCCCCGCCGTGAAACGCCTCTTCGAAAGCGTTTCGCGCGCCCTCGCCGAAGAGCACGAAACGGATTTCCTCCGGCTGCCATCCACCCGCGACTGCGCGGTCGAGGCAGTCTGACATGACGCGGGCGCACGCGTCTATCGGAAAGCCGGCGATGCCTGTGCCCACCGCGGGCACCGCAATCGTGCGCACTGCGTGCTCCTGCGCGAGACGAAAAACGCGATCCATCGACGAGCGGAGCGACTCTGCAGTGGTGCGCCCTCCCAGCTGCATGCTCGCCGCGTGGATGACATAACGCGCCGGCAGGTCGCCTCCGCCGGTGATTGCGGCGTCACCCACTTTCACCGGTCCTAGTGCATCGCATTCGCGCTGGATGCTAGGACCGCCGCGACGATTGATCGCGCCCGCGACCCCGCCACCGAGGAGCAGATCGTTATTGGCGGCGTTGACAATTGCATCGACCCTCTGTTCGACCAGGTCGCTCGCGATGATCACGATTCGCGGAGCAGGCAAGCCTCGACCTCAGCCACCCGCTCTTTCAATTGCTTCTGCGTGGCTTTTGCGATGCCCTTCACTCCGACCGATGAGATGGTGATCGACGCGCAGGCGACGCCCCACACCAGTGCATCCTGAAGACCACCGCGCTGTCCGCCCATGCTCAACCAGCGCGCGAGCATTCCTCCTGCTAGTGCATCGCCGGCACCAGTCGTGTCGACGACCGGCCGGTCCGTAAGCGCAGGAACGCGCACGACCCCGTCGTCGATGTACGCGGCCAGACCCTGCGCTCCCTGCTTGACGACGAGGCCCTGCAGCCACCACTGGCGGCGGAATTCATCCGGGTCCTTGCCCCCGAGCGCCGCGAACTCCTCCTGGTTGCAGAAGAACCAACTTGCCCTGCGCAAAACGTCCCGCGCATCAGGAGGCCGGGCGTGAACATAAGACAGCATCGCGTCGGCGGCGAGGAGCTGGGCGCCGCCGAGCGTTTCCATGAGCTCCGCCTGGCGGTCCGGCCGCATGGAGCCGACAAACGCCCAGCCGGCGAAGCTCGCGGGCAAAGTCGGCGCCCAGGCGTCGTAGATGGTGTCGCTGCTGCCTAGATCGACGTTGCGCCCGTGCTCCTGGTGCGCCCGCCAGCGATACGTCGGAGCCTTCAGGATCTGAAGCATCTCGGTGTCGATGGCACGGCCGCTGAAGGCCTGCGCGACCTTCTTGGCCCCATCGACGCCGACCGGTGCAGCGACCTTGACCGGCATGATCAGGCTGGCCGCCAGCGCAAAGTAGACCGCCGAGCCGCCAAGCATTTCTTCGACCTTGCCAAAGGGACCATCTCGTGTGTCCAGCGCCACCGAGCCCGCGACGAGAAGTTGTGGGCCGTCAGGCACGGCGTCCCGTCCCGCTCTTAGCAGTGATCACGTGTCGCGCATTCCTGAGCTTCGAGAGGAAGTCCGTCACGTCCTTGTAATCCTCCATCTCCATCCAGGTTCGTCCCAGCTCGTGGGCCGAATGCGCGTCGGATCCGGTCGCCGTGACCTTGTCGAGCTCGGCCGCGAGTCTTGCCGCCGCCGCATTGGCGGCGGGCTCGCACCATGGATTGTGGACCTCGATGATGTCGATGCGGTCCGCCAGCTCGACGATGCGCTCGGCGCGGAAGTGGGATCGGTTGCGATCAAAGGGATGGGGCACGTACGTGAGACCGCCCATCTCGTGCACCAGGTCCATCACCTCTTCGGGGCGAAGGTATGGAGGCATCCTTCGCGTGATGAAAAGGCCGATGACCTCCCCCTCCATCGTCTTGGCCTCCTCACCGACGATTGTGAGGTCGGGTGCGAGCCGCGCGAGCTCGAGCGCCCCTTCCACGGTGTTGTGGTCCGTGAGCGCGATGCGGTCGAGCCCGCATTCGCGGCTGCGCTCGATCAGTGCGTCGAGGGAGGTCCGGCTGTCGTGCGAGTAGCGCGAGTGAAGGTGAAGATCGACCCGCACCGCGGTCGGCGCTAATTAAACCGTCGCGGCTTCTGCGAGCTGGCGCTCGCGCGCCCTTGCGAACAGTGGGATCACCTCAGCCGGGCCTCGGCTCCGGCATGCCTGATCCATGAGCGCGGCCTGCGCGTCGTAGATGATCTCCATCACCTGCTCGGGCCTGCGCTCGCGACCGAGGCGTCCCGGCAGATCCGTGCTCGCGTGGCGGAGGACGACCATCAATCGCGCCACCAACCAACCAGGCACGATACGAATCTCTTTGACGAGGCACTCCTCGACCCAGAAGAGAAGCTCATCGGACTCCTGCAGCAGTCGACGGGGCGTCATTGCGCGCCTCCGCCTGCGATGCCAGCGGACGTGACGTTGCTGCTCCTCGATCGTCTGCTCGAGCATGGCCTGCAGCCCACTATATCAGCGGTTCGCCGCGCTGCTGCCGGCTTGAGATCGTGCCGGATAGCACAATGTGCGCCATTCTCCCGCGGCAGGAATCAGGTGCACCTGGCGATCGAATGTCCATTCCCTCCAGTGCTGCTTGACGCGATATCGCATGACCATTTGCGCGACGTTGTGATAAGTGCGCTGATGGATTCGATCCGTCCAGCCTTCGAGCAGGTTCACGCTGATGGGCTGCATGTCGAGGAGCTCGGTGTCATCGCCCAGCCGCGGCATTCCCCTGACGAAAGCTTCACGTCCACCCCATGCGCGCTGGGCGTCCTCGGCGACCATCTCCCACATCTCGTCGAATCGCCCCTCTGTCTGCAGTTTCATGAAGCGCATCTCGAACGTCTCTGGGGCGATCGATATGGGTGGCGCCGGCCGGATGGCAGGCGGACCGCCCAGGGCTGAACCCGACATCGACGTGCTGACGTAGTCGAAGTCGTCTGACGGCCACGTCCGGAACCGGTCCGCCACGCGGGCAAACGCGGCCTCCATGGCTGGCCAGAGGCGAAGTCTGCGCAAGAGGGTCTTGACCATTGGCGCTAGATGTAGTGTTATTTCCACAGACTGTATACAAAATGTGGATGACTCGCAACCACATACGTCCCAGCGCGTGCCGCCGACGACCCTTCGGCGCCTTTGGGGGATGCCGAGGATGCGGTCGAGCCCGCCGCGATGGCTGGAGATGGCGGATCGCCGTGAAGGCCCGCCACCGGTGATCCGCATCGGAGTCGGCGCCTGGCGCGTTGGTCCTCGGCCTCAGCCGGCGGCCAGCCGCCGCACGATCGCCGCCACCTCGTCGAGCGGCACTCCCACCGGGCAGGCCGCCGCGGCAGCCACGAGATCGGGCGATTCTCCCTCCACGTCGGAGACCGCCTCGCCCAATCGCGCGTAGAGCCGCATGTACGAAGCCGCGAGGTCGGGGAGCCGCACCTTGCCCACACGGCCTGCCGCCAAGGCGCAGATTCCGCAGTTGATGCAGCCGACGAGCTGCGGGTGCCGCTCACGCTCTTCCGGCAGCAGCGGGCGGATTCCGTCGGGCGCGTACGTCTCGAGAAGAATCGCGAGCTGCGGCCGCGGTCGGGTCAATCGCCTGCGTGTCAAGTGGAGGCCGTACGCCCACGCGAGCTTGATCAGGGAGTCAGTTCGCGCCATTTCGTAATCCTCGGAACGCGCCCTGGGCGAGCTCTTCCTCCGCCCAGCCCGAATGGCCGAGCACCGGCGCGCGCCCCAACCACGCGCCGCGGATGAACTCGCGGGCGGCATCGAACCGTTGCGATGCGCTCCAGCCAAGCTCGTCGCCCACAATGCTCGCCGCTCGCAGCACACACGCCGCTCCGGCGCATGGGCCCGCCGCCAATCCCACACGACGGAAAGCGTCGACGAGGGTGCGGACCTGCTCATGACGGGCCGCATGGACGAGCTCCGCTTCGGTGATGGGCTCGCACCGGCAGACCATGCGTCCGGAGCGCGCGTCCTTCACAACTGCGGCGGCGTTCGATCCTTGCCGGCTCTGCAGCTTCATCGCAGCAAGGGCGCTGATCCCGCTCCGGCGCGCGAGCTCGGCCGCGGGCTCGAGCTCTGATTCGTTGCCCGGAAGCGGGCGGGTGGCAGTCACACAAGGCGCCTGATGGCCCAGCTTGCGGCAGACGAGGTCCGAGGTCTGTTCCGCCATCAAGCGATACATCGACAGCTTGCCGCCGGCTATCGTCACGAATCCCTCGGCGCCCTCGGGCGAGTGGTCGATGACCTCGTAGCGCCTCGACAGCTCGTCCTCGTAACGCCTCCACTTGAACAGCGTCGGACGCACGCCGGTCGTCGTCCGCACCGGCCGGTAGGCGCGTATCGCTGGGAAGACCCGCTCGAACGCCTGCAGGAGGTAGTCGACCTCGTCCTCGAGCACGTCCACCGAATCGAGGTCGCCGTAAAAGTCGTCGTCGGTGGTGCCCAGCAGCGTGAAGCCCGCGTGGGACACCATCAGCACGTCGCGGCCGTCGACCGACTCGGCGATGATCGAGAAATTGGAGATGCGGTGCGGGTAGACGATGTGGATGCCCTTGGCCGGCCGCAGCTGTACATCGGCCCCGGCCATCCGGCTTATCTCCGGCACCCAGGGCCCGGCCGCGTTCACGACCACTTTGGCTCGGGCCTCTGAGGTGGCACCGTCGGATCCGCGATAGCGAACCCCGATCACCTTCCCGCCGTCGCGCAGCAGGTCCACCACGCGTGTGTGGTTGAGTGCGCGCGCGCCGTGCGCCATCGCATCCTGGACGTTGGCGAAGACCAGGCGGTGCGGATCGACGCCCCATTCCTCCACCGTCACCGCGCCGATCACGTCGGCTGACAAACCCGGTTCCACTCGCCGGGCTTCCTCGGCCGTCAGGCGCACGTGAGGGAGCGCCTTCTTGAGCGGCTGAAAACGGTCGTACACCTCCATGAACGTCTCGACGCGCTCGATGTTGTTCTTGTCGTGCGGCAGCGCGGGGACGAGGAACACGAGGCGATAGACCATGTTCCGCGCGATGGTGACGATGTGCCCTGCGTCCTGGGTCGAGAGCCGTGTGGTCTCCCAATCGAACTCGAGGTAGCGCGGGCCGCCGTGGATCATCCAGCTCGAGCTTCCCGTGGTCCCGCCGCCCCAATCGCCTTTTTCGAGCAGCAGCACCGACAGCCCGCGCAGTGAAAGGTCCCGTGCGATGCCGGCGCCGGTCACGCCCCCGCCGATGACGCAGACGTCGTGGGCGCTCGGCGCGCTCACAGGGCCATCAACTTGCTGCTTCGTGCTGCTTCTGGAACTCTTCGATGATCACCTTCGCCAGGTGCGGCGGCATTTCGTCGTAGTGCGAGAACTTCTTCGTGAAGCTGCCCCGCCCCTGCGTGATGGAGCGGAGGTCGAGCGCGAAGCGCAAAGTCTCCGACTCGGGCACCGTGACCCGGACCAGCTGATAGCCGTCGTCCGGCTCGGTGCCCATGATCTTGCCGCGACGGCCGTTGACGTCCGACATGATGTCGCCGAGGTTCTTCTCGGGCACCTTGATCGTCGCCTCGACGATCGGCTCGAGCAGCACCGGTCCCGCATCCAGCGCCGCCTTCCGGATGGCCAGCGACCCGGCGATCTGGAAGGCCATGTCGTTGGAGTCGACCTGGTGGAACTTGCCGTCGACGAGCGTCACCCTCACGTCGACCATCGGGTAGCCCGCGACGACACCCTTGGCCATGTTGTCGACGATGCCCTTCTGAACTGAGGCGCGGAAGTTCTGCGGGATAGCGCCGCCGAAGATCTTGTCCTCCCAGACGAAGCCCTCGCCGCGCTTCGTTGGCGCGACCTCGATGATGCAGATTCCGTACTGGCCGTGTCCCCCCGACTGTTTGACATGCCGTCCTTCCGCCCGGCTGTGGCCCGAAACCGTCTCGCGGTAGGCGACCCGTGGCGTGGCCGTAGTCGCCTCGACGCCGTACTTGCGCTTCAATTTTTCGAGAATCACGTCGAGGTGGACGTCGCCCAGGCCCGCGATGACGAGCTGCTTGGTCTCCTCGACCCGTTCGATGTGCAGCGTCGGGTCCTCCTCGGCGAGCCGCGCCAGGCCGCTCGAGATCTTCTCCTCGTCGCCGCGGGCCTTGGGGGTGATGGCGAGGCTGTACGCGGGAGGCGGCAGGTCCAGCACCGGCAGCGGACCTCCGTCCTTTGCCCCCAGGGTGTCTCCCGTGAGCGTGTGCGTGAGCTTGGTCACGGCGCCGATATCGCCGGCGCGGATCTCAGGGGCCGCCACGTGCTCCTTGCCGCGCGGGAAGAAGATCTGCGCCAGCCGCTCGTCGCCGCCGCGATTGAGGTTGGTGAGGTGCTGGTCCGCCTTGATCGAGCCGGCGACGACCTTGAAGTAGCTCACCCTGCCGAACTGGTCGCCGCCCGTGCTGAAGACGAAGGCCTTGACCGGCTTGGCGGGGTCGCCCTCGGCCGGCGGCAGCAGCTCAGCGATCGTCGACATCAAGGTGCGGACGCCGAGCAGCTTCGTCGCCGAGGAGCAGACGATCGGAACGACCTTGCCCGCGAGGATCCCCTCGCGCAGGCCGCGCTGGATCTCCTCCTCGTTCAGCGTGCCCACGTCGAGGTACTTCTCGAGCAGCGAGTCGTCGCTCTCGGCCGCGGCCTCGATCAGCTGGCCGCGGTATTCGTCCACGAGCTTCTGCATTTCCTCCGGAATCGTGGTCTCGCTGCCCTTGCCGTCGGCTGACGTCACGAAAGCTTTGAGGTGAAGGAGGTCGACGATGCCCCGAAAATCGTGCTCGGCGCCGATCGGAAGATGAAGCGGGAACGGCCGCGGAGAAAGGTGCTCGCGCATCGCGGCGACAGCGCCGTAAAAGTCGGAATGCTCCTTGTCGAGCTTGTTGACGACGACAAGCCGAGGCTTGCTCGTTCGGTTGCAGAGTTCCCATGCGATCTCGGCGCCGACCGCCAGCTGGCCGCTCGGGCCGACCACCACTACGGCCCCCTCCGCCGCTCGCAGGCCGCTGAGCACCTGTCCCGTGAAGTCGAAGAACCCGGGTGCGTCGAGGATGTTGATCTTGAAGCCACCGTGCTCGGCGAAACCTACCCCGAGGTTGATCGAGATCTTCCGGCGCTGTTCCTCGGGCTCGAAGTCCATGGTTGCGGTCTGCTGGTCGGTCGAGCCCTGTCGTGGAATGGATCCCGAGGCGAAGAGCATGGCCTCGGCCAAGGTCGTCTTGCCGTCGTGCGAGTGGCCGAGCAGGACCACGTTCCGGATCTTTTCAGTCGGGTAATCTGCGGCCATCCAACCCCCATCTAAAGCCCGCCGAAGACAGGAAGGCTAAGTCTAAAGCCCGATTAAGGGACGGTTGGCTTGGGTATGATCTGATACTCATGGTCAAGAGGACTGCGTCCGTCGAAGAGGTGCTGGCAGCGATCGAGACTGCCCGCGACAAGGTCATGGCCGACGAGGTCAAGTCGCTCACCAAGCTGGGCATCCCCAAGGCGATGGCCTACCAGATGATCGCCAGCAGGTTCCACCAGAAGGTGGGGAACCAGGAAGAGGCCGAGCCCGATCCGTTTGCGGGTACGAGGTCGCCTACACCAGCGGCTATGAGGTCCAGGAGAAGCTGAACCTCGAAGGGCGGCCGGGCCGCGCACCGAAGCGGGCCTACGAGCTGCAGCTGGAGCTGTTGCAGGCAGTCGCCCAGGCGGTGGGCAGCGCCGGTTTGGGCGGTGATGGAGCGGCCGCAACGGGCGTGCGCAAGCGGAGCCGGCCGAGCCGCGTCAAGGCGGGGAGCACGAAGACCAGGGCGAGGCCGATCGTCCTCATTCCCAACGGGGATACGGACGCCGACTTCATCTACGCCACGGGCTTTGCCGTCGAGACGGGCCTCTACATCCGCTTCCCCGAGGGGGAGGACGTCCTGGTCGCCAGCCCGCTGGAGATCGAACGTGCCCGCGCCCAGAGCAAAGCCGGCCGCGTGCTCGAAGACCGCGAGGCCTATGCCCATAAGGCCTGGGCGCGGTTGGCGGCCAGGATGCTGCACGAGCGGGGCATCGATGAGGCCCGCGTGTCCCCTCGCCTGCATGCCGTCCAGCTCGAGGACCTCCGCGCCAACGGAATCATGGCCGAGGTCGACCGCGAGCTCTTTGTCGCCGAGCGGCGCCACAAGTCGCCGGCCGAGGCGGAGGCGATCCAGGCGAGCCAGCGTGCCGCCGAGGCGGCGGTCGTCGAGGTCGTGCGCCAGCTCGCCGCGGCGGAC
>WNFA01003860.1_pt1 | contig 14847 bp, 16 predicted proteins | sample 5400481 | NCBI WGS metagenome assembly WNFA01 (sample SAMN13153340, study PRJNA577476) | soil metagenome | isolation source: 120 cm saprolite under Douglas fir tree site 2 hole 1 replicate 2 | place: USA:California | collected 2015-04-18
CGTGCTGATGGACAAGGCCCAGCATTCCGCGGGGAAGAATTTGCTGGAGAGTATCCAGTTGGGAGATTTGCCCGGGATCGGGATGGTAGTCGTGGACGGATTGGTCAGCGTGCAGCGCAGCCGGAATACTCCACCGGCGGCGACCATCCCGGAAGTTGTGTAAGCCCAGCGGCTGCGGACGCCCTCAGCGGCTAAAGCCGTAGTTGATTTTCGGACACTTACGGCGCGGCTTAAAGCCGCACCCTTTCAAACCAAGATCAAAACCTCTCAAACCAAGATCAAAACTCAGTCTTCCTCAGCCAGCAAGCGCTTTGCTGTCAGCGCAGGCCGTCTTCGCCCTTGATCTGGGATTTGGTCAAACCTCCGACCCGCGGAAGAGGACGTCCGCTGTCAGTGACGGCGATCGCGACCAGGATTTCGTTGGGGCGGGGAGCATCGTTGATCCGTACTTCCATGCCGTCGAAATGGCTGCGGACAAACGCGGCGTCCTTGTGGCCGAGCGGGATGTCAAGGCTTACGCCGCACGGCCCGCGTTTCTTGGAGGAAGGAATCAGAGCGGCACCCTTGCCGAGCACACGGCGCACCGGCGTACCAAGCTTGGGATGCAAAATGCCGCTTTGCCGTAGCTTTCGGCAGTGTTGGCCGGAATTCCGAGCGCGGCCACGGCTTTCTGAGTGAGTAACTCGCCCAGTTCTTCTCCAATATCCATCAATTCCGACAGATCTTCGACGTATCGGCCCGCATACGGATTCTCAATAACGGCGGCCGCGGCGGCGCGGCGGGTCGGAGGATCGACGGCGCGGTCCATTTCGCTGAGCGTCTCTTCGAGAAATACCGCGATCTTGCGAATCTTTGCCTTCATCGGAGTCCGTCCTCTCCTTTGATTTCGGAAGCCTTGAGTCCGCCTACGCGCGCGTGAATGCGCGGGCCGGTGGTCATGACGAGGGCCAGCAGGATCTCAGCGGCTCGCGGAGCGTCGTTGATGCCGATCTCAACAGCGTCGAAATGGCTACGGACGTAGGAAGCGTTGATGTGCGTGATAGGAATGTCGAGCCGAGTCCCCGGGGCACCAACCTTTTTGGTGGAGGGGACGATGGCCTTGGCTCCGCCCAGGAGATCACGCATGGCATAGCCGCCCGGAACATGCCAGAGCGCGCCGTGTTCGAGCTCGCCGGCAGTTCCGACGATTGCGCCCTTGCCGTAGCCTTCGACGACACGTGGGTTGCCACCGAGGGCGGCGACGAGCGATTGCGCCATCGAGAGGCCAAGGGGCTTCAGGTCTTCCATAAACTCTGCGATGTTCTCGACGTAGGCGCCGGCAAACGGATTGTGAATAACGGCGAGCGCGGCTCCTCGCCTTTGGGGTACGGCGGCCACCGGGCCGCCTTCATGGAAAATCTCTTCGAGAAGAATGAGTTTTTTCCGGACGCGGACCTCAGGCATGAAGAAGGCTCCAGGACTCAGAGTGGAGAGTTTGATCCTGCGGTGAACTGATGATGCGCGAATGGTTTTGCAGGCTGAGCGCGGCGGACGAGATCAGGTCACTTGCCAGCAGTTCTTTGGCGACACGCGCACCGGAGTCGAGAGCCTCCTGTGTTTCATCTTCGGTTAGTTGGCCGACAGAACGCGTTACGGGGATACTGCCTAAATCACTGTCAGGTGCGAGCGCGCAAGCCGGTTGGCGCACAATGCCGGCGTGGCCGGGCAGGTCGACGGCGTTGGCAACGACAGTGGCGGCCGCATCCGCGAGCGACGCGCTGCGGGCCAAAACCGTGACGGCGTCTGCGATGCCGAGAGAAAAACTGCGTCCACGCCATCCGCTGGTCGCGAGGCCTCGGCTCGGCTGATCGGATCGCAAAGTGACGGTGCCGAGAAGGGACGGACGGTCGGGACGCTCAATCATGCCGGCCACAAACTGTTGACCGGACGCAATGTGGAAGGCGATGTCGCCACCGTTGTTCACATAGGCGCGAGTCAAACATGCGACCGAGGTCATTGCGGCGAGGATCTCTTCGGCTACCGCTCCGGCCACCGCCGCCATGGGAGTGATGAAGCAGCGCGGGACGAAGGGAGCAACGGCGTCGGCCATGCGGCGCGCTACCACGCCTGTGGGAAGAACTGAATCCAAAAGCATTGGCTTACGCAAGAGCGGGAGTTCCTGGCAGAGCTCGTCGAGAACGGTGACGAAGCGAGTCGCGGCTGCGCGATACGCAACCGGAAGCTGCTCTTGATCGCCGAAAGCTTCCACAACCAGATCGATGGGGCCGTCGTTCAGATGGAGACGCTTGCCATCGGACAGCCAGCGAATTTGCGGAGGCATTCTCATTCCGCTCGCCTTGAGCCTTTCGCGGGCTGCAGTGGCCACGGATTTTCTGGATGCGCGGTGCGGCGCTGGCGGTCTTCGCCCGATGTAATAGAAGCGAGAGGACGCACGTGATCCATGTGTCCGCCCAGGACTGCGTAGTCTGCCAGCTTCAACGTGAACTCGATAGGGGCAACAATCGCGGGTGTCGGCACATAGCCGAAGGCATTCGCCGGCATACGGCTGACATCTACCATGAAGGTGATGCCGCCGCCGGGCCAGACATAGGCCGGAGCGCCGCCGCAGGTGATCCGCGTGAGAGCGTCCTTGACGGAGTGCGTGAGGCAAACCGGGTTCTCTGTGACTCCGGCACGCAAGGAGCCTCCGGCGCCGCCCATGAAGAGAACGGTCGAGAGCGCGGGCTCACAGTTCTCTCGAATCCGTGCAACCGACTCTTGCAGAGCGCGGGGCAGGTCTTTTTCGACGGGGTCCAGATCGTTATCGAGCTCGTAGTAAGCCGAATGCTCGCCGGTAGTGCTCACCATCAACAAGTGCAGCCCGGGCCAGGCGGATTTCGGATCAAAACGTTTCAGGATGGACCGTGGGTCATCGAGATTCGTTCCGCCCCATGCGGTGCCAGGCTCCGCTACCTGAAAGTATCTACCCGGCGTGGAGCGACGGCCCTTCAGTCGAATGCCGGTCTCGGGCACGCCGAGCAACTTGCCGGCCTGGTGCTGGGAGAGGACGCCGGTGATGTGATCATCGACGACCACGACTTCATCCACTTTGCCAAACCACTGCTTGGCAAACATTCCGATCGCGGCCGAACCACATCCGACGCGCATTCGCTCTTCGCGCACACCATCGACGATCGGCGGTTGTCCGGATTGCACGACGATCGACGCGCCGCCATCGATTTGCAATTCCGCCGGTTTTCCATTGCACAAATCGAGCAGAGTTTGACACGTAACGGTGCCTTCCTGGCGGCTTCCGCCGGTAAGGTGGCGAACGCCGCCGAGCGAGAGCATCTGCGAACCGTATTCGCTGGTAGTTACATGGCCGACGGCTTCGCCCTGCGCGCGCACGGTATTGGTTTCGAGCCCGAGATAGCGGTCGGTATCGATCTTCATTTTGACGCCACAGTAGCTGAAGATGCCCTCGGTCACGACCGTCACCATGTCCACTGCGTTGATGGAGGAGGAGATGATGAAGGGAGCCGGTTTGTAATCGGGATAGGTCGTGCCCGCTCCGATGGCGGTCACGAAGGGTCCGGCTTGATTGACGACGTTACCGTTCCAGTCCTGACTGTGTTCAAGGAAGGGAACGACAGACTCTCCGCGCGAAACTGCCTGATCGAGCAGCACGTGGGGATCGAGACGAACCAGCTTTCCATCGTGATTGGCATAGCGGTCGCACGATCCGGTCCGGCCGGGCTTGATGTAACACAGGACCGGGCAGGCGTCACAACGGATGGCGTCGTCACCCACGCGGGTCTCCGGGGCCACGCGCGGCCAGAATGGCGGCACGAATCCGATCAGGGGTTGCCGGCACTTTGCGAATGCGAACGCCGATGGCGTCGTGAATCGCGTTGAGGATGGCCGGCGCCGTGGGAATCACCGCTTGCTCCCCGATTCCCTTGGCGCCGAAGGGACCGACGGACGAACGCTTTTCGATCAGTATGGTTTCCACCGGAGGCATGTCTCCCGCAGTGGGAATCAGGTAGTCGTGCAGATTCTCACCTTTGCCGGGTGTGAATTCCTCCATCAGCGCCATGCCCAGTCCCTGTGCGGCGCCGCCTTCGACTTGACCCTCAATCAGGGTGGGATTGATCGCCCGTCCAACATCATGAGCGGCCGTAATCCGGAGCACGCGCACGGTTCCGAGTTCCACATCCACCTGCACCTCGGCCAGATGCGCGCCGAAACCGTACACGGCATATGGATTTCCTTGGCCATTCTCGTCGAGGGGGCTGGTCGGAGGATCGAACGTGGTTTCCTGAGTCAGGACGTACCCGTGCTCGTCGAGCGGCAGATCGGCAAGTTCGATAGGGAGAGTCTTACCGTTGTCGACAGCGCTGATTTTTCCGTCACGAAATTCGAAAGATGCGCAGTCACACGCACCGGCCATGCGCAAGAGAGTTTGGCGCAGGGCTTTCCCAGCCAAGTATGCCGCCTTCCCGGTTACAAACGTTTGGCGCGATGCGGAAGTCTTTCCGCAGTCTGGCGTAATGGCAGTATCTCCGGAAAGCAAATCGAATTGGGCGACGGGCGCACCAAGAGCATCGGCACATATCTGCGTAACGATCGTGTTCGAGCCCTGGCCTATATCGACCGCGCCCTGGTGCAGCACAATCCGGGCATTGCGACTTAATCCGATGCGGATGGTGGACGGATTCGAGAGGGAAGTGTTCCCGCATCCGTACCACATGCCGGCGACGCCGACCCCCCGGCGCAGTGGGGCGCTAGTCGTGCGGTTGAATTCATCCCCTTCCGCGCGAGCTGCCTTCCAGCGTGGTCGCAGGGCTTCAAGACACTCGCGAATGCCGACTCCTTCTCCGAGCACCTGTCCGGTCACGGTTGGAGAATCATGGTCAAGCGCATTCAGGATGCGGAATTCCAGGCGATCCATTCCTACCCGATTCGCGAGATCGTCGTAAAGTTGCTCCTGCGCGATCGTTCCCTGGGGCACGCCGAATCCGCGAAACGCCCCAGCGGGCACGAGATGAGTGTGGATCGCGCGGGTGAGTGCGCGGTAGTGCGGCACGCGGTAGGGGCCTGAACCATGCACCGGAACGCGGGCCGCGACCGTCGGTCCCCACGAAGCGTAGGCGCCGGTGTTGAAGTCGGCAGTGATGTCCATGGCGATGAGCTTGCCGTCTTTGCTCGCGCCGGCGCGCGCACGAATGCGCGCTGGATGCCGCTTGGTCGTGCTCATGATGGACTCGACCCGCGAGTAAGTCATTTTCACGGGGCGGTTAAGATGCCATGCTGCCAGTGCGATAAACGGCTGCACGGAGAGATCGAGCTTGGTGCCGAATCCGCCCCCGACTGCGGTTGGGATAATGCGAACGCGGTCAGCAGGGAGCGCAAGGATGGCGGCGAGGTCGGCACGATCCATGTATGGCGACTGCGTACTAGCCTGGACTTCCATTCGATCGCTGACTCGCCGCGCAAAACCAGCCTCCGGTTCGATGCAGGCATGCTCGACGAAACTGGTTTCATACTCGCCTTCCACGACCACGTCGGCTTGGGCAAGAGCCTTCTCGACATCCCCGCGCACCACACGGCCCCCGACCAGCACGTTGCCGGGCCGATTTGCGTGCAACAACGGCGCGCCAGGTTGCAAAGCTTCGTCGACCTCCAATAGCGCGCGGCACTCGTCCCACGACACCGGAAACTGTTCAAGATCGAGTCGTTCCACCGCCTGTTCCTCGCCCACCACGGCGGCGACGGCTTCGCCGCGAAATCGGGTTTCGCCTTCTGCAAAAACGGGCTGATCGGCGAAGCGTGGGATCACGCCAAAACAATTCTTGCCGGGGATGTCCTTGGCCGTAAAGACCGCATGAATGCCTGCATGCGTTTCGAGGTAGCACCGAAGGTCTCCAAAGGTGAAACGGGCGCGGTGATAGGGGCTGCGAATGACGCGGAGGAGCAACGCATCAGCTGGCATTTCGTCAGCCCCGAAAATTTCGGTGCCGTCGGCCTTACGTGGGCCGTCGAGGCGAACCAACCGTTGTCCCACTGCAGTACCGGCAGGGGACGTGATTGCGGGGACGGGCTCAGAGTGGGCGGTCAGGATCGCAGAAACAATCTTTCGATAGCCCGTACAACGGCAAAGGACACCGCCTATTGCGTCCATCACTTCGGCTTCAGTCGGGTTGGGATTGTGCTCCAACAGAGCGGTCGCTGACATCAACATGCCGGGTGTGCAGATTCCGCACTGCGCTGCTCCCGAGGCGAGAAAGGATTTCTGGAGCCGATCATACAATGGGCCGCGGGTCTTAAGTCCCTCAACGGTGGTAATTTCGCAGCCTTCCACCTGAGCGGTCGCGACCATGCAGGAGCAAACCGCCTCGCCGTCTACCAGCACCGTGCAAGCCCCGCAGTCGCCAGCGTCACAACCTACCTTGGTGCCGGTGAGCCCAAGGTTTTCACGCAGAACATTGGACAGCCGGCGCGCCGGCAAAGTAGAAACCTTCAGTGCGCGGCCATTCACCCTGAAGGCGAGATCCACTTCCTGCCTGCGAGCTTCGATGGCGGGCGAGGGGCTCATGGCTGGGCCTCCACGCAAGCATCCAGAGCGCGGCGGACCAGCGTCAAAGTCGCGTCACGCCGATAGGCCGCGGTGGCGCGTACATCGTCAATCGGCGAAAGGTGAGCGAGGTGACTGGCACGCACCAGGGAAGAAAGTCCACGACGCAAGGGCTGGCCAGCCAGATCGCCTTCGAGTTCGAGAAGGCGCTGGGCCGTGACGGAGCACGATCCAACGGCGACGCGTGCCACACCGACTCGTCCATTGCCGTCGTGGCTTAGCAGGGCTGCCAACATGGTGATGGAAATGACCAGGTATCGCCGTGCGCCAAGTTTGAGAAAGACTGACGGTGCGTCCTGGAAGCTGAGAGACACGATCACGCTGGACAAGATTTCGTCGGGGCGGCGGCACGTTTTGCGATTGCCGACGATGAAGTCCTTCAGCAGCACACGTCGAACGCCTGAGCAGGAAGTCAACTCGACCTCGGCGTCCAGGATCAGAAGAGGCGGGACGCCATCCGCCGCGGGAGAGGCGTTGCAAAGATTTCCCGCGATCGTCCCACGGTTTTGCACTTGCACAGCGCCCACTTCGCGAGCCGCGGCGCGCAGGGCGCCGAAGCAACGAGGCAGGGGAGCGGCGGCGATTTCGCTCCAGGTGGTAGCGCCTCCAATGCGGACTTCATCGGACCCGAGGTCGATTCCCCGTAATTCCCCGACGCGCGAAACGTCGATGACCGCGCCAATAACTGGACGAGTTCCGAGCGCCGGAAAAAAATCGGTTCCACCGGCAAGCACCTGCCCGCCTTCAGCGAGGGCTTGGGTTGCTTCGCGGAGCGTAGTCGGCCGGAGGAACAAGGGTCGCCCTAGACAATGAGGTGTTCTGCCGAAAGTTCCAGTCCTTTTTATACCAAGCCTCAGGCTTGTACAACAGGCGACAGGTTGCCATCGCGGCGACTGCTGGGGCAGAGGGACGAGGAGCGGCTACTGCACTCGCTGCAGGGAGTCAGCATCATGCGGCGCTGGTTCGGTAACATTCTCGCTGGTTTGGAGATAAGGTCGGGAGATCCCCAACTTCTGCATCTTGTGGATTAACGTGGTGCGCTTCAAGCCAAGTCTCGTGGCAGCACCTTTCGGGCCGCCGATCACCCATCCCACTGCTTCAAGGGTGCGCAGAATCAAGTTGCGTTCGGAGTCCTTCAGGCTAGTGACGGGTGGAGTAGCGGCTGCCGAAGCGACGGTGACACTTCGAGTGCCTTCTGGCGGCAAAGGATTGGGTAGCACGCCATCGTTAGAAAGGATCACAGCACGTTCGATCAGGTTCTGCAGCTCACGGATATTTCCCGGCCACTGGTACAAGCTCAGCGCAGACATCGTTTCACGCGGAACCTCTTCGATCGGCCTCCCCATGCGACGGCCAAAAATCTCGACAAAATGTGTCACCAGAGCCGGAATATCCTCGCGGCGCTCGCGCAGCGGTGGCAGCAGGATCGGGAACACATTCAGGCGATAGTAGAGGTCGCTGCGAAATTCGTTCCGATTCACCATCTCTGTCAGATCCCGATTCGTTGCAGCAACGAGCCGAACGTCTACCTGATGGGTCCGAGCGCTCCCCAAACGCTCAAACTCCTGTTCTTGCAAAACGCGTAGTAGTTTGGGCTGCAGCGCCGGCGGAATATCACCCACTTCATCCAGAAAGAGTGTGCCTTTGTCGGCCAGCTCGAAACGGCCAATCTTTTGCGCGATGGCCCCAGTGAACGCGCCTTTCTCGTGGCCAAAAAGCTCACTCTCCAGTAAATCCAGTGGGATGGCAGCGCAATTCAACCTTACGAACGGGCGTCCGCAGCGCGAGCTGAGGTTGTGGAGCGCATGCGCGATCAGCTCCTTACCGGTGCCCGTTTCTCCCTGAATCAGAACGGTGGAATCCGTAGGCGCGACGCGTTCTACCTGTTCGAGCACTGCTTCAAGAGCAGGACTGTTGCCGATGACCTGCTCGAATCTGCGCTCATAAGTGACTTGATCACTCCCGAATCTTTCGAAAGCTCCCACAGAAACCTCCTGGCGCGCGCATGCACACCGCCTAATCGGGGCTCAACTCTCCAGAGCTGCTCGAACACTCCCGAGCAGAGCGTCATCGTCGAATGGTTTTGCCAGGAACTCCACAGCGCCTGCTCTCAACGCTTGCATCCGCATTTTGGTGTCGCCGTGTGCCGTGATGAAGATAGTCGGAATCCGGCAATGCTCCGCGTTCAGTTTGGCCTGCAATTCCAGACCCGACATGCCCGGCATGCGGATATCCGCGATCAGGCATGCGGTCTGGTGCTGTTGGCCGGAGTTGAGGTATTCCTCGGCTGACGCAAAAGCCTGCGACGGCAATCCAACCGACTTCAGCATGCCTTGCAATGCGCTGCGCATCAGATCGTCGTCATCGACGATCGCTACTAATTTCGTCTTGCCTTGGTGGGACATGTTAGAAAATTAGCAGTGCCCTCAAACTGGCGCAATCATACTTTGGTATGAAAGTTCTCATACCCCCCCACTGACCTCGGATGCCTTGGATAGCCGCACCCATCAAGGCATGGTCACAGATGACAAACAAAGTGGGGAAATGCGCAGGTTACTCGTGAGTGTCTGCTTTGCTGGGTAGAGTGAGATTAAAACTCGCGCCGCGCGGAGAGTTATCAGTCGCCCACAAGCGGCCGCCATGCGATTCCACGATGGAGCGGCTGATCCGAAGTCCCATGCCGGTGCCGTGAGGCTTGGTGGTGAAGAACGCATTAAAGATCTGTTCCGCCTGCTGCGAGGGCAGTCCCACACCGGTATCGCTGACGGTGATCATTAGTTGCTCGTCTTCGGCTCGCTGCGACTTGACGGCGAGCTCGCGCAGCCCATCCACATCTTTCATTGCTTCGATGCCATTGATCATCAGGTTCATCAGCACTTGCTGCAATTGCACGCGATCTCCCATAATCTGGGGAAGATCTTCTGACAGTTCTCTTCGTATTGATATGGAGTATCGGGTTGCCTCGCTGCGCAAGAGCACGATCATCTCTTGAATAATTTCGTTCACATCCACTAACTCTCGTTGCGAGGTTCCCTTTTTGAAGAGCGAGCGCATTCGGTTAATGATTTCGGAGGCGCGGATAACATCCTTGACGACCCTTGAGGCGGCCTCACGGGCCTCTGCCACATCAGGGTGATCGCGTGTAAGCCAGCGCAAGCAGGTATTAGCGTCCGTGACGGCGGCGGTAATCGGTTGATTCACTTCGTGCGCCAGCGAGGCCGTTAACTCTCCCATGGTGGTTACCCGACTGATGCGTGCGAGATCCGTCTGCGCCTGACGCAACGCTTCTTCGGCCCGCTTGCTTTCGGTGATGTCGGTGGAACTACCCACGAATTGCGCGAGATCGCCTGAGCCGTTCAGCACAGGATGGCCGACGGTATGGATGTGTTTAACGGCACCGCCCGGAAGAAGGATCCGGAATTCCACTTCGTAAGCTGACTTTTCAGCGATTGCTCGATCGATTACCTCTTGATATCTGGCTCGATCCTCCGGATGAACCCGCTGGAGCCGTTGTTCCCAGACCGGCACGCCCTGTTCCGGGGCGAAGCCATATATGCGATACCACTCCTCGGAGAGATGCGAGGCGTCTCTTCGTGCTACCTGCCAGACCCAGCTCCCCGTATGCGTGAGTCTCTGTGCTTCCGTCAGGTAAGCCTCGCTTTGCCGCAGCTTCTCGTCGGCTCGCTTGCGCTCGGCAATCTCGAGGCTCAGATCTTCATTGGCTCGAGTCAGCTCTGCTGTTCGCTCCGCAACTCTTTCCTCAAGCTCGTCTCGTGCTCGCGTAGCAACGATCATCAGCAGGGCGAAAATCAGAAACACGAGATAATAAACGGCGCGAGACATGGCGCTGAGATCCGGGTCGAAGAAATGGATGCGGACTAGCGACGCGAGCACAGCGGCTAGTATTCCCGGCTTGGTGCCTCCATACCAAAACGTGACTGCGATTGCAGAGAGCGCAAATGCAATAAATGTCTGGGGCAAATGGAAGTGCAAGAATGTCTGCGCCAGAACGAAAGCAACTGCGACTGAACCGAAAGCCAATCCGTACCGCGCAGCTAACGCTGCTGGGTGTGCACTCCCTTTAGCCTTGCCCGGATAGTCCATTATCGAGAGTCTCTCTCGCTCTCCAATTTGGCAGACAAGGGCGGCGACAAACTACTTCCGGCCGGTCGGAAGCTCAAGCTTCGTCGCCATTCTGACTAATTCCGCCAGTGAGTCCGCCTGCATCTTTCGCATCACATGTCCGCGCTGGATCTTCACGGTGATTTCGCTGGTTCCGAGATCAAAAGCTATTTGCTTATTGAGCATGCCAGAAACTACCAGGCCCATGACCTCACGTTCGCGCGCGGTGAGCAACTCATAGCGCTTTCGCAACTCGCCAAGCTCACTCTGCTGTTGGCGCATCACCCGGTCACGATCCAATGCCTGATGGATCGCATCCAGCAAGTCCTGGTCCCGGAATGGCTTGGTAAGGAACTCGACCGCACCGGATTTCATGGCCTTCACCGTCATTGGAATATCTCCATGACCGGTGATAAAGATGACAGGAATCCGGACGCCCGCGTCAACCAACTGGTGCTGAAAGTCCAGACCGTTCACTCCAGGGAGTCTTACGTCCAGAACCAGGCAACTCGGTCCGTCCGGCCGCTTGCTACGGAGGAATTCTTGCGGCGTCCCAAAGGTCTCGGAACGCAAGCCGACAGACTTCAGCATGCCCTGGATGGAGGCACGCACCAAGTCATCGTCATCGACAACGAACACGGTGGGAATAGCTGCGAGCGTCATTCACGTTCTCTTCGCATTCTTACGCGCTGGAATGTCCTCACACGGGATCACGACAACGCGATCACGCTCCACCTACGCAGGCCATGGCCTGCCTCGCCTCGTCGTCAACGCGCTCTCAGCACGCCGCTGACGTCAGAACATCATAGCGCAGTAGCCCAGCCAGCCTGGTGTTTGCGAAGGAATACAATTCGCTTGTCACAGTTAAAGAGCGAGTCTCGGCCGAACGAAATTGCCTTGATGGCAGGAGTGATCTGCGGGCCGCGCACAGGCGTTCCAGCGTCCAGATCAGAACTGCCTGCAATGCGACGGGGGAGGGCTTCGCGGTCGGCAGGCGCCGCAGCTCGGACATAAACTTTTCGAGCAGCTTTCCGGCCAGGCATTCGCTCACACCGACGTTCATGTTCTGACGGCGATGTATCAGCGAATGCCCGGCCTTGAGCTCAGTTGCCAGCTCCGGAAGTCTCGGAGTTGGATAGTGTGCGTTGGTTGGCTACGATAGTCTGCTGAGTGTCTTGAGCTAGTGCCTTCTCTTCTTGCTTGGAATACACGAACTCATTGCCAGTTTCGCGCCCGGGATAAAACCACTTCAGCAGGGCATCCGGTTTCCCGGGACCCTGTTTCGCCAGTGTAACCGCAGTGTCGCCTGTTGGTTGCCGACGCTCCGCAGTAACCGTCTGGAGCGTTGCGTACAGGACAGTCCTGTCCGCATTGAAGATCTGCACGACATTTTGAGTACTGCCCGGATCAGCGAGTCGGAATAGGTACGTCCCTGCGGCCAGAACCTGGCCTGGGATTTGGATCGGCTCACTGAAAGTGATTGTGGTGTTCAGGTCGGACTCGTCAGCGTGAGCAGCGAGTTCGAAAAAAAGAGTAAAAGCAATGATTAAACCTATGACAATGTAACCTTTATTGATTTTCATGCTGGTTCATCTCCTTGAAAAAAATTCTGTTTTTCACTTCACATCAGAACAGGAACTTCGCAATCGATTTCCCTGCCTTGCCTGCTTCCTTCGCCGAGTACTTCGCGGTTTTGTAAGTTTCCTTTCCCGCGACCTTGGCAGAATGAGTGACAACATACTCGGCACCAAATGACGCGGCCGACATACAGAGAGAAAGCACTACCAGAGCAATTACCTTCTTCATGTTTTCCTCCTTAATTACTTCTGCGTTGTGCGTGGCTTTGTCCAGTCAGGACTGAGGCTATAAATCCGACAGTGCCTCCTTCAGCCCTACTGTCCGACTGCCACGAATGTCATAAGGCACTCCAAGTGCCAAACTCGGACCGAATATGCGTTGTGAACAAAAGACTTCTTGGAGGGCTACATCGGGCAGCGAGTCCTGCCGCCGTCGGACTGGTGTCGAAGCGTCGGTGTCTTGACGGCTACCGTGCTAGTCGCTCGCAATCTTCCGCGAGGGCGTCAACCGAGCAGACCGCAAGGACAATCTTGACGATAGTTCTCCCCGCAGAGGGCGGCAGAGAATTCGAAAGTCACTCCATCTCGAATGCGAGATATTGCAGCTTTCCGCTGCGTTCGATCTGAAGGACGACCGGGTCTCCAGATTTGAGGTTGCGAACCATGTCCTGAAACTGGGAAGTCGACTGCAGCGGGGTGCGGTTGATCACGAAGCACGTCGATTTTCAAGACCTGGTCAGGGGGATGGAGGTAGAGCGCGGCCATGAAATCGGGAAGGCTGGAGATCGGCCGGTCATCGATGGACAGTACAATGTCTTCGGCTTGGAGGCCCGCCGCTTCCGCCGGTCCTCGGGGAACTGTATCCGAAATCATTGCTCCCCAGCTTCTCGCCAATCCGAGGCCGGCCGCAAGCGTAGGAGTTATGTTCTGCGCTCTCGCGCCAATCGTGACTCGCTGCACATGGCCGGACTTGCGAAGGTTCTGATAATCGAAATTGACGATCGCTGCAGGGATGGCAAAGCCCAGCCCTTCGCTTCCGCCGCCCTGGCTCAAGATTAAGGTGTTAATCCCAACAAGATTGCCATCGATATCTACCAGCGGACCGCCGCTGTTTCCAGGATTGAGGGCAGTGTCGGTCTGGATATACGTCATAGGATCATTGGGATCGGTCTGGCGCGCGACTGAGCTGACGATGCCCATGGTGACTGAATCCCGCAGCCCCTCCGGACTGCCGATTGCGAAAACCAGTTCTCCCTGGCGGACTCGCACGTCGTTGCGGAGAGGCAGGGTAGGCAAGTGCGTCGCCTCTACCTTGAGGAGCGCTAAGTCGGATTGTTTGTGTGTCCCCAAAACTTTTGCTTCCAGGATCTGCCCGGCATGGATGGGCTGGAGTTCGACCAGGGAGTCTTCTGCGGGCGCCGGCAGGATGATCCGGACGCGCTGTGCTCCTTCCACCACGTGCGCATTGGTGATGATGTAGCCATCAGGATCGACGATGACACCGGAGCCGATGGAATGCCGCCGGGCGATTCGCCCCGTCTCGTGCCCGTGATCCTCGACCGGGGCCATAGCCGGTGACGACGATCTGGACCACGGCCGGCGAAACTTTCGAGACGACGGTTTCAAGAGAGCTATCCAAAGCTCGCAGTAAGTTCGATGATGCCGGCGCCTTTGACTTCACGGCAGCATCACTAGCCGAGCGTCGCGGCGCTGCCGCCTGAGCATACGCGCACGCAACTGCAAGCAAACAGGCAACACAGCATTTCGTCCAATAAGATCTGGTCATGGTGTGAACATTTCTGGCAGGACTATCTATCTGCCTTCTGCTAATAGTTTCCCGCAGCCCCGGCTGTACTTCGAGGCAACGCGTCGTGTGTATCAGTGGTCTCTATTCTTAATCTCTATAGCAGTTGAAGTTCCATTGGGACGGTTCTTCGGCAAATCCAACTGCGAAAGCGTCCTCGGCCCTCGCGTGGCCCCGGACCAGTACGCGCCGGAAGGTCTCGACATGGTGAGGCGCGGCGTTGGAGCCGTCCACATACCGACAGCACTATCGACCTGTCGACACCCGGGACAGTTCGTTTTCTTGCACATCGAACCAAACACCTTGGAACGCTGTGGCTTAGCGGCCAGGCGATGTTTGGAGATCTGCATGCAATCATCCGAGATGACGTAGTCGCCGAACGCTGACCGACTCGTGCCTTCCCTCACACTCGCTCGGGTCGGTGCAGCAAACGGCGCTACGTCAAGAGTCGCGCTGTTCTTCTGATCGAGGATGACGGGCGAAACTGTGAAAGGACGAAATTGTAATGGCGAATCAAAAGACGAAAAAGTGCGCGCACCTTCCATGCCTTTGCGATGTAGCGACTGGAGAAGAATACTGCGGAGAAGCGTGTCGTTACGCGGGAAGTGAAGATATGGAAATCGCGTGTCAATGCGACCATCCGGCATGTCCGCTCACAGTCCGACAGTCCGCGCCTCGAAGTACAGGTGACTTGGCCGCCTGATAACGAAAGACCTGGCGGGAGCCAGCCA
>WNFA01008768.1_pt1 | contig 14844 bp, 14 predicted proteins | sample 5400481 | NCBI WGS metagenome assembly WNFA01 (sample SAMN13153340, study PRJNA577476) | soil metagenome | isolation source: 120 cm saprolite under Douglas fir tree site 2 hole 1 replicate 2 | place: USA:California | collected 2015-04-18
GGCGCCGTAGCCTGCTCGCGCTTCTCATCCTCCAGAATCGTCTGGCAAACGCCCACGCACTCATTGCAGATATAGGCGCGTGGATAGTCCGAAGGCGAACTGATCAGCTTCTCGACCTGTTCCTGCGTTTTATGGCAGAAGGAACAGCGCAAGGGCTCGTCTGGGTTGAATTTTTTCACTGGTGTGAAGGCCTCGTCTCCGCTGGGCTTCGACGGAGTCTCTATCCACTATTCTAGGCCGATTTTTCCCCCGAACAAAAGAGAAACTCCAATGGTTACTAACTTTTAGGAACGGACCTTCTGCCCCTGCTTCGAACAGTAAAGCACTCCGCGCCGCGAAAAACTAGCGGTGCTTAAAAATAATCTCGTCGATCATCCCGTATTCCTTCGCCTGCTCGGGATTCATGATGTAGTCGCGCTCGACGTCTTTCTCGATTTTGTCCACCGGCTGCCCGCTGTGCTTGGCCAGCAGCGAATTGATGGTCATGCGCATGCGCAAAATTTCTTTCGCGTGCAGGTCAATGTCCGTGGCCTGCCCGCCTAGCCCGGACATCCACGGCTGGTGAATCAGGATGCGCGCATTGGGCAGCGCAAAGCGCTTTTTCGGAGCCCCGCCCGCCAGCAGCACCGCCGCAATCGAAGCCGCCTGCCCGATGCAGGTGGTAACTACATCCGGCTTCACGAATTGCATCGTGTCGTAGATGGCGAATCCCGCGGTGATCGAACCGCCCGGCGAATTGATGTATAGCTGAATATCCTTCTCCGGGTCTTCCGCCTGCAGAAAGAGCATTTGCGCCGTGGCCAGATTGGCGACGTGGTCGTCAATCGGCGTCCCGATAAAAATGATGTGCTCCTTCAACAGCCGCGAATAAATATCGTACGCGCGTTCGCCGCGGCTGGTCTGTTCGACCACCATGGGTATGAGAGTTGTCGCGCGGTAATCCGAATCGTCGTAGTTTTTCATTTGGGTGATTGTCGCTGGCGCCCGGCCGGAGTGTTTCACTTGGAATCCGTCGCCGCAATCGCTGCCGCAACGGTCTTGATCTTGGCGTTCTGCGCTAGCCAGTCGAGAGTTTTATCGCTGCGCAGCTTGGCTTTCATCCTATCGAGCGTCCCTTGCTTTGTCAAACGAGCCCGAATCACTTCGGCTGATTCGCCACCATGCCCGGCCATGTGTTCCAGCTCGTGCGTGACCTCTTCCTCGGTCACGTCGATGCCTTCCGTGGAAGCAATGCGGTCCACGATGAGTTCCGCCTTCACGTCGTCCTTCGCGCGCTCTTCCTGGCGCTTCCGCAGCGTTACCCAGTCCACGTTTACCGCGCGCGGATCGACCCCCTGCGCCGCCAGTGAACGCACCACACGCTCCAGCCGCGCATCCATTTGATGCTCCACCAGCGATTCCGGTACCGGGAAGTCGTGCAGCTTTATGACCTCCGCCAAAACCTTCTCGTGGAGCAGTTCCTTGTGCTTGTGGTCGCGCTGATGCTCCAGCCCCTCGCGAACCTTCTTCTTCAACTCGTCGAGCGTTGCCGCGTCGCTGACATCTTTCGCGAAATCATCATTCAACTCGGGCAACTTCTTCGTTTTGATTCCCAGCACTTCGACGGCATAGTGATATTTCTTTCCCGCGAGCTTCGGATCGGGATAATCCGCCGGATAATCCACGTCAAAATTCTTGTGGTCCCCCGCGCTTGCGCCCTTCAAATTCGTGTTGAACGGTTCCATTGTTTCTTCCGCGCCGATGTGGCAGAGCACGCTCTCCGCCTGCAATGGATCGCCGCCGCCGTCAGGCGTGCCAATAAGCTTCACCTGCGCAAAATCGCCATCCTGTATCGCTCGGCCCTCGACTGGCGCAAACGTCGCCGCTCGCTCGCGCATCTCCTCGAGCGTTTTCGTCACGTCGTCGTCGGTGACGTCCATCGTGGGCATCTCGAGTTCCAGCCCCTTGTAGTTGCCCAATTCGAATTCCGGCAGCACTTCGAACACCGCGCGGAATTTCAGCGGCTGCCCCTCGTTGAAATCCAGCTTGTCCACCTGCGGCTGCGAAACCGGCGTCAATTTCTGCTCCGCCACCGCCTTTTCCACGCGCTCCGGCACCAGCGATTGCAGCACTTCTCCCTTGATGTCCTCCGCGAATTTCCTTCGAATTCCTTCGCCACGCTCTCGATCTTTTTCGTCACTTCTTCCGCGGGAATTTCCAGTTCCAGCTCGCGGCGGCACGTTGCTTCAGCCATGCAAAATCCTTTCCTGGGACAACGACGGGTCGAATGGCGAATCTTTGCTGGTCTCCGCGGAATTTGCTCCATTCCGGGGGTTACGGACAAGCCAGACTGGTGAGAACTCACCCTGCAATTCGAATGTTCAGTATAGGCGAGCGTTCGAATAGCGTCAATTCAACCGCTTGTTTCGCGGAAACTCACCTTGCCAGTGGCACAGCAGATCCTGGCTGTGCGCTGATGACTTCCCTCGGTTTCCGGATGGCGCTGAGTCACTACCCGCTGTTTCTCCCCCAAAGTTGAGTAGAATGTCTGCCGAGAGCAGGGGACTAATGTTGAAAAATAGCGCCATTCTTCTCGTGCAGTGCCCGGACCGCAGAGGTCTTGATGCGGCGCTTGCGGATTTCATTTATCAGCATAACGGCAACATTCTCCATTTTGAAGAGCACCAGGTCGGCGAAAAAGGTTTTTACCTCGCACGCGTCGAATGGGATCTCACTGGGTTTCAACTCGACGTGAAAGATTTTCCGCAAAAGTTTGCGCCCGTCGCGGAAAAATTTGCGATGACCTGGCGCGTGGCGCTCAGCAGCTACCAGCCGCGGGTTGCCATTTTCGTTTCAAAATACGATCACTGCCTCGTGGATCTTCTGTATCGCCAGAGAAACGGCGAACTTGCCTGCGAAATTCCGCTGATTATCAGCAATCATCCGGACGCCAAGCGCCATGCCGATTTTCACGGCATTCCGTATCACGTCATTCCGGTCACGAAAGAAAATAAGCCGGAAGCCGAGCAGCAGGAACTCGACCTGCTGCGCAAAAACAACATTGACCTGATCGTGCTCGCGCGCTACATGCAAGTGCTTTCCACCGACTTTATCCGCCACTACCCGCAGCAGATCATCAACATCCATCATTCGTTCCTGCCGGCGTTCGTCGGCGCCAAGCCACATCACCAGGCCTACGAGCGCGGCGTAAAACTCATCGGCGCCACCGCGCATTACGTCACCGAAGTTCTCGATGACGGCCCGATCATCGAGCAGGGCGTGGCGCGCATCTCGCACCGCGACACGCTCGAGGATCTTGTCGAAAAGGGCCGCGACATGGAACGCGTCGCGTTGTCCCGCGCCGTCCGCTGGCACATCGAAAATCGCATCCTGCTCTACGGCAACAAAACCGTCATCTTCGAGTGACGCAAACGAGTTCGTCAGGGCACGGCTTCAGCCGTGCCGAAACGTGCCCCAAATTCAGGGGTTTCAACCCCTGAGGTTCAATCCGCCGCCGCTGGGCGATTGGAAACTCCCGTCAGATCCGCATGCAGCAACCGATGAAAAAGATGCTCCCCGGCTTCGCGGCGCACGGAGAGGCGTCCGGCCACGTACGCGCGTGAAGCGAGCCCGCGCTGCACCGCATCGCAGATGGCTTCATCTTCCTCCTGCACTTTTTCGCTGACCTTAATGCTGGCCTGGTTTTTCTTCGCGGCCTTTTTGCTCACGTCCGCGAAGTAATAGTCGAAGACCACGGCGCACTTATCCACCGCCAGCGGCAGCACGAGATTCGTGTCCATCACGCCTTCATAGGCGTTGAGCATGAAGTTCGGATAGATCCACAGATAAAACGCGCGGCCCTGGCGCGTGGCCGCAACGCCCGATTCGGATTTGGAGTCCGAGGAAAGCGGGCTGGATTGCAAGCAGGCGCGGTCGAAATTTTCGATCGTGTATTTCGTGTACTCGATCACGCTGCTCAGTCCTTTGTGTGCGTGCGGGACGTGGTACCCGCCGTCCAGATAATTGTCCACGTAGACTTTCCAGTTGCAGTTCAGCGTGTAGACGCGGCGGTCGAAATATTTCATTTTTTTCGCGAGCTGCAGCGGCGCCACGATTCCCGGAATCGCGTCGAGGAAATCCTTCAGCGGCAGGGCCTTTCCGTCCAGATTCACAAAGACGAAGTTCTCCCAGGTGTCCACCTTCACCGGAACCAGGCCGTTTTTCGCGCGGTCGAAATTGCAGACGCCTTCAAACTCGACCATGCCTTTCAGCGGGCCATCGATTCCGTAGGTCCAGCCGTGATACGGGCAGCGGAACTGCTTCGCGCAGCCCTGCGCTTCGGTGACGACCGCAGCGGCATGATGCCGGCAGACGTTGTAAAACGCGCGCAGTTCGTTGTCTTCGCCGCGGACCACGACGATCGGTTCACCGCCAATGTCCGCCGTGAAAAATTCTCCCTTTTTCTGTACCTGGTCCACGCGCCCGACGACCTGCCAGGTCGTTGCGAACACATTGTCCTGTTCCAGCCGCGCAATGGCCTGATCGAAATACCACGGCGAAGGAATCGTCCAGGCGTGGTCCAGCGGATCGTGCGGATTGTAGAGATTAAGAATGTCGTGAACGTTTCGCTCCATAAGTTGCTCCTGAGGCCACAATCCTCGCACAAAATCTGAGGGGATGTGTAGGGGCGCGCTCCAGCGCGACCTTTCCCGCCGTGTCATCCCGAGCCCGCCGCGGCGGGAGGGATCTGCTTCTCGCTCTTGTAGAGGCCGCTTTCTGAAGGGCGCCTTTGCTCTTGTAGCGCCGGCTTGCCCTGAGCCTCGAAGGGCTTTCCTGTGCTTTGTGAGGCGCGCCTTTTGCGTCCCGGTTGCCCTTACCAGGGGTCCCGACGGTTCTTGTCGGGAAGCTCGCCATCCCGCGTCTTTCACGTTCGACCTACAGACTTGTAGAGGCCGCTTTCTGAAGCGAGCGCCTTTGCTCTCGTAGGCGGGTGGCGCAGACATGAACCGCTAGTAGGATTTCGGGTGCCGCACCCTGCGGTTTACAGGGTGCGGGTTTTGCATCTACGAATCGCCGAGTCCCAGCATTTTCAATGCGTTCGGAGTTCATTCGAATGCTAACAAAAAAGTAATTGACACGTAGTGTACCTTTGTACTATTCTCCCGCGTGTTTGCCGCTACACAGCCTCGAACCGCTTTTGCCTCACTGCCAAGTGCTTGCACACCGACTCGCGAATGCGCCGTAACGCTTTTAGAATCAACACTTGCACAAGTCTATCAAAACAAACAACTTTAACCGTCATCGAATCACATTCTTACAAAAAACATAGGGGGTGGGGGGTGTTATGGTTAACCAGCTCCAGGCTCGTCGTTTCTGGCCACTCTCTGAGTTCGCATTTTTCACTCCTTGCACAAGATTCACCGCAAATTTCGTCCTTTGTTTTCAAAGGCTTCCGCACTCTTTCATTTTCCGTATCCCGTAAGTCCTGCATTTGCCACTCTTACGAAAACTGCCGGGTGTATACCAACAATTCCCATTTTGGTGCTACAAGAGCTAGTATGTGCGGCAAGTTGAGCGTCCGGGGGAATCATGGACCTGCTAAGTTGGTTTTGGCCAAGGTTTCGGATCGGAAGAATGCTTAGTTTGCGATCAACGAAGCGTGCTTTGCTGCGGTGGTGGTGGCGGTGCTCACCGCGATCATGGCAACCGTGGAGGCGTTGAAGGATACGACCGAAGGCCTCGGCGCGGAGGGGTTTGCCAATGCAGCCCTTTTTGCCGGTATCGCATTCGGAATTTACCGCAGGTCGCGAATCGCCGCCGTCTCTGCACTGGTGCTGTATCTGATCGGACGAGGTTTCGTCTGGGTCACGGCTGGCCCGAAGATTGGGGCGCTTCCCGTGCTCGTCACTCTGGCATTTTTGAATGGCGTCCGAGGGACGTTCGCGTACCACAAATTGCCTCCGCGGCCGGAAGGGTTGCCCACGTTGGCGCAAGGCTTTGGGGCGCTGGAGCGGAATCCGACAGAGAGCAAGGTTCCTGGAAAGGCCGCAGGCGATTAGCAAATGACGCTGGAAGAAGCGATGGTGAAGGTGTGGCGGCAGGCGCTGGTGGAACGCGCGGCGGAGGTGGAGTTGGATGGACAGACGTTCCCGGTGCGAGAGACTCCGCGCAAACACTTGCGCGAAGTGGATTTTGTGTTTGACGGGCAGCCGCTGCGAGGGCTGGGGCAGAACCCGAAGACGGAATCGCGCTGGGCGCAGTTGGCGCGCGCGGGGCACAAGGTGATGCAATTTCTTTCGGCGGGGCGGTATGTGGGCAATGTGGTGGACGGCAAAGTGACTCTTTACGGCGGAAAGAAAAAGAGTTCAGGCACAGCCGCCACGAAGAAAGTAACGAATCGGGTCTAAAGCCCGGTGCTACAAGGGCGGACGTCGTGTAAAATCATTTACCTGGAGACGGGCCCAATGAGGGATGAGAGCACCAAACAGGCAGCGCAAGAATACCTGGCCGCAAAACTCACGGAAGAAGAGCAGGCTTACGAGGCCAAGCTCAATGGGGAAACTGCGGTGGCGCGCTCTCCCTTGGTTTGGAAGCGGGTTAAAGAAGCTATTTTTGCGCAGTGCGGCGAGTGGAACGCGGTAACGCAAGAAGAGACGCTTACCTGCAAGGAAACTGCGATTGGGGATCTTAGGATTTGGTGCGCAGCCCGGTCGAAGCAGATGACGGTGCATTACGATTCCAAGAAACTCTTGATCATCGTGAAGAACGCAGGGCGCCTCGAGCATGAAAAAGACGTGATCCTTCGCATCGAAGGCTACCGGACGGGCTCCGATCGGGACGATCGGGAGGCTCGCTTGATGCGGAACGAGTTGCCCGTAAACATCGATATGTTGCTTCTGGCGGAACTTCGGGTGCTGACGGGAATAGGCCGCCAAAGGAACGCTTAGAATCGAAGAGCAGGGGCGGAAAATCCCGGTGGAGCAGCCCTTGGCAAGCTTGTAGAATGGAGCTACCACTGCGGGAGTGGCGGAACTGGCAGACGCGCAAGACTTAGGATCTTGTGGCCGAAAGGCCGTGGGGGTTCAAATCCCTCCTTCCGCACCAACCTTTCCGTTCCAACCTTTCGATAGTGCTGGATTCGAGAGTGGGGCGGGGGGCATAATACGTCGTTCTAGTGGGAAATTGCCTGGCGAGTCCCCACTGCCGGGCTGGCGCGCCTCACCCAAGAGGGCGCGCGCACGATGCGGCTGCGAAAGAGGGCAGCGCAATGATCATCCAGGACCTGGGAGATCAATTTGTCATTATCCGCCAGACGGACCACGCGGTCCTGTCTGGATTTTTCGCCCGCGAATTGGGAAACGAGCTTTTTTCCCAGCCCGCGCCCATGGAATCGTTTCGCCTGGCCGCCACGGAACATGACAACGGATGGGAAGAGTGGGAACGGCAGCCGAGCATCGACCCGGTTTCCTTTTCGCCGTATACGTTCATGTCGATTCCGACGGAGGAGCACATCGCGCTCTACCAAAGGGGAATCGAACGCGTGGTGAAAGTGGATCGCTACGCGGGGCTGCTGGTGAGCATGCATTGCGCGAATCTTTACGACCGCACGCGGGCGACGATGCCGGGATTTTCCGCCAAGTACGTCAAATCGCAGGAAGCACCGCTCGTCCAGGATGTTCTGCACAGGCTTCGGCTGCAGCAGTTGCGCTTGAAAGTGGATCTACGCGCGGACCCCGCGATGAAAAACTTCGCGGATGAAAAATGGCTGCAAGCGAACGCGCAGCGGCTCGAGGCAGTGGACCGGCTGTCGCTTTATATTTGTCTCGCGCCGCGCGAGCCGGCCACGATCGACGCTGTACCGGTGGACTACCGGGGCCTGGAAGCGGACTGGGATCTCCAGCCAGAAGAGAACGGTACGGTGACGCTGGAGCCGTACCCGTTCCGGCGCGACCCGCTGGAAATCAGCATCCTGGCGCGGCGGATTCCGAAGCGGCGGTATGCGGATGACGGCGAATTTCAGAAAATGCTGGCGCAAGCGCCGTTTTTCGGTTTGAAGTTCACGCTGCGGGCGGGCCGTGCACGGTCGCGGTCGCGGGTGGCGATCGCTTGATCAGGTAAGCCGGCGCCCCCGCGTTTCCGGCAGCAGCAGCGCCAACAAAGCGGCCACCAGGAAAGTTGCAGCGAGCAGAAAAAATGCCGGGCCAAATCCAAATCGCGCTGCAATTGCGCCCACAGCGAACGGAGCGATGGCCGAGAGGCCGCGCCCGATGTTGTAGCTGAGGCCCATTGCTGCGGCGCGAATTTCTCCCGGGAAAATCTCGCTGGCGATGGCCGCGTAGCCCGAAAAAAATCCGGTGCCGAAGAAAGCGACAAAGGGCCCGAGCAGCAGGAGCCACAACGGGCTTCGAATGATCCCGTACAGCGGCACAAGAATCGCGGCGATGAGCAGGTAAGTGAAATATGGCTTTCGCCGGCCGAAGGCGTCCGCGAAAAATCCGAAGGATACGTAACCCAGCCATTTTCCGGGAGCAAGCACGAGATAGAATGTTGTTCCAACGACAAGGCTGAGGCCGCGTCCGCCGCGTGAAACGGGAAGGGACAAGTATCCCGGAATCCACGTGAATAGCCCCCAATAACCAAACATGCTGCTGGCATTCATGGCGGTGGCGAGAAGGCCGTTGCGCAGGATTGTTTTTTCGCGCAGCAGATTGAGCCAGTTTCCTTTTCGCGTTGCCCCGCGATTTTTCCAAATGTCGGATTCGGGCACGCCACGGCGAATCCAGAGAACCAGAAGAGCCGGCAGCACGCCGACGAAAAAAACGGCGCGCCATCCGAGACGCGGGAATACGATGAGCACAATCAGCGCGGCGATGGCTTCGCCGATGGCGTAGGCCGATTGCATCAGGCCGAGCGCCTTTCCGCGATGCTCCGCGTGCCAGGTTTCCGCGATCAAGGCTGCGCCGGTGGTCCACTCGCCGCCCATGCCGAGTCCGAGGACAAAGCGAAACGTGGCGAGCTGCGGAACGGTGTGAGAAAAACCGCAGGCGGCGCTCGCGAAAGAGTAGACGAGGATGGAGGCCATCAGCGCGCGAATGCGCCCGATGCGATCCGCGAGAATGCCGAAAAGAAATCCGCCGATGGCGGAAGCGACAAGCGTCAGCGAATTCAGAAAACCAGCGGTGCGCGTATCCATGCCGAATTCGCGGACCAGATAGGTGAGAACGAGCGAGTAAAGCATGACGTCCATGGCGTCGAGCATCCAGCCGAGGCCGCCGGCAATGAGCGATTTGCGCTCGGCGGGAGTGACGTCACGCGGCCATCCAAATCCCCGCGAGGAGCGGGCACCCGGAAGGCCGGGTGAAGAAGGGACGCCAGTGTTCATGTGGTCTGGTCGTTAGTTTCCAGGGTGCGTAGCGCGATCGATTCCTTCCGCAATTTTTAAGATGACGAGAGCCAGCTCCGACAGAACACGCACGACGAGGACACCAACAAACAAAGCCACGATTCCCACGACGAGATTGATGAGTCCCTCCGCGGGGGAATGCTGCATGCCGAGCACGACGCAGGCCACGACCGCGATTCCGCCACCGAGGATGGAAATGATATAGAGCAGCTTCACGATCCGACGCGTGAGCAGGGAATTGAATGAGAAATCAAAAAGTCCCGCAAAGAAATTCTTTTCATCCTGCATGTAGCCTCCTGGCAAAAGTTTCGAGAAACCGACTGGGGCCGAGATGTAGGTAAGGCTATTCGGTGATATAAGTCAAGGCACTTTGGCTGGCCGAGGAGCGCGCACCTCCGCGACGCGGAAACGAAACGCACGCGGTCTTCTGGGAGTCTAAAGGTGTTGCTGAGTGGAAGAAGCCGGTTGTGGGCTCAAATTCTTCAGGGAGAAAAGCGATGCGTGGTCTAAAAAGGTCGGTGGTTAGCGTTGTGTGCTTGCTGGTCGTGGGCCTCGGTGCCATTTGTTGCACGTCGCTTCGCGCGCAGATTCTTGATGAAAACGCACTCAAAGGAATCAAGTGGAGGCTAGTCGGCCCATTCCGCGGCGGGCGGGCTCTCGCGGTGGAGGGAATTGCCGGAGATCCGGAAACGTATTATTTGGGAGCGGTGGCCGGAGGGGTGTGGAAGACGACGAATGGCGGACTCACGTGGACGCCGATGACGGACAAAACGGGAATCATGTCCGTCGGTGCGATTGCAGTGGCGCCTTCGGATTCGAATGTGATTTACGTGGGGACGGGCGAATCGTGCATTCGGGGGAATATTTCTTACGGCGATGGAATGTATAAGTCTGTGGATGGCGGGAAGACTTGGACGCACATCGGGCTGGAGGATTCGCAGCACATCGCGCGAATCGCCGTGCATCCGCAGAATCCGGACATCGTGTACGTGGCGGCACTCGGGCACGCCTATGGTTCGAACGAGACGCGAGGGGTGTTCAAATCGAGCGATGGCGGCAAGACGTGGCAGAAGATTCTCGATCCGAATAATCCGCACATTTTGTTCGCGGCGCTATGGGAGGCGCACCGCACGCCGTGGAGTTTGACGAGCGGCGGCCCGGGGAGCGGGCTCTATCGATCCGGTGACGACGGCGCCACCTGGAAACGGCTTGAAGGGCACGGGTTGCCGAGCGGAGTCCTGGGACGCATCGGCGTTTCCGCTTCCGGCGCGGATGGAAATCGAATTTACGCGATCATCGAGGCGGAAAAGGGCGGCATCTACCGAAGCGAGGATGCGGGCGAGAGCTGGCAACTTATCAATCCCGATCACCGGTTTACGCAGCGAGCCTGGTATTTTCATCACATTTTTGCTGACCCAAAGAGTGCGGACACCGTGTACGTGCTGAACACGGGAGTCTCGCGCTCGACGGACGGCGGCAAGAGCTTCGAGTTCATCCGTGCGCCACACGGCGACAACCACGGATTGTGGATCGACCCGACGCGTCCGCAATGGATGATCGTGGCGAACGACGGCGGCGCCAGCGTTTCGCACGACACGGGAAAGAGCTGGACGACGGAAAACAATCAGCCGACAGCGCAGTTTTATCACGTGGCGGCGGACAACGCGGTTCCGTACCGGGTGTACGGGGCGCAGCAAGACAATTCGACTGTGGCGATCGCAAGCCGTAGCGACAATTTCGCGATCGACCGGCCGGACTGGTACGACGTGGGCGGAGGCGAGGCCGGGTATGTAGTACCCGATCCGCGGAATCCGGACATTGTGTACGCCGGGTCGTACGACGGACTCATCACGCGCTTCGACAAGAAAAGCGAGCAGGTGCAGGACATTACCTCCTGGCCGCTGAATCCCATGGGCGCGGGCGCGGCGGAGCTGAAGCACCGGTTTCAGTGGACGGCGCCGATCCTGATTTCGCCGAACGATCCGAGCGTGCTGTATCACGGCGGAGAAGCGGTGTTCAAGACAACCGATGGTGGAATGACCTGGACGGCGATCAGCGGAGATCTGACGCGCAACGACAAGAGCAAACAACAATCGTCCGGCGGGCCGCTGACGCAAGACAACACCAGCGTCGAATACTACGACACCGTGTTTGCGCTGGCGGAATCACCCGTAGAAAAGGGAACGATCTGGGCAGGTACGGACGACGGGCTGGTGCACGTGACACGGGACAGCGGGCAGCAGTGGGCGAACGTCACATCGAAGGAATTTGGCGAATGGAGCCTGGTGAGCATTATCGAAGCTTCGCCGCATGCGGCGGGCACCGCGTACGTGGCCATCGACCGTCATAAGTTGGATGACTACCGGCCTTATATTTTCCGGACCACGGATTTCGGCAAGAGCTGGACGAAGATCACCGGCGCGCTGCCGGAGAACAGCTACGTGCATGCCGTGCGCGAAGATCCCAAGCGGAAGGGCTTGCTCTTCGCCGGCACGGAGAACGGCATCTTCATTTCGTTTGATGACGGAGCGCACTGGCAGTCGTTGAGACTGAACTTGCCGACGACGCCGATTCATGACCTGACCGTGAAGAACGACGATCTCATCGTGGCGACACACGGACGGGCGTTCTGGATTCTGGATGGCATTTCGGCTCGGCGCTGCGGCAAATGAGTGCTTCGACGGCGGGCGAGGAGGCGCATCTCTACCAGCCGTCTACGGCGATCCGCTATCGGGGCGCGGGCTTTGCGTTGCCGCCGACGGTGCCGGTAGGCGCCAACCCGCCGACCGGAGTGGTTCTTGACTACTACTTGAAGAGCGCGCCGAAGGACGGAATCACGCTAGAAATTCTCGATGCCAAGGGAGCGGTGATCCGGAAGTATTCGAGCAAAAAGGCAAGCGAGGGCGCTTCGCCGGATGAAGAAGAGTTCGGAATCTCGCGGCCCGGGGAAGCGCTGCCTGCGGAAGCGGGATTGAACCGGTTTGTCTGGGATATGCGCAGCGAAGCTCCAGCGCGGGTACCGGGTGCGGTGAGCTGGGGCGGGCGCCCGAGTGGGCCGCTCGTGGTGCCAGGGACATATCAAGTCAAATTGACAGCCGGGGGGAAGAGTTTTACGGCTCACGCGGAGATCCGGAAGGATCCGCGCGTGGCGGCGACGCAGGCCGATCTTGAAAAACAGAATGAATTCGCGCAGCGCATCCGGGATCGCGTGAACGCCGCGCACGAAGCCGTGAACCAAATCCGGAGCGTGCGCGGACAGCTCGATGCATTGAAGAAACGGCTCGGTGCAGGTGCGAATGCCAAGTCGGTGGTGGAGCGTTCGGACGCGCTGAAAAAGAAGATGGATGCCGTGGAGGAAAAGATCATTCAGCCGAAATCCAAGAGCGGAGAAGATCCCCTGAATTATCCGATTCAGGCGGCGGATCAGTTGATGGCGCTTCAAGGAACGGTGGAGAGCGCGGACACACCGCCAATTGCCGCCAGTTACACCGTTTTCGAGGAGGTCAATCGAAGGCTGGAATCACAGCTTGCCGAATGGCAAGAGATGCAGTCCAAGGACTTGATTTCCTTGAACGCCTTGATGCAGAAGAACAACATTCCCGCGATCGCGCCCGCGGCGGAAAAGCAGAAAGAGGGAACGGAGTAAGGGTGGTGGCAGCCGAATATTTCTTCAAACGGTGACGAGAGGGAAGCGGCCTGCCCGTTCTGCTTGGCGAAAAATGCAGGTCGGAACAGGGGGTTTCCTCTTGACATTCGTTGCGCGGGCGTACACCCTGATTGGCTTTGTCCCCGCCTCCGCGGAAGATTGCGGAGGGGCAGGAGCGAACGCGCTCGCCCATGACCAAGGTCCGGCTCTGTTTCCACGATCGCTGCTTTGATGGCACGGCCTCCGCGGCACTCTTTTACCGCTTTTATCGCGAGCGTTTTGATGCGGGCGCGGAATTTGGCTTCACGGGAATGACGCACCGCGCGGCGCAGCCCTGGGAGCCGGGCATTTTCGATGGTGACGAAAACGCGATCGTGGATTTCAAGTTTTCGAATTCGCCGAAAGTGACGTGGTGGTTCGACCATCATCAAAGCGCGTTCCTTACGCCCGCGGATGCGGAGCAATTCCGCAAGAATCCCGGCCCGCACATGTTTTACGAGCCGGACTACAAGTCGTGCACGAAGCTGATCGCCACGGTGGCGAAAGGGAAATTTGGTTTTGACAGCAAGCCGCTGGAAGATTTGGTTCACTGGGGCGACATCATTGACGGGGCGCAGTATCCGACGGCCGAGTTCGCAGTGGGAATGGCGGAGCCTGCGATGCAACTGGCGCTAGTGATCGAGGCGGCGCCGGAAAGCGGACTACCGGCGCGCCTCATTCCGCAATTGGCCTACCTGCCGCTCGGCGAAATGGTGAAGCTGCCGCTAGTGGCGAGGCATCTGGAGCCGCTGCTGGAGCGGCACCGGAAATCGATCGAGATCTTGCGGGAACGGAGCGAGTCGCGTGATGGTGTGATTTTTTTCGATGTCGGCGATCTGGACCTGGAAGGCTACAACAAATTCATACCGTACCTGCTGCATCCGGAAAGCGTTTATTCCGTGAGCGTGAGCGCTTCGGCGGTGCGCGCCAAAGTATCGCTGGGGACGAATCCGTGGAACCAGGCGACCGCGGGCAAGAATTTGGCGTCGCTGGCGGAAAAATTCGGCGGCGGGGGCCACCCAAGAGTGTCGGCAATATCGTTTGAACCTGGCGATCTGCCGCGAGCGCGGGAAGTGGCGCGCGAACTGGTGGCGACTCTTCGCAAAAAGTAGGGCGCGTTGCGGGACCGGTGATCATTTTCGGTGGTTCGACAAAACTGCTTGCGCCATGTAAAATTCTAAAATATTCCCGTGGACCGGTAGCTCAATGGTAGAGCAGTTGACTCTTAATCAACGGGTTGGAGGTTCGAGTCCTCCCCGGTTCACCACTCTAATTCTTTCAGCCTCATGTAGTTAGCGGCCTATACGCATCACTCGTGCAATCGCTATTACAGGCACCGCGGCTGCAGGTGTGTAACAGTTCGGCCCGACCGCGAGGGCTCCGGTGACTTGATTATTGCACCGTTACCTGGACCGTTGAGCTGTGGGTGAGGCTGCCAGAAGTTCCCGTGATTGTGAGCGTGTAAGTACCCGCAGGAGTTCCTGAAGGAGGGTTTACAGTGAGCGAGGCCGTTTTGGTCGCGCCAGCGTAGGACGCGGAGATGGTGACCGGAGTGGAGGCGGTCACGGCGGTGGTGTTTACCGTGAACGTCGCGCTGGGAGCGCCGGCAGCGACGGTCACGCTGGCTGGGACTGTTGCCGCAGACGCGTTGCTGGCGAGGTAGACGACAGCGCCGCCGCTGGAAGCCGGCCCGCTAAGAGTCACGGTGCCGGTCGAGGAAGAGCCGCCGTTGACGCTGCTTGGGCTCAGAGCTATCGAGGAGAGCGTTGGGTACCCC
>WNFA01009651.1_pt1 | contig 14837 bp, 21 predicted proteins | sample 5400481 | NCBI WGS metagenome assembly WNFA01 (sample SAMN13153340, study PRJNA577476) | soil metagenome | isolation source: 120 cm saprolite under Douglas fir tree site 2 hole 1 replicate 2 | place: USA:California | collected 2015-04-18
CGATTTATGAGGATGTCGAGACGGTCACAAACGTACGCTTACCTTCTTTTCGAAACAAATACAACAGCTGCGGCCCAGCAAACGTAGTCGGCGGTCCAGCGACCACCGCGCGGTCTCAGAACGCCATGATCCGTGGATAGTTCTTGCTGCGGCAGCGGCAGTAACATTCACTCCAGGAGCGCGCGCCCACACTCGATAACCGAGTGTGGCTCGCGTGACAAGGCTAAAGCGCTTGTGATGCCAAGCAGTGCACCGGGCAATCTCGTCGGGGCGCAGCTCAGCCGGAGCGAAGAAATTCCATCGCCTAGTCCAATCTGACTATCCAAACATCCGAACGGGGAGTGCCGGAACTGTCGTTTCCTAATTGACCATCCCATCCTGAAGTGAAAAGAAAATTTCGACCATCGGGCGACATATTCCCTAACGGTTGGGTATTAAAGAACGGCGCCACCCAGACGGCGCGGTTGTGAGCGAACCGCCAGACTGTCGACGCTAGCCCGTCCGTCTCTATACACCATATTTCTCCATCGAAGGGTGCGTCGATTACGGTATCACCCTCGTAGTTGTAGGTGGACCCGCAAACCGGCAAAGTATCGTCGTGATACCCATTGGTCCAGACAAAGTGTTTCGCCTGGCCGAAGTGATAGGGCGGCACCAAGGGGTACACTAGTTGGCGATAGTTGCTGAGATCGCCGAGCGGGCGCAGCAATATATTCATCTGATCGACTTTACCGGCGGCATTGACGTAGCGGTTGTAACCCATCGTTCCGTAACCGGCACAGAAATTTCCTGTGTGTTCCGGGCAGGGCACGACAGTTAGAGTCGCCAAATCCCAAATATAAAAACCGAAATAGTTAACTTGAATCCGCACGTACTTGCCGCTGCCCGAAATGGAGGTGTGGCGTATAAGATAGCTGGTCTGGACAGACGCACTACCCGTAGCTCCCCATTGACCGCCGATCTGCCCTGTTTGGGTGTTGTACCAGCGGCAGCCACGCTTTTTGTCATAGACGATGACAAAAGGGTGCTTGCCGGATTGGGGGCCACCCTCAGAAATAACAATCCGATTGTCGTCTGCCGAAAGCGTAATGTCGTCATCGCTCACAACGTTTTTGCCTGGTATGAGTGGCGGTTGGGCCCCGCAAGTTGTCGTGTCAACTACCGGAGCACTAGTAGCTGTCGAGAAGCGATAGCCGGTGATGGTGAGCGGGTCAAGATTTGTGGTCCCATAGATGAAGTCAGGATCGACAAAGCTGAATGCCGAGCCTGCCCGAAGTGGAAGGTGCAGGCCCCGCCCCGGCGTTGCACCGGGAAGCGAACTGATTGCCATAGTTGAAGGATTGAAGCCGAATGCCAATTCCACATCACCATGTCCGACGACGTAAAATTTTCTCGCGTCCTCGCTCCACTCATTAGCTTCTCCGGAGGCAGCAGTTCGCAAATAGGTCCCTGGGTGAACGAAGTTCGTTTTCTCGTCGGTTGCCCGGACCATCGGAGAACCGAAGTCGGGGTCATTAAAGACCACATTCACCGGCGGCGGAGCCATGGGCGTTTCCAAGTGAACAAGTCTGTCCGTCACTGCATTCGGATAAGGGTTACTGCTCTGAGCGAACATTGCCCCGGCGCATATCACGAACACTATCACAAGCGGTAGGCCAAATCTTCGAGTCGCTGATATTCTCAACATAGGCTGAATCTCCTTTTCGTCGTGAGGCGACCAAGTGGTTCACCGGGCGGGGAAAGATCGGGCGGATTATGTGCGATTCGTACCATATTGTCAAGACAATGTACGGCAGTGAAATAGATAGCAGACAACTGTGGTTGCTCTACCCATTTATCAGCGACGCCTGAACCCTGCGCGAGTGGGGTGGAGTGGACATCGGCACAACGGGCCGGGGCGAAAGTTCAACGGGAAATACGGACCGCCCTACGAATAGTGTCCTTCTTCATGCTGGTCTTTCCGATCGCGGGCTTATTCACCGGCTATTATCGGGAGATGGGTGCTGTGGCGATATTTCAAGCAGTGATGTATTTCTTTGGCTTTCTGGGACTTCGTGCATTGGCGCGGAAGCGAGAGGCTAAGGGGTCTCAAACGAGCGAACCGACCTCGCACGGTGGCGGACTCTCGGTGATGGCGGCCGAGTATACCTACCTGTCGGGCATGAACACCTACGCCGATAATGCGAATCACTGGCTGGGAAATATATTGGGAGCGAATGCCTGGGGAACTTCGCTGATTGTGGGCGATGGCACGACGTTCCCGCATTGCATGCAACATCAAGTTGCGAATCTGGCGGGTTCGCTGAATGGTTCTCCCCCGGTGTTGTCGGGAGCCGCTGTGGAGGGACCGAATTCGATCGCGGCCAAGGGCACCCTTTCCGGCATGATCGCCTGCCCCACGGATGGCGTGGACGTCTTCGCACAATTCAACGGCAAGGCTGTGTACAAGGATTTCGTCCAGTCCTACTCGACTGTGGAGCCGGCGATTGACCTGACGGCGTCATCATTTCTGGCCTTCTCGTGGCAGATTGCTGGTGCTCCGAGCGGAACGCCATAACTCTGGAATCGGGGGGCGGCGCGCTCCCCGATTTTAATCTTTGCTTGGCTGGTTGCAGCTGAATCCCATGCCACGAAGAGTCTCGAATGGGGTTTGGGGAAAATCCGAGGCCTACCTCCGCAAAATCCGTGGCATGGACCCGCGTCTAACCTATCGCTGGAGTTTGAATCCAAGCCACCGAAACCCGCGCGGGGCGGGCGATTTGGGGCTATAATCTTCTACGGCTAGTCCGTCTGGTTCTCTGGCCCATCTGGGAGGTCTTCATGCCCGACCCCACATGGCAGGCGTTATACAGAGCCGCTCTCGTTGAACCCGATCCCGTCAAATTGAACGCCCGCATCGAAGCCGCCCGGCGGTCGATTCGCGAGCGCTTGGGGCAGAGCGAAGATTCCGGCAATACTCGCGAGCGCCAACAACTAAATGATGCGCTCTACGCTCTCTTTACCCTCGCCTCAAGAAAGCGATCCGCCTGAGTTCGGCGCACGTCGGCAGGGAAGTAATAGGAGTCTCATCGCCAAAAAGCCCGACCACATTGGGCTTTTTGGCAACAACGACACGCAGAATCCGTGACCTAAACCTCTGAGAACCCTGCACCAAAATTGTTCAATTGATCCTCAGCCCTAAGGGGGCGTACCCTGGTCTTGAATGCCTATGAATCCTTCCGTCGTCGCCCGGACGACGGGTTCCTTTCACCCTCAACCTACGAAAGGAGCGCACATGTTTACCCGCGTAGTCGAAATGACCAGCAAATCAGGGAAATCGCAAGAGCTTGCCAACATCATCGATGAAAAAGCCGTGCCGATTCTGAAAAAGCAACGCGGCTTCGTCGACGAGATTGTGCTCGTCTCGCACGCCAACCCCGATCGCGTTTTGGCTCTGAGTTTTTGGAACAAACAAGAGGATGCTGAGCAATATCAGCGCGAACAGTATCAGAAGATCCACGATACCCTGCGGCACCTTCTCGAGGCCGAACCCGAGGTCCGAACCTTTGACGTCCATACCTCTATCGGCCACAACATCACCGCAGAAAAGGCCGCCTAAGGCCAGACACAACAGAAGAACCTACCATCACGAAAGGCGCGTGGGGAGCGCGCCTTTCCTCTAAACGCCTTTTGCGCCAAAAAGCCCGACAACAGTCGGGCTTTTTGGCAACACCACCACGCACAATTCGCGACCCAAACCTCACGATGAATCCGTGACCCACCCCCCGAGACATTCCGCACTTGACGGTAGAGAATTGTGACGTTGGCCATGCTGGTCCCGGCACCCGGACACCCACCCGCCTAGGCCCGTCGCTCGCGGGTGAAGCACCTTAGTTACTTGGCCTCTCGCAAACTCTGTGGGAAATTACTCGTGGCGACGGGCAGGAGTTCACCTTCCGCGCTCGCTCTATTGATGTTGTTCCACCCGTCGCGCCGAGCTCGAATCCCAAACGCACGTAAAAGGTAAGGATGTATGAACAAACGCTTGATCTGGGTCGACGGCGATGACTTCACCGGCTGGTGCTGCTCCCACTGTCCCTGGGACATGACCGCTCCTCGCCTCGAAAGCACCGTGGCCGCACTGGCATTTAACCGTCTCGCTCAGAAAACTTTTGAAAAGCACAGGTGCGACGACAGGCCTCCTTAAGCCAAAAACCCGACCACATCGGGCTTTTTGGCACTAAGACCACGCAAAATCCGCGACCCACACCTCGGGACAAATCCGAGACCCAACACCGCAGAATTCGTGACCCGATCGGACCCGATCGTTACGTATTTGCGCCAGACAGGCACCGGGGACTAAGATTCCTCGGTCGAGACGGTACAGTGGGACATTCGAACCTAAAATCCGTCCGAGGAGATCAACATGGCAAAAACAGTCAGCTGTAGAGACGTGGGAATGGACTGTGACTTTGTGGCGAGGGGCGAGACCACAGAGGACATCCTGCAGCAGGCCGCAGAACATGCGCGTATAGCCCACAAAATGACCGAAATTCCACCAGAGGTCGCCGATAAAGTCCGCGGTGCCATCCGCGACGAAGCCGCCTAATCACTTCCCGCGTCAATCAGAGGCGCGCTCCCCGCGCGCCTTTTCCGTTCAACACCCCAGCAGAGCAGCCTCATTTCGAGGAACGAGCAGTCCCACGCAGTACGTCCTTCGTGGTCGCCTCTTTCTGGATGTTGAGACTTCCCTTGAAGTACGCGCCTTCATCAATGGAGATGCGATGGGTCGCGATGTCGCCCATGACAACGGCCGACTGCTTTAGGTCGACCCGGTCGCTCGCTTGAATATTGCCTTCCAGCTTACCCTGCACGACCACGGCGCAGGCAGTGACGTTGGCTTTAACGCGCCCGTTCGGCCCGATGGTCAGACGGTTTCCTTTCGGGTCGATGGTGCCTTCCACCTGGCCATCTATATAAAGGTCCTCGCCGCACGAGAGTTCCCCTTTGATCACAACCGACTGGCCGATGAAGATCATTTCCCCGCGAGCAGCGTCCGGCGCTTTGGGCGTTTCCATCAGCGCAACCTCCGGGGAAACATATGGGGACAACTGGATTCTACTCCAATGCGTACGACTCCACGGCGGCCAGAGCACCAAGTGCTCCGGCCGTCTTTTCGACTCAAGACCCACGCAGAAACCCGTGACGCAGCGACGTGGGGTTTTCAAGGTCTGTATTTCCAAAGCCCACCCATCGGTTGGGCTTTTTCATTTGTTTCTGCCTCCGGCGCTCCACCTTGACCCGGCGGGGAACACCACTCGCTCCACTTCAGTCGTGGCGAGTCGCCAGCCCGACACCACAGATAAAAACTAAGGCTGGGTTTATAAACTCTACGTCATACGGTCTTCCGAAGTACTACTTCCAGGACATCCATCCCGACGTGATGGACGAGATCATGTGCGGGATGCAGGAGGCACTCCCCGATGCGTCTACGTCATCTGTTCTTCCTTTTCCAAGGGGAGAGGACGCTCGCTCTCGGGCGGCCGACGACGCGTCGTGCGTAAGGACCTGATGTCTAGATGAAACTGGTGGATGAGTCGTCGCAACGTATCGCGGTGCACATCTAAAGTCTCGGCGGCCCTGACTTGATTCCACTCTTGTTCCCGCAGGACCGTAAGCACGAAGATCTTTTGGAACTCACGGAGCGCTTCAGAGTACCGAATCCCTCCCTCACGCATCCGTAACACGAGACTCTCGAGGTGATCCTGCAAGCCAAACCCTCCGCGCACTCCTGTAGACCGTATCGTCCTCCGGGTCAACGGAATTCTTGCACCGCTATCCGCTTTGCTGTCAGTCGGCTGCGCCTTCAGTAGCATGAGGATGGCAGGAAATGGTGCAGTCTCGGCACCGACAAATCCTAAGGCACTCTGCCGCTAGACGCTTCCTCCACTCGGATCGCTCGTCTCTCGCTCATATATTGTGGAAATCTCGCGCGGCCTGCGCCCAGAGAATCACGCAGGAGTGCGAAAGCGTATTGAAAAGATTGCTCACTGCACTAATAACGGGCATTGACAGCGCCCAAGTGGAGGACTAGGGTTTTGTGCGTCGACGATCGAAAGGATTGGTTCAAATAAAATTAGCCAGTCCGAAGTAGGTTGAGTGATTCGTCTGGCAGGGCAACCTGTCGGGCAACCAGACCCGAAAAAACCGGCTATTTTGCAAGGAGTGGCTGGGGTTTGGAACTGCGAAAGCAGTGATTGCATCAGGGGGCTGTGACGGTGCACGTATCCACGCTGTTGACTCCCTTGCAGGAGTCGGCGGCTAGAGCGTAACCAATGTCACAGCCCTTTTAATTTTCAGCCTTTCTTGAAACGCGGATGCCACCGCCTCCCGCACTCACTTCAAGAGCGGTGACCACATACCAGTAGCGGCCTTGGGAATCGTCTTTAAACTCTCGGACCGCATACCCGGGCGATACGCGCTCGATACGCCGTTGTTTCGGCACAACGTGTTTTTTGCGCGCAACGACGAACGGCATGGAGTGCGCGGTCATTAAATGAGAGTAAGCCGCAGACATGTTGCCACAAAATGTGCCTAGAATCGCGAACCCTGGGTTGGCAGATAAGGAACTACCTCGTCGCAAGTGATCGGACGATCGGAAAAATCAAACATCACAATGGAGTACTCTGTCGGGAGATCACCGCGATTCTACGTAAGCATCATCCATCCAAATCAATTCGCACCGTAAGAAGTTCCGTCCCGAATAATCGCACAGCGGCCGCATTCGCTACGCTCGAAGGTGCTTGCATGTCTGATGAATTTCAGGTTTAATGCGGTGCCACAAGAACTGGCCGGAGGAAACATGAGTCCCATGCGCAAGACTGCAGGACAGAAGGCAGCCGCAACGCGGAAAGACAATGCCGCAAAGCGCCAGGCGGCTGCCGGGAAAGCCGCTTTAACTCGCAGGCGCCGCGCCGCAGGCAAGAAGGCCGCAGCGACGCGTAAGCAGCGAGCGGCCGGACTCAAGGCCGCAAGAACCCGCACGCGTCGGGCCACCGCAAGAAAGGCAGCAGCAACCCGCGCCCGCAAAAAAGAAGAAGCTGCGCTCACTCAGCCAGTGCAGGTCCAAGAACCGCCCGCACCGGAGCCCCAGGTGCAGGCTACACCCGAAACCACCATCCCCGAGTAAGCTGCCCAAAACGTCAAAAGCCTCAGCCCACGAGCCGAGGCTTTTTCCCTTCCGCCAAAAACAGGCAGCCCTCTCGCTCGCGGCTGCACCAATCTTAGGGAATTGACCGAAGAAGGGTTCAGGCGTAGGTTTGCGCTAAACGGAGGCTCTCCCCCATGAGCATAGACGCCGCGAAGAAACAGCCGACGAGCGTGACAAGGGAACCACAAGAACTCGTACACCAGATCCGCCTACGCGCGCATGAACTCTACGAGGCGCGCGGCCGGGAGGACGGTCACGAGATGGAAGATTGGCTCCACGCCGAAGAAGAAATCACGCACAAGAAGGCACGCACTATCGCCGCCTGATTTGTGCACACACTTCCAGCCGGAAAGTGAGGCGTGCCCCGGACCGCTCCGGGGCCTTATTTATGCAAACCCGAGGCTCTACATCATTTCAATCGCCCAACCTAAGTTTGGCGGAGTACTATCCAGACCGGGTCTATTTATATGATTCGCAAGCGCGGCAATCCCAACTGGGGGCGGCCCTTCCGATTTGCTCCGATTTCCACCGAATTCGAAATGCAGGTTAGACAATTACACCTGACGCCAGGGACCTATGTTTTCTCGCCTGAGCTCCGCAATTGGTGCGAACGGAACAGAAACCGATTCTACGTCCCAGAATGGCTGCTTGATGAGTGGGGGATCCGCGTAGACGCAGACCTTAGCGGCGCCGCGTAATCCTGCTCCCCCCGTCCCAAGCAGATCCTGATAGAACTGTACGGACGCCTTCATGTTGGCAACCCAAAACGCCACCGCCGAAATTTTCTCCACCCGCAGCGCCACACGCCAGCAGTTTACGCCCGGCATCGCTTGAATCTTCCCTCTGGGAAGAATAGCGCGGTGGCCTATGACTTACGTCATTGCCGAGCCCTGCATCGGGGTGAAGGACACCGCCCGCGTCGATGCCTGCCCCGTAGATTGCATCCATCCCAAGAAAAGCACGACCTACGATGATGGCCTTCCCAGCTTCGATGAAGTGTCGCAGCTCTACATCGATCCCGTCGAGTGCATAGACTGTGGCGCATGGTGTTTGGCGAACTCTGCGGGCATGAATTTGCCGTCTTGGACGTAGCTTGCGTTGATCTCCGTAAAATGCTTCCACTTTTCCGGCAGATCATCTAGTGCGAAAATCGCGGATACCGGGCAGACCGGCACACAGCAAGCAGAGAAGTTAAGGGCGACTCCGTTTTCCCACCCGCATACGCCCGGCGATGCGCTTGACCGCAAGCTTCGCGAAGGAGCACACTTGGTTTAACCGAAACAAGAGCGCCACTCTCAACTCGCTCCCCTCTGCAATCCGATGCGAGGGAAGAGATGAACCACGTCCGCCAGAGTAATTTTGCGCGGAAAGGAGTTCACTGTATGAAAAAGCTACTGTTAGTTTCTTTCGCGCTGGCCCTCGTGCTGTCCCTGCTCGCGCTTGCTCAGGAGACCCCGAAGTCAGGCGCAATGAAGCAGGAGACCCCGAAGGCTGAGAAAATGTCCGCGAAAGCGGTCACCGTCTCAGGCACAGTCAGCGCGGATGGAAAGACGTTTGTCGACAAGGACAACAAGGGCTGGACGGTCACCAATCCCGAGGCCCTGAAGGGCCATGAAGAGCACGAGGTAACCCTCACAGGTCACGTGGACGCTGCAAAGAACGAAGTTCACGTAGTATCCGTCAAAATGGGAAAAGCACAAATGAAAGACACTACGAAGAAGGACGAAATGAAGAAGTAACGTTCTTCAAGCACCGCCCTTAAAGCCAGCGACAACGCTGGCTTTTTTAGGGTCCGCCAGAAGGCAAGCTGCCAACCGTTCGCCAAAAGCAAGGAGTAAACATCGCCCGAGGTAGATACCCGTCCGGCTTGCCACCAGGGTTCTCGATGAGAAGATGGTGCGAGATCGTCTGGCCAATCGTGCGGAGGATTTCCCCTTGTCCGGAATCAGCATATCGGGCCGAAGCTGTGAGCAAGTCAACGCGCATTTCGGTAAAACAGAGTTTCAATCCGAACCTTGTAGTACGCCATCGGACCTCCCTCCGGCCAGTCCTCTCCGCGGCCTCCCGCTCCATCCCCACCGATGCGTTTATTTGGTTTTGGTCCTTCAACAAACTCACGACACGTCGGCGTCGTTTGCGTTGAAGATCGCGGTGCCCTAGAGTTTAACTGATGCCCGGGCTACCCACTCAGGTCCCGTGGAGACGTTTCGTCTGCGTGCTCCGGAAACTGGGCTACACGGCCCAAAAGACGAAGCAAGGTTCAGAAAGATCGTTCGTGAATCCGGGACGCATCCCGAGTGTTGTTTCATTCCGGGAACCCCATCCCGGACAAAACATGCGTCCACCAGTGTTGCGCAAGTCCCTTCGCAAGCTTCTCCTCTCCCCAGACGAGTTCATGCGACTGTTGGAACACTGCTAGATCGGGCGCGCAAAGGACAACTCGTAGCCATCCGGATCAGACATGTGGAAATACCGCTCGCCCATCTAGACGGATCATTCTGCGGCACAGCGGAATGTTCTTTTAATCGAAACTTGTGGTTGCGCTGCCATTCTCCTCTTCCGATGGTCGTTTACACAGTCCCTTTTACACCCTCGGCGCCCCCCGGCTAGTTGACACCCGCACTCCTCCGGACCACACTCGGCCCGCTTCCCTTTTTGCGCAACCCCCGTCGCGTAGCGGCCCAAATATATCGATAGCGAAACAAGTACGCGGACGTGTGCCACGCCTGCAGCGCTGTTTATGGGAGGAAGTATCGCAAACAAAAAGGCGAAGAAGACCGCAGCCCGCGCCGCGGCCGCCCCCGCCGACCAAGCCACCATGGTCGTCACACTCTACGACGGCACGCGCGAACCGATCGAAGGTCAAGACTTTCTCATCCGCATCTTCGACGGCTTTCAGAACCAACTCTTCGACGATTTCAAATCGGCGCCGACGACCGTGTTCCATCTGCCTTTCCATGACAACTTGCAAGACAACTGCATCGTTGTTGCCACGGGAAAGGGACATGTCGACGCTGGGTTCAGCCCCGTGACGCTCTCCAATAGAGCCGTGGCTACCGTTGATCTCATGCTGCTGGAAGACAAGGCCGACTTCAAGTTCCAGACATGGGCCGCCCTAGAAACGAACGACCCGGTCATCGCCGCTTTTATTTCGGTCGGCGGTACCGGCGCGGACGCAGAAGAGCACTATGACAATCTGCTGGAGGCGAAACCCGCGGCATTGGCCTCCCTTTTGAATCTTGCGACGGCGATGAAAGCAATTCAGCTCCCGAACAACACGCCCCTCGACTACTTAAAAGAAATTCTGTGGGACGAGTCCTTGGCGCAGGACCGCTTCTTTGGATACGCGGATAAATCCATTGTCGATCAGGTGCGCCGGGCGGCCACGGAAGGGGAGTCTCGACCCGAACCCAACCCCGGCCTCTTCCATCCCGATGCGACGTCGAGCTTTAAGCAGGTCCAGTTTGGCGAGGCGAACGTCCAGCTCACGTTCCACGAGAAAGACGCCAAGAAGATCGATGGAGTGGACTGCATCAAGGTCGAGCCGGACATTGACTACTTCCAGGATCTCGGTGCTCACACCCTGCTGGAAGTCATTCCCAACTCTATCACCCACGGCCTGACCGACCCCAAGAAGGTATACGTGCTCCGCTGGATTGCCGGCCGTCACGCTGGCGTCCCCGAATTCGCTCCCCCATACACAATCACCGTATGACCCTCGCTGAAAATGTGGTCGTGAGGTGATGTGCAACGGCATCAGGGCGCTGTGTCTGCCTTTGCTGGGAACAGCACTGGTACCACCGCCGCAAACTTGGAACCTGATATATAGGATGTGTCTCCAATGAAAAGTAGTCCGCAGAACGAGCAGTCCACGAAACCTTTAGGCACTGGCCCGGCAGCATACCTGGCTGGGGCCGTAAAGCGAATGCCCTGGTTAAAATATGCCGACGCGGCACTTGCCGTCTGTGCGATAGGCGCAATCATACGGTCGGGATTCCGAATAAACCCACTCCAGGCGTTCCTGTGGGCCCTGCTATTTCTTGGCTTAATGTTTATCTTGGTGGAGTTCAGGAAATATGCCGAGGGCAAGCCTCCGTCTGGTGTCGCCACATTCCTCGTTTGGGCCTTTGCGATCATTGCAGTCATTGCTGTTATTCCACTGCTCGGATGTAACTACTGGCCGCGATTTTGCCAGCCCAATTCCCCTGTGGCGGTCAAACAGGTAGACAATCAGATCGAGGCGCCGACCTCGCTAGAGTGCTCGTCGAATGGCAATTTTGACTATATCTATTGTCCGGTCTACAAAGGCGAGTATTCGTCAGGGGCGACGGTTGAAATTAGCTCTGCAAGCCCTGGAGAAAAGCATCGCCCGCGGCCGACTGAAGGACCGCTACAAGATGGAGCGCAGACTGGGACGGATTCAGGCGTGTCACTCGCAAGTCAACGATCTGTTTGCAGTCACTCTGCGAGACACGCCCGCAGGCGTACGTCTGGTTTGGAAAATGCAAGAAGACCGAAAGGCCTGGCGGGACTTGCGGGAAGGCGCGTACATGCTGCGCACCAATCTGCAGGCGGACTCGGCGGAGCAGCTGTGGTCGAAATACATGCAACTGACCGAAGCCGAGGCGTCGTTTCGCGCGCTCAAGAGCGAGCTTTCGATCCGGCCTTTGTTCCATCAGAAGGAGCCACGGGTCAAGGCCCACGTCTTGGTGGCTTTTCTGGGCTATGCCTTGTGGGTGACCTTGAAGCATCTGCTGAAGCGTCGGCCTGCGATCACTCCCCAGCCTTCGGCCAGCGGAGTGGACAACGCTCAGTCTTTATCGCCGATGAAGGTGCTGGCTTTGCTGTCCACGCTGCAGAGCGCTGACATCGTACTGCCCACGACGGATGGACGCGAGATCCGCCTCCGCCGGATCACGGAACCGACGGCCGAACAAAAATCCTTGCTTCACCAACTTAGCCTCAGCCTGCCGGCCGGTTGAGAAGTTCCCGGTACCACTCGGTAGCCGAGGAGTCGGAGTTCCCGGATCATCTTCGTAGTGCGTCTTTTCCTCGATCTTTCGCTCACCGCCGGACCCCGTTCTTCGTATCGAACTCCCTTGTGCAGAATCAGCCAGATCAGCCGACAATGCCGATGGGCGATCGCCCCGATGGTTTGGTTGTGTCCCAGGCGCGACACCAAACGGCGATACATTGTCTCGAAGATGCTTCCTTTGTGCTTGACCGCCGCGTTGGCACATTGATTGAGAATGCGCCTCATATGGCGGTTGCCCTTCGGGGAGCGGTGGCTGTAGTTCACTCCCGCGCTCTCTTGGTCGCCCGGGCATGCGCCAACCCACGAAGAAAGATGTTTCTCCGAAGGAAAGGTCGCCGCCTGGGCACCCACTTCGGCGATGATCTGCTGCGCGGAATCCACTCCGAGACCGGGCACCTCCGCCAGCCGCTGCACGGCATCGTGGTGCGGGCGGAGCAAACTCGCCATCTCCTGGTCCAGTTGGACAATCTGTTGCTCGAGCAGTTGCAACTCCTCCAACGCCATCTTGAGCAGCCGACGGTAAACGGCGTTTAGATCGGTGCATGCGCCCAGCGCGTCGCACAACTGTGCCTGCGTGGCGCGCAACTTCTTATCGGCCAAAGCGGCGAGAGCTGCCGGTTTGGTTTCCCCCTCGGACAACGCCTTCAGCATGCGTCGTGCACTGGCGCCCAACAGATCCGAGACCAAGCTGGACAACTTAATATGGGTCTCTTCCAACAGACTCTCCAATCGGTTCTGCAATCGCGTATGGTCGCGCGTCAACTGGTACTTCTTGCGCGTCACCGTGCGCCACAGCCGCTGCTCGGCATCGGGCACAAAGCTCAGGGTCAGCTCCTGGGCCACCAGCCGCTTCACTAGTCGTTTGGCGTCGCGGAAATCCTTCTTGCGGCCCTGTCGCCCACGATTGGAGAACGCCTGCGCCAGATGCAGTGCTCCCGACATCGGGCCAGTCCCTTCTCGCTTCTGGCAGGCCGGCTTCCAGTATCGCTCCAGCGCTTGCCATGGCGGTTTCCAATACTGTGCCGTTGATTCCATGACTGCTTCCTCGACCTTTTGTTCGATTAGCCATTCCGCCAGCAAGCGCAAGTGGTCAGGGCTGGTACCGAACCAGCGCTGCTCAAACTGGTACTCGCCTTCTATTTCGACGTCGGCCACGACCACTGCCAACATCTTCTTATGAACATCGATTCCCGCTATCCTGTAAGACATCGCTTCCTCCCGGCGGGAGCGGAAAGCGTGCCGCAACTTACACTATGCAGGGTCACGGGCTATCGCCATCCCACCGAGGGAGTGACAACGCCCAATTATTCGCTTAATCACGCACGCTCCGGATCAGACAGACTCACAGTCTCAACTTCTCCACTCACTACTCGACCTCACCGCTCCGAGCCTCTTCCTATTTTGCCCCTCGGACTGATTTTCATGAGGTTTCGCGGGCCGCAGGCCCTAAATGGACAGACTTTGCGATCGCCTGAACTGATTTTGAAAGGGTTAGTCTGTTTCCCGACCCTTTCGTGACGAACTTCGGTTAGGGAAGAGTCGCCCCGTCACCTACCAAACGGAAGAGTTCGTGCCAAATAGCTCTACGCTTCGCGACAAGGCGGGAGCCATACTTAGCTGGGTCCCATCGGATAGCGCGGCGTCTTGCAAAGACACGGGACGATTGTCATTATGGAGGCGTGCAAACTGTTTTCGAAGCGGCGGGTGGCAACGACGGCCTGCGCCGCCTTGCCGACGCCTGGCATCGTCGGGTGATGGCCGACGACGTGGTTGGCCATGCCTTCAGCCACGGCTTCCACCCCCAGCATGTCGAGCGACTCGCCGCTTACTGGGCCGAAGCACTCGGTGGCCCCAGCACGTATTCCGACTCCTATGGTGACGAGACCACCGTGGTCAAGATGCACAGCGGCAACGGAGAGCACGACGAAATGGATCGCCGCGCGATTGCCTGCTTCGACCACGCTCTGGCCGATGTCGGACTAGCCGACGACGGTGCGCTGCGACAAGTGCTGCACGACTACTTCGCTTGGGCGACCACCACAACGATGTCCCGCCACCACCATTCCGCTGATGATGTGCCGAACGGCCTCAGCATCCCACACTGGTCATGGGACGGACTCCAGGGGTAAGCCTCCACGGCTGACCTGCACCACACCGGTGCCGGTCCCAACTTCGAAGCTATTCGACGACTCGATATTGACCCTTGTGGCGAAACCACCCTGCCAGCCGAAGGCGTAGGTCCTCGCTAACGGCAATGTGTTGACCAAAGCAGTCAACTCCCGGTTTGTCAATCCGGAAGTAATCGCGCACTCTTGCCTCTCGGAATTACTTCCGAATTGCCGTCAACCGACCACAATCCGCTACGTGGACACAGACTACAGCTACGAGTTGCTGACTTCTCGGTCTAGTCGAAGTGTCGTTTCGAGATGTGGGATCAGGCCCTGACCGACGAAAGCTTTGGCCCGTCCGTTGTCCTCAGGATTCGAGACCAAGGATCGGCGTGTCAAGTGCCCTAGCCGCACGCACAGGATCGAAATATTCTCGTAGGAACGCGATCTTGCCGCCTGCGGCACGCAGGAATAGGACATAATCCTGGCGATACATACGTCGCGT
>WNFA01002629.1_pt1 | contig 14836 bp, 15 predicted proteins | sample 5400481 | NCBI WGS metagenome assembly WNFA01 (sample SAMN13153340, study PRJNA577476) | soil metagenome | isolation source: 120 cm saprolite under Douglas fir tree site 2 hole 1 replicate 2 | place: USA:California | collected 2015-04-18
CTATCACCGCGCACGTCGCCGATGCGCTGCGCGAGCTCGCGCCGCCGGGCTCCAAGGTCGACATGGAGGAAGGCACGGCAAGCATCGGAGGCGTGGGGATCAAGGTCACGACCCGGGAGGGCGTAGTGGTGCTCAGCGGGGTGGTGAACAACGCGGAGATCATCGAGCGCGCCGAAGCGATCGCGCAAGTCGCGAGCAACGGCAGGAAAATCGAGAGCAAGCTGATCTCGGCGACGATTCTTGGATGGGATTAGGGAGCCGGGGCCGTGCGAACGCTCAAGATCGCCGCCGGAATCCTTCTCGGTCTTTTCACCGCGTTCGCGTCGGCACAGAGCGCCTATCCGAACCGCGCGATCCGGATGGTCGTCGACACTTCTCCGGGCGGACTCACCGATATCCTCGGGCGCATCGCCGCCGAGGGGCTCGCGCAGCAATTGGGCCGGCAGGTCGTGGTGGAGAACAAGGCCGGCGCATCGGGCAACGTCGCCATCGAATTCGTCGTGAAATCGCCGGCAGACGGCTACACCCTGATGATCTGCGCGGGCGGGAACCTCGTCATCAAGCCCTTCCTCGAGCATTCGCTCGCCTTCGACCCGCTGGTCGATCTCGTCCCGGTGTTCAACTTCGCCGAGGCGCCGCACATCCTGGTCGTGCCGAACTCGCTTGCCGTGAAGGACCTCGCGGAGTTCATCGCGTACGCCAGATCGAATCCTGGCAAGGTCTATTACGGCTCGGCGGGAACCGGCAGTCCACCGCACCTTGCCGCCGATCAATTCGCGCGCCTCGCGAGCCTGCAGCTGGTGCACGTGCCGTACAAGGGCGTGGGGCCGGCGCTCCCCGATCTGATCGCGGGCCGCCTGCAAATCATGTCGATGAGCTACGGCTCGGCGCGGCCGTATCTCAAGAGCGGCGCGCTGCGCCCTCTCGCCGCCGGATCGAAGCGGCGCCTGGCCGGGCTGCCCGACGTGCCGACCTCGGCGGAGGCGGGACTGCCGGGATGGGAGATGAGCGCCTGGTTCGGAATCTTCGCGCCGAAAGACACCAGCCTCGAAATCGTACGCCTGCTGAACGCGAAGCTCCAGGCGGTGATCGAGGAGCCCAAGGCGAGAGAGCGGCTGCTCGAGGTCGGCGCCGAGCCGCTCGGCGGCCCGGCGCCGGCGTTTGCCGAGCGCGTGCGCGCCGACTATCGGATGTGGGGGCAAGTCATCAAGGAATCGGGGATCAAACTGGAGTAGGGCTATGACTCAGTCCGTGATCAAGACGAAATTCATTTCGCACGGCACGCTCGGCTCGAAGGATCTCGAGGCGACGCGCCGCTTCTACGAGGAGTTCCTCGGCCTGGAGGTGGTGCGCACCAGCCCCGTGTCGCTCATGATTCGCCTCGGCGGCAACCACGTCTACGCCGTGGTCTACACCAAGAAGAAGGAACGCATGCCGCGCGTCTATCACAACGGACTGGACGTCGACACCGACGCCGAGGTGGACGAAGCCTGGCGCGCGTGCCACTCGCAGGCGGCGAAATGGGGCCTGCACGACATCGACAAGCCCTCGGCCCGCCACGGTACTTACAGTTTTCTTTTCTGGGACGCCGACGACAACGCCTGGGAGATCCTCTCCAATCCGAAAGGCGGCTACACCTGGATCTTCGAGCAGGGCGATCTCGAAGGCCGCGGGCATTTCGAGCGCGGCTTCCGCCACAAGCGTCCCGACGCGAACAAGGAAACCGCGTGAGGGCGGTGTACTACGAGCGCAAGGGACCTGCGCCGAAAGTCCTCGTGACGGGCGAACTGCCCGACCCGCAACCGGGACCGGGCGAAGTGCGCGTGAAGATCCATTTCTCCGGAATCAATCCGACCGACACCAAATTGCGCGGCGGCTGGGACGGCAACATGGAGATGCCGTTTCCGCGCGTGATTCCGCATCAGGACGGCGCGGGCGTCATCGACAAGGTCGGTGCGGGCGTGCCTCAGGCAAGAACAGGCGAGCGCGTCTGGATCTACGAAGCACAGCGCGGCCGCGCTTTCGGTACGGCTGCCGAGTACGTCACGATCCCCGCGGAAAACGCCGTCGAGCTCCCCGAGGGCGCGAGTTTCGAAACGGGAGCCTGCCTGGGCATCGCCGGGATGACCGCGCACCGCTGCCTTTTCCAGGAGGGAGGCATCCAGGGACAGACCGTGCTCGTCGCGGGCGGCGGCGGGGCGGTCGGCCACGCGGCGATCCAGCTCGCAAAATGGAGTGGAGCGCGGGTCGCCACCACCGTGAGCCGGCCCGATCAGGAAAAAATCGCGCGCGAGGCGGGTGCCGATCTCGTCGTCAACCGAAAAACTCAGGACGCCGCGGCGAAAATCAAGGCGTTCACGCGAGGGCAGGGCGCGGACCGCGTGGTGGAAGTCGCCTTCGAGGCGAACCTGGAGCTCAACCGCGCGGCGCTGAAAGCCAACGGCGTGATCTCCACCTACTCCTCCGGTCCTCCCGACAGCGCGCCGCGAATCCCGTTCACGGCTATGATGCGGCAGGGAATCAGCGTGCACTTCGTCCTCGTCTACGTGATGCCCCGCGAAGCGCACCGGGCGGCGGCGCGCGACCTGAACGCGGCGATCGAGGCGGGGCGCTACCGTCCCCACGTCGCAGGCATCTTCAAGCTCGATGAAACGGCCAAGGCACACCAAGCGCAGGAAAGCGGCGGCACGGCCGGCAAGATCCTCATCGCTGTCTGAGGCCATGCACACCGCCAAAGCAAGCGTGGCCGCGAAGAAGCTCCGCGCCACCGCGCGCGCGATGGGGTCCTACACCGCCAGGCTGCGCCCCTATTTCGGCAAGTTGCGTGCCTACGTCGGCAAGCTGCGCCCTTATGTCGACAAGCTGCGCCCCTACGCGAACGGGCTGCGCCGGCATGCCGTCAAAGCGGTCGATGCGGCCTGGAGCTGGTTGCACCGGGGGATCGTTCAGGTAGACAAGGTGAGCCCGCGCACGGCAAAGCGACTAGAAGGCGTCGAAACCTGGGTCTGTCAAAGCGAGGGGCGCAAGCTCGGTACGGCGGCCTTTGCGGTCGTTCTCGTGCTGGGGGTCGGCTTCGCGGCGATTTTTCCGGAAACGGCCGGGCGCTATGGCCGCGTGATATTCACCTCGAATCGGGTCGTGCCGCTTCCGGACGAAACGCGCCGGGCCGCCGGCGAGAAAGCGAAACAGCTTGCCGCGGCGCTCGACACGCGCCTGGACAAGAAGCTCGCCGGCGAGGCCTGGACCTCCGCGCAGATCCTCGTCGCGCTCGGAGAAAACGATCCGGACTACGTCGGCCGGGCCGACGTCAAACTGGTCGAGCAGTACTTCCGCTCCGTCGCCGGACCCGAGTGCGCCTGCTGGCGCCGGTTTCCCCAAGGAAAGTATCCCGATCACATCGGTGTCACTTCGTGGGCGCTGTGGACCTTCGCGCAGTACGGGATCCCGGCCCACAAGAGCGAGCTCGAGTTTCTCCTCTCGACCCAGGGCGCGGACGGAGGGTGGCCCTTGTTCGCGGGCGCGCAGCAGGGAAAGTTCGCCTCGAGCTACGGGACCGCAGCCGCGATTCTCGCGCTGCACGGGCAATCGGCGCTCGAGCCTGACCGGGAGCGGAAGAAGCGGCTCGCCGCTTCGGTGGAGCGCGGCGCGGACTGGCTGAAGAGCCGCGTCGCTCCCGGCCGGGCGCGCTGGGCCGACTATCCGGCGTGGTCCGAGGCCAGGGAAGAATCCCTGGCGGTCTCGGGTTTCGCGCTTTTCGCGCTGCATCGCGTGGGCGCGTCGTGGCTGGGCTCGCTCGACCGCGACTGGATGCGCGAGCTTCCGGCGCAAGCGCCCGCCGCGCTCGGCGGCGACGCCCCGGCAAGGAAGGTGCAGGTCGGCAAGCGGTCTTACCGGGACGAGACGCGCTACTACGAGCTGCCGTGGACGATTCTCGCGACCGCGGAGGTCTACCGGAGCGCCTGGTTTTTCGGAAAGGTCCGCGCAGTGCAGTGGCTTGAGCGGGCCCTCGCACCCGGGGCTTCGATCTACGAACTCACCGGACGCGAAAAGGACGCGGCGATCGTCGCAGAAGCGCTGCTCGCGCTGCGGAGCGGGGGGGCGCGTGAGTAGTGCGAAGAGGCGTCGCGGCGCCCAGACGCTCAAGCGCGACGTGGCGCTCGCCAACCGCATCATCGAGCGTTTCGGCCTATCCGACGCCTTCGGACACGCGAGCGCCCGCATCCCGGGCACGAACACCTTCTTCATGCCCACGCGGCGCAGCCCCGGCCTCGCCAGCGCGGGCACGCTCCTGGTTCTGGATACCGAGGGCAAGATCCTCTCGGGCAAGGGGACGCCGAACAGCGAGCTCTGGATCCACGCGCGCGTCTACGCGGCGCGTCCCGACGTGGGAGGAGTGGTGCACGCGCATCCGCCGGGCTGCGTCTGCCTCACGCAGATCGGGCAGCCGCATCGCGTCGTGCACAACCAGGGCGGTGCATTTTTTTCGGGTGTGCCCGAGTACGAGCGCATCGGTCTCATCCGCTCGCGCGAGCTGGGCGATCTGCTCGCGCGCAAGTTGGGCTCGGGGCTCGCCGTCATGATGCGCGGCCACGGCATCACCACCGCGCTCCCCGACGTGCGCGCGGCCACCGTCGCGGCGTGCATGCTGGAGGAGAGCGCGCAGCTGCAGCTGCGCATGCTCGCATCTGCGGGCGGGGACGCGGCGCGCCTCCGCGTCTACAGCCGCGAGGAAGCCGCAAGCGTGAGCGACCAGATCAGCCCGAGGGTGGTGGAGCGCGCCTGGGAGTATTACGCGCTCGCGGCGGGGCAAAAACCGTTGGGGGGGTAGAAAGAATCGGTCACCGTACCGGGGTGGCCTCCTGCACCAGGTTTTTGTCGATCAACGTGATCTCGATGCGGCGGTTCTTCTTCCGCCCTTCGGGAGTGTCGTTCTCGGAGATGGGCTGGTACTCGGCGCGACCCGAGGCGATCATGCGCTCAGGGGGAATGCCCACTTCCTGCAGGTAACGCACGACGGTCGTCGCGCGCGCGACCGACAGCTCCCAGTTGGACGGAAAGACCTTCTGTGCCGACTTGCTGATCGGCACATTGTCGGTATGGCCGACGATACGGATGACCTTGTCCTCGTAGCCTTTAAGCGCCTCGCCGACCTTTTTCAGGACCGCCTTGCCGGTGTCCTTGAGGTTCGCCCGGCCGGAATCGAAGAACAGCTGCTCGGCGACGTCGACCGTCAGCATGTCCTTGTACTGCCGCACCTGCAGCTCGCCTTTTTTGACTTCCTCGGTAAGGTTGCGCACCAGTGAGTCGTATTGCGACAGGGTCTGCTGGCTGGCGGTCAGCAACTGAGTCTTTTGCTGCTCGAGGGCATCGACCTGCCTGCGCAAGTCGGCCTGCTGCTGCTCGAGCGACGCCTTCTGCTGCTCGAGCCCGGAGCGCTGCGACTGCAGAACCTGCACCTGCTCCTGGAGCCCGCCGCGCTGCTTTTGCAATGTGCCGATCTCCTGGTTCTTATCCGCCTCCAGCTGGTCGTAGGTGCCCTGGCTGACGCAGCCGCCCGCCATGAAAGCCGCAGCGAGCACGGCGCCTGCAGCGTGCAATCTCCTTCGGTTCATTTCCATCTCCTGTTTCAAAGAGCGACGACTCCCCTGGATCAATACAATATAACACCGACGGGCGCGGCGCCGCGACCACGCTCTTCATCAATTCGTCGAGCAGTCGAAGAAATCCGGGACGGTCTCGCGGGCGATCGAGACGGCGAGGCTGCGCGGCGTGAGCGTCGCGCCTTAGTCTTTACCCACTTCGGGGGCCGCTGCTCCCGGCGACGGGGATGCCCGTACGGAAGGTGAAGTTTCCAGCGGTGATCGCGTTCGGACCGTTGAAAGTGCCGGGCATGATGCCGGGGCCGACGACGTTTCCGGCGGTCAGCCCCGTGAACGAGGTGCGGACGAGGATCGGACGGCGGTGCCAGATCGGGACCACCGCGATGGGCCCGGCATAGGGCGCGCCGCCGTAATCGCAATCCACGCGCCGCTCCGAGACGCAGCGCTCGTAGGCCGCCTGCGAGAAGGCGGCGAGATCGACTTGCTGCCGGGCCAGCCGCTCCGCGTGCAGCTGCCGCTCCAGCCTGTCCACCCTGTCCGAAAGCGCGGGATCCGATCCCGCGGTCGCCGCGGCGCGCGCGATCGACGGGTCGGGCGCGTACACCGAAATCCTATCCGCGACCGTGTCGACCTTCCTCCCGCCTGCCGGAGCCGTGTCGGAGTAGTGCGTTTTGCCGGCTTCGTCCACCCACTTGTAGATTTGAGCGTGAGCCGGTCCGCCGGCGGCTGCCAGCAGAATCACGACCAGGGATGAGCCGAGCGCCTTCATGATCGCGTGCTCCGGGACGATGATTCAAATGCTAGCAAAGTCCCGTCCCGCGCGGCGCGAATAAAGTGTTTCAAATTGTGTTGCACGTAGCATTTCGGCTACATCTAAGCCTGTATCCGAATGGGCAGCGAACGAATCGGTTTGCCGGTTGCAGCGAACAAGGCGTTTGCCACCGCGGGAGCGATAACCGGTGTGGCGGGCTCGCCCACGCCGGTGGGCTTCTCATTCGAGCGCGCGATGTACACGCCGATCCGCGGCATCTCGTTCATGCGCAGCGGCATGTAGTCGTGGAAGTTCGACTGTTCGACCACGCCGTCTTTCAGCGTGATCGCGCCGTACATCGCCGCGGTGAGGCCGTATACGATGCCGCTTTCCATCTGCGCGCGGATCACGTCCGGGTTCACCGCCACACCGCAGTCCACCGCGCACATGACGCGGTCCACGCGGTAGGAGCCGTCGCGCCTGACGGTGACTTCCGCCACCTGAGCGACCACCGTGTTGAACGACTCGTGCACGGCGATGCCGCGCCCGCGCCGCTCGCCGACCCTGGCCGAAACCAGAGGCGTGGTCCAGTCGGCCTCGGTCGCCGCCATTTCCAGGACCGTCTTGTGCCGCGGGGATTTCGCGAGCAGCGCGCGGCGGACCTGGTACGGATCTTTTCCAGCCGCCAGAGCGAGCTCGTCCAGAAACGTTTCCGTCGAGAACGCGGTGTGGGTGGAGCCGACCGAGCGCCACCATTGCACCGGCACGCCCATCTTGGGCGAGTGCAGATCCACGCCCAGGTTGGGAACGGCGTACGGGAGGTTCGCCGCACCCTCGACCGAAGTCGCGTCGATTCCGTCCTTCACCATCATGCCCTCGAACACGGTTCCGCCGAGGATCGACTGCCCGACGATGCGGTGCTGCCAGGCGATGATGTTGCCTTGCGCGTCGAGTCCCGCTGTGAGCGCGTGGTAGTACATCGGACGGTAGTGGCCCGCGCGCATATCGTCTTCCCGCGTCCACACGAGTTTCACCGGAGCGCGGCCGCCGATGGCTTTGGCGACCTGCACCGCCTCGACGACGTAGTCCGCGTGCGGATTGGCACGACGCCCGAAGCTGCCGCCGGCGAAGAGCATGTTGAGCTTCACCTGCTCAGGTCTAATGCCGAGGACCTGAGCGACCTCCGGCTGGTCGATCGACTGGAATTGCTCGCCGTTCCAGATCTCGCAGGCGTCGGCGGAGAGCTTCACGACGCAGTTCATCGGCTCCATGCAGGCGTGCGCAAGGTAGGGAAACTCGTACGCGGCTTCCAGCGTCTTCGCCGCGCGCTGGAGCGCTCCGGCGGGATCGCCTTCCTTCCTCGCGGGCAGGCCCGGCGTCGCGGCGAGCTTCTTGTACTCGGCCATGATCTCGGCCGAACCGAGCTTGAACGCGCCGGATTCCTCCCACTCCACGGCCAGCGCGTCGCGGCCTTTTTTTGCCGACCAGAAATCGTTCGCGAGCACCGCCACGCCCTGCGGGATCGCCACCACGTCGACCACGCCGTTCACCGCTTTCGCCTTCTCCGCGTCGAAAGATTTCGGCTTTCCGCCGAAGCGCGGCGGATGCGCGACCAGCGCCGTCAGCATTCCCGGGAGCTTCACGTCTTGCGTGTAGGTCGCCGTGCCGTTCGACTTGGCGCGGCTGTCGGTGCGCGGCGTGCGCCGGCCGATCAGGGCGAAATCCTTCGGGTCCTTGAGCTTCACTTCCTGCGGAACCGGCATCTTGGCCGCGCTGGCGGCGAGCTGGCCGAAGTTCGTCCTGCGGTTCGAAGGCGGGTGCATCACCGCGCCGCGCGTGACGGTGATCGAATCCGGCGGGACTTTCCAGCGCTCGGCCGCCGCGGCGACCAGCATCGCCCGCGCCGCGGCGCCGGCCTTGCGCATCTGTTCGTAGGAGTTCGCCATCGCGGTGCTGCCGCCCGTGCCCTGCACGGCGCCCATGAACAGGTTGTTGTAGCGGCTCGCGTCCGCGGGCGCGCCCTCGGCCCGGATCTGGCCCCAGTCGGCGTCCAGCTCTTCGGCGACGAGCGTAGGCAACCCCGTAAACGTGCCCTGACCCATCTCGAGATGCTTCACGATCACGGTGACCGTGTTGTCCGTGCCGATGCGAACGAAGGCATTGGGCTCGAACGTTCCCGCCGCGGCGGCGCTGCCCCCACCCTGGCCGGGGCCGGCCATCTGCGCCAGGGCATCGGGCATGGCAATTCCGAGAGTGAGCCCCGCGCCCGCCTTGAGGAAGTCGCGCCGGCTGAGGTTGACGATTTCGAATGCGTTCATGCGTTTCTCTTGGCGCGTCATTTCACGTTCCGCGCCGCCGTCCTGATCGCAACGCGGATGCGATTGTAGGTTCCGCAACGGCATACGTTGCCGCTCATCGCGCCGTCGATTTCCGCGTCGGTCGGCCGTTTGACTTTGGCGAGCAGGGCCGCGGCGCTCATGATCTGGCCCGACTGGCAGTAGCCGCACTGCGGCACGTCGTTCTCGACCCACGCGGACTGCAAGGCCTTGCCTTCCTTGGTCTGGGCGATGCCCTCGATGGTGGTGATCCTCTTGCCGACCGCGGCGGAGAGGGGCGTGGAGCAGGATCGCGCGGGCTGGCCGTTCACGTGCACCGTGCAGGCGCCGCACAACGCCATGCCGCAGCCGTATTTGGTGCCGGTCATGTTGAGGTGGTCGCGCAGAACCCAAAGGAGGGGCGTGTCCGGATCGGCGTTCACCGACACTCCTTTGCCGTTGACATTCAGGGTCGTCATCAAGAAATTCCTCGTGGAAATCCGCGCTGCTATTTTCTGCCTTGCGGAGGGTTTTGTGTAGTGGGCGCGCCTTGAACGGCGCGTGGACGCGACGAGGATGCCGGTGCGAGGCGGCGGGTATTTCCGTTTGAGCGGATGCGACCCGGGCGCGGCGTGCGCGAGGCGGCGTCGCTGCCTAGTGGTTCGTACCGGTGGTGGTGGAGTTGGAAGTGGCCACCGCCAGTGCCGCGGCCACTCCCACCGCGACCACGCCTGCGATGGTCGACCCAACGCCCGCCCCTCCCGTTGAAGCGCCGACGCCTTGCGACGCGCCGCCGGCGGCGCCGACGGTGACGGCGACGGCTTGAGCCACCTGTATGGGGTCCTGGGCGGGAGTCTGCGCAAAACCATCGACTGCGAAAACGAGCGAGATAAACAAGACCGGCAGGGTTTTCTTCACCTGTCCTCCTTTTTCCTGGGGTTCGAAGAACCGAACTCCCGGATTATAGACTTGGTTTCGGGCCTTGCGGCACGCCCGGCGCGATTTTTTTCGAGGCTCGCGAGCGCCGGGTAGAGCGACTGCGCCGTCCTGAAAAAAATCCAGTCGCGGTCGCGCTGAGGGAGGGCCGCGAGCGCCGAGCGTGCCTCGGCGAGGAGTCCCGCCAGGCTGCCCTCGGATGCGGGGAAATTCGAGCCCCAGGCGATGCGCGACGCGCCGAATTCGGCCACCACGCGCGCGAAGAAACTCTCAGGCGTGGCCTTGTCCGCATGCGATTCGCGCACGTTGTGCGTGGTCAACTTGAGATAGAGATTGTCGTAGCGCGCGAGCGAAAACAGGCTCGCCGCGGCCGTGTACGGAGGTCCGTCGTCCATCGCGGGTCTCGCCATATGATCGAGGACGACGCGCACGCGCGGAAAGCGCTCGAGCACCGTCACGAGCTGCGGAAGCCCGGCCTCGCGCAGCTGCACGCACACGGGGATTCCCGCCCTGCCGGCGGTTTCCCAGGCGGGGAAGGAGCGCCGGTCGTCCAGGCGCACGTCCTTCGCCGCCGTGGTGTGCCCGGCGATGAATACGCGCAGGCCGGTCAAGCCCTTGCTCATCCAGTAGTCGATGCGCTCGGGAGCGTCGCGCTGCAAGACGTCCACCGAGAACACTCCGGTGAATCGCTCCGGATGCGCGGCGACGGCATCGGCCACGTAAGAATTGTCGTGGCCGTAGCAGGTCGAGGCCTGCACCAGCGCCGCTTTCGCGACGCCCGCCTCGTCCATCGCAGCGATCATCCCCTCGAAGCCGACCGGGCGCTCGCGCGACCAGTCCGATTGCCGCCCGCTCAAGGGGGAGAGCGGATAGCGTTCCGCGTCGGCCGCGATGACGTGCGGGTGAATGTCGATCACCGGGCTCACTCGATGCGCCCCACCGCTTTCACGAGCCTGGCCATGTCCTCGTAGTCCTCGCGGATCAGGCGCTCGAACGCTGCGGGGCTCAAAGCCCGAGGCTCGACGCCTTGGCTCGCAAGCCGTCCGAGGATCACCGGATCGCGCAGCAGCTTCGCCACTTCCGCGTTGATGCGCGCGATCACGGCTTGCGGCGTCTTCGCCGGCGCGAGGAGGCCGAACCACGAGTCGAACGCGTATCCGGGAACGCTCTCGGCGACGGGCGGTACCTCCGGGAGGAAAGCCGAGCGCCTTTGCGAAGTCACCCCGAGAAGGCGGATGCGCGCGTCCTTGACGAAAGGAATCGCGCCGACGTTGGGCACGATCAGCGCGTGCGAGCGCGCGGCGAGCACGTCGGTGGTCGCGTCCTGCGAGGATTTGAACGGGATGTGCACCATGTCCAGTTTCGCGAGGCTCGCGAAATACGCCATCGCGAGATGGCCCGAGCTGCCGTGGCCCGCCGAGGCGTAGTTGAGCCTGCCGGGGTTCGATCTCGCGTACTCGACGAATTCGGCCGCCGTCCTGGCGGGAACGGCTGCGCTCGCCATCAGCACGTAGCTTTGCATTCCGATGTTGGCGACCACCGCAAAATCCCGGATCGGATCGTACGGAGGATTCGCGCCGAGGAGCGCCGTGACGTTGTGGCTCGAGGCCGCGAAGATGAGCGTCTGGCCGTCGGGCGCGGCCTTCGCGACGCTCGCCGTGCCGATCGCGCCGCCGGCACCCGGGCGGTTGTCGATGATCGCGGTTGTCCCCAGCGCGGCGCCCAGTTCGCTGTAGAACGTGCGGGCGAGGACCTCACGGGCGCCGCCCGCGGCGAATGGCACGACGATGCGCATCACCTTGCCGCCGGGCTGGGCTGAAGCAGCGTGGGCGAAAAGGATGCAGAGGAGCGCAAAGCAGGTTTGAATACGACTGTGCATCCGGCTCATGATGGCGGAACTCTAGCATCCCGCCGCCCCAGGGCGCGGGACTATATACTCCCGGTGCGCATGCATCCGCACAAGCTCATCCGCATGACCGCGGCGTCGTGCCTCCTTGCCATTTCCTGCGCGCTTTGCGCGGGGCCAGTCCACGCCCAGAGCGACTACCCCAGCCGGCCGATCCGCTACATCGTGGCGAGCGCGCCCGGCGGAATCGCCGACATCACGCCGCGCGTGCTCGCTCCGCGCCTCGCCGAGGCGCTGCGCCAGCCGGTAGTGGTCGAGAACCGGCCCGCCGGCGGCATCGTCGCGGGCGGCGAAACAGTCGCGAAGAGCGCGCCCGACGGCTACACGCTCCTCTCCGCGACGCCGCAAGTGGCGATCGTGCAGTCGATGGTGAAGGACCTCGCTTTCGACCCGCGCCGGGACCTCGTCCCGATCGCGCTCGTCGGGGTGATACCGAACGTGCTGATCGTCGGCCCGAGGACGCCCGCGAAAACGCTCACCGAGCTCGTCGAGCTCGCGCGCCGCAATCCCGGCAAGCTGAATTACTCCTCGACCGGCGCCGGCACCTCGGTACATCTTTCCGCGGAGCTCCTCAAGTACTACGCCGGCGCCGATATCGTGCACGTGCCCTATCGCGGCGCGGCGGCGGCGATGACCGCGCTCCTCGCAGGCGACGTCGACATCATGGTCGATTCGGTGCCGCCGTCGCTGCCGCACATCCGCGCCGGCAGGGTGCGTGCCCTCGCGGTGACGAGCGCGCGGCGCGTGCCGCAGCTGCCCGAAGTGCCGACCATGATCGAGTCCGGATATCCGGACTTCGAGATCAACGGCTGGTCGGGCGTCGTGACCACCGCCGGCACGCCGAGCGCGATCATCGCGCGGCTCGAAGCGGAAATCAAAAAGGCGCTCTCGCAGCCGGGGGTCGTCGCGGCCTACGAAAACGCGGGGCTCACGGTCCGCTTTATGGGCGCCGCCGAATTCGGCAGATTCTGGGACGCCGAGATCGCGAAGTTCGCGCTCGCGATCAAGCATTCCGGGGCCGTAAAGGAGTAGGAGGCTGGAGATGAAACCGATTCGCTTCGTTTTGATCGTTTCCACCGCGCTCACGGGCTGCGCCGCGCCCGGGCCGCAGCGCGATGAAGTTTCCAAGGTGCCCACCATGACGATTCTGCCCAAAGACATCTATCCTGAATCGCGCTCTCGTTTGCCGCTGCCGAAGCGCGAGGCGCTCGACGAGCACGGAAAGCGCGTCTACGACTCGGTTCTCGACCCCAAGCGTCCGACGCTCGCGGGGTTCCAGGGGCCCGCGGGTATCTGGCTGCACAGCCCCAGGGTGGGAGAGCCGTTCCGGGAGATGAACCGGATCCTGCGCAACGAGGTGCCGCTCGAGGCGCGCCTGAGGGAGCTCGCGATCCTCGTGACCGCGCGCGAGTTCGACAGCCAGTTCGAGTGGACTGCGCACGAGCCGGTCGCCCTGAAGGAGGGCCTGGATCCGAAGATCCTCGACACAGTGAAGTTCCGCAGACCGATCTCGGAGGTGCCGGAAAAGGAGGCGGCGATCATAGCGTTCGGCCGCGAGCTTTTTCGCGACCGAAAAGTCCGCGCTGAAACCTACGCGGAGACGGTGAGAGTCTTCGGCCAGACCGCGGTCGTCAACCTCACGGCGCTGATGGCGAACTATGCGTTCACCGCGGTGATGCTCACCGCTTTCGATCAGCAGCTGCACGAGGGCAGGAAGCCCTTGCTGCCGCTTCCCTGAACTTTATCGGGCGCCGCGGCCGTTCAGATCGTCGAACGCCTTTACGCAGCGATCGAGCTCCTCGAGCGGCATGCGCGGATCGATGAACCGGACTTTCACTCCGCGCAGCGACGAGGAGACCTTTGTGTTCGCCGCGAGATAGTTCATCTTCACCATCAAGGGCTGCGCGTCGCTGATCAGGTATTCGTAGAAGAGCAACGCGGCGCTGGGATGCGGCGGCCGTCTGGAAACGCCGGCGCCGTTGGCCCGGCCGATCACCGGATCGATTCCGAACCATTCGACCGGCGCGCCCGCGTTTTTCAACTGCTCGATGCGGTAGCTGTACACGGTCAGCGCAAGCGGCACCTCGCCCGAGGCGACCAGGTTCGCGAGGAGCGTGTGGCCGCTGCGCACCGACCAGCCGGCTGTCGCAACGATGTCGCGAAACAGTTTCGCGCCGCTTTCTTCGCCCAGGTGCTTGAGCACGCCGCAGTACCACTCGTTGTCGGACGCCTCCACGCCCAGGCGTCCCTTCCACTTCGGGTCCGCGAGCTCCGCATAGGACCTCGGCAGGTCCTCCTTCCTCACCAGGGAGGTGTTGTACGCCTGCACGAATACGTTCAGGAACTGCGGCACCCAGGCGCGGTGCGCAGGCATCGCGTCGGGCGCGAGGTCCGCGTGATGGTTCGACCGCACCTCCTGGAGCAGCCGCTCCCGGTGCATCGCCTCCATCTCCGGCGAGGAAATGGCGGCCGCGTCGAAGTCCCAGCGGTTCGCGCGCGCCTCGGCCGCGGCGCGCTGCAGAACCTTGACCGATGAAGCGCGCCAGACGTTCACCTTGACGCCGTAGCGCCCGTCGAAATCGGCGACAAGCACCGCCATGTCCTTTTCCGGGATCGAGGTGTAGAGGGTGAGCGCGCCTTCTTTTTTTGCCGCGGCGGCGAGCCGCTGCAGCCGGTCGGGCCGGCCGTCCAGGGCGAGGTCGGAAAAGGACTGGGCCCACGCGGGCGCGCAGCAGGCGAGCGCGACAAGACCGGCTGCGAGCGCGGCAGGCTTCATGGCCGGTTCATTGTAACGTTATAGTAACGGTCTGGCCGCCGCGGAAAACAGGGAGAGAGGGACAATGAGCAGTGCAGCCGGTGAGCGCCGCGAAATCGAATATGCCGTTCACGGCGGCGTATCGCTGAAGGGGCATCTCTACGCGCCGAGAGGGCCGGGAAAATTTCCCGTCGTGATCGCCGTCCACGGCGGCGGGTGGCGCCTCGCCAATCTGGACAACTACCGCACCCTCGGGCCCTGGCTCGCCGGGCACGGCTATGTCGTGCTCGCGGTGACGCACCGCTTGTCCAAGCCCGCGGAGAAGGTTTATCCCGAAGCGGTGCAGGACGTGCGCGCGGCGGTGCAGTTCGTGAAGGCCGAGGCGGCCGAGCTCAAGGCCGATCCCGAGCGCATCGCGCTCATGGGCGACTCCTCGGGCGGGCACCTCGCCGCGCTCGTCGCGCTCGCGGGGGAGCACGCGCTGTTTCGGGAAGGCAACGCCGCCGATCCGCACGGCCGCGTCTCGACCGCCGTCAAGGCCTGCGTGCCGATCTATGCGGTGCTCGACCTCGC
>WNFA01003325.1_pt1 | contig 14832 bp, 16 predicted proteins | sample 5400481 | NCBI WGS metagenome assembly WNFA01 (sample SAMN13153340, study PRJNA577476) | soil metagenome | isolation source: 120 cm saprolite under Douglas fir tree site 2 hole 1 replicate 2 | place: USA:California | collected 2015-04-18
ATCGAACGGCACCCCCATCAAACTCCCCCCTTGCGCATAAACCAGGTGCCCCGAGGACGCGTAGCGTGGGTACATCCCCGCTTGGATCAGGTTCCGCCGTTCACCCGTGTTCAGCGACTGGACGGCAACCTGCGCATTTGTGAAGGTAACTGCAGTCGGTCCGGCAGCAAAGAGCACTGCCTTACCGCCGGGCAAAAGGTCCGGCCAACGGTGGCTGCGCTGCGCTCCGTCGAGGTGAGTCAGCGGTTGCGGAGTACCTCCAGTCTCCGGCAGTTGCTGAAGAGCTGAGATTGCGCTGGGTGTGAAGGCGATCATTCCTTGGCTGCCCCAGCTTGCCCCGCCAGAGTACGCAGCGTCGCTAAGGGTCAACGCCGCTCCTCCATTCACCGAGATCTTCTTCAGCTTTGCGCCTGCGAAAAACCCGATCCATTGGCCGTCTGGTGAGAAGAAGGGGTCGACGGCTCCCTCCGTGCCGGGAATGGCCTTGCCCTCCAGGCTGTCCATCGACCGCAAATAAAGCTGTTGCGTACCTCCCTGTCGAGCGACATACGCGAGATGGGTGCCATCAGGGGAGATGGCCACAGCAGGGCCGTTATCCAGACCTGCCAATTGTTGGCCCGGCGGGAGTGTTACCACCAAGCGGCTCACGGGCTGGGTCAACGAGGGCTTCAGATTCCAGACAGAAATTCCGGTGAAAGCAGCTACTAACAGCAGCGCACCCACGCTTAGGATTAGCGTCCGCCACCCAAAAGTGCGGAAGCCTTTCGTTGCAGCAGTCGGGGCCAGCCCAACATGGGAGCCGGCTTCGGCGGCCCATTTCAATTCCACTTCCAAATCCCGCGCCGTCTGCCATCGGTCGTCCCGGTCTTTCGCAAGGCATCTTTTAACGACGCGGTCAAGCGCGGGTGGTGTCATCGGTTGAAGCGAAGACATCGCCGGAGGCTCTCGTTCCAGAATCGCTGCAATCAGGCTGGCCTGGCTCTTGCCTTCAAATGCTCGCTTGCCCGTCGCCATCTCGTACACCACCGCGCCGAAGGCAAAGATGTCTGTGCGCGCATCAACCTCCTTGCCTTCCAACTGTTCCGGGGCCATGTATTGCAATGTCCCTACGATGCTCCCCTTCGCCGTCAGCGGGTCGCTCGCCGTGGGAAGCTCCGAAAGCTGTACATTGGCCGGAGCCGCCTCCTGCTTCAGCTTCGCTAGACCAAAGTCCAGCAGCTTCGTTCCCGTCTTGGTGAGCATGATGTTGCCGGGCTTCAGGTCACGGTGCGTCACGCCCTTGCGGTGCGCCTTGTCGAGCGCGTCAGAAATTTCGATGGCGTAGTGCAGCACTTGTTCCAGCGGCAGCGCGCCTTTTTGTAACCTGTGCGCGAGCGTCTCGCCTTCGAGATATTCCATCACCAGATAATCGATGCCATCCTGCTGGCCGATGTCGAAGAGAGTGCAGATGTGAGGATGATTCAGGCTGGCGATGGTGCGGGCTTCGCGCTCGAAGCGCTCACGCAATTCCGAACGATCCGCAAGATGCGGCGGCAGCACCTTAATGGCGACGACGCGATCGAGCCGCGTGTCCCGGGCGCGATACACCTCTCCCATCCCGCCCGCACCGATACTGGAGAGGATTTCGTAAGGCCCTAGTCGTCTGCCGGGGAGGATCGCCATGGGTCTCCCACCAAAGCGAAATCAGCGGATATCCCACGAGAGTGGGATGGATCTGTTCTACGATGTCAGTTTGCTGCGTCGAATTGCGCCGCAGTGTGTCGAGGTCTTGTGTAGCACAGGCTTCAGCCTGTGTGGTTTTGATTTTCGCTTGGCGCTGAGAAAAGCGCCCAGAAGCCTGTGCCACTCGACCGCGCTGGACTTGCGCCCTGGCTGCTAGCAAGGGAACCGGCCAGCGGCATGAGCAAGATCCCGGCAAGAAGTTCGCGCTAATGAATCTTCTTTTCGAGTTCGGGAAGCGATGCGATCAGAACGTGCCCTGTAATCGCAAGCGTGCGCGGATCGATTTTGTCGAGCGTGTCGCTGGTGGTATGCCAGTAGGGCACTTCCAAATCGATAATATCCGCCGCCGGGACGTCCCGGTCTAGAAACGAGACGTGGTCGTCCGCGATTCCCGAGGTCTCCTCGTTGACAAACACGTTTCGGTATCCGAGTCGCGCGGCAGTGGACCAGAGGATCTCGGTAAGCCAGGGAGTGGAATTCGTCTCGCGCTTGAATACGGGATTGGCTGGACCGACCATGTCGACCAGAATCATGGCTTTTACGTGCCGCAAGATTCCGGAGAGCGCGAAGCTCGCGGCCAGTTCGCGGCTCCCGTAGGTATGGTCGGGATCGGCCCACTGGAAATTGAAAGCTTCCTCGCCGTCCAAGAACGCCAGCCAGATCGTCTGCGCGTTCTTTCGCGCACAGAGAATGCGCGCCAGCTCCAGCAAAACCCCCGTGCTTGACCCGCCGTCGTCCGCCCCGACAAAGTTGTCGATTTGTTTTGTATCGTAATGCGATGCATATAATATGATGTTGGAATTCGCGGACGCGATTTTCACCAGGACGTTCTTCATTGCCACGTTGCCAATCGGCGTCGAAGCGTGGAAGTCCTGCTCTTCGACGGGGCAGCCGGAACTTTTGAGTTGTTCGAGGATGTAAGCCTGCGCGCGGCGAATCCCTTCGCTGCCGGCCGGGTGCGGCCCCATGGCCACAAGTTGCTCGACGTGTTTGTACGCGCGGGCGCCGTCGAACCCACCCGTTGTTTCAGCAGACGGAGCCTTAACCGCGCTGGCCAGAGAGGGAGAAGCGGCCTTCGGGCTGTCCGCCGCGGGCGAAGTCTCGTGTCCACAAGCCACGACGAAGAGACCCGCGGCTACCATCGCGCCGAAACCAATTCTCCGCAATCCTGCTCGCATCTATCGCGCTCCTTCGCCCGCTATCGCAGCCGCTTTCGCTTTTCGCCGCACCACAACCGCCGCCACGGCAATGCCGACGAAATAGAGTGCCACCATCGGCGCCATGAACACCAGCATTGTCGTAGCGTCCGGTGTGGGCGTTACGATGGCGGCGACCACGGCAATGATCAGTATGGCGTACCGCAGATTTTTCCACAGAAATTGCGGCGTGACGATATTAAAGAGCGCCAGGAAGAAAATCAGCACGGGCAGCTCGAAAATAATTCCCAGCCCGAGCAGGACGATGAAGATGAAGTCGAAGTATTCGTTGATGCTGATCAGAGGCCTGAACGGGCCCTGAAAACTGGTTAGGAAATTCAACATGTAGGGCAACATCACGAAGTAGCCGAACGAAATTCCCGCAAGAAACAAAAAGAAGGAAGAGGCGATGAACGAGGTCACGGCGCGGCGCTCATGCTTATAGAGGCCCGGCGCTATGAAGAGCCACACTTGATAGAGCACGAATGGGGCTGCGAGAACGACGCCGATATAAATTCCAAATGTGATGATGATATTGATCAAACCGGCCGGGCTCGTATAGATCAGCTTGTCATCCAGATGCTGCTTGCGCAGAGCCTCCTGCATGGGACGGGAGATGAAGCCAATGACTTTTTGGGAGATGGTGACGCCAATCATGGCGCCCACGGCGATGGCGATCGCCGAGTTGATCAGGCGCTTGCGCAGATCCACCAGATGTTCGAAAAACGACATCTTGCCGCCCGCTTCCTGCTCCGGCGGGGTTTCGGACGGGTCAGACGGCGAAGTTGTCATCAGAAGGTTTCTCTTGGGCTGGGGTCGCGGAGTCAGGCGCAACCGCCGCCGGGGCAGAGTCCGCGCGGAGCGGTTGCTCGACTGCGGGTGCGGGCTCTATTTGGAGTCCGGGAGAATCGACAGTTGGCGCGGCAGTCTCAGCGGTTGGCAGGGCACGCGGGATTGATCCTTCTGGTTCCACGGGAGCGGATACAACAGGGGCTGTCTCCACAGGGGTGGGTTGAGGCTGGGAGGAAGCCGTGGCGGCCTCCGCCTCACGAATGCGCGTTTGTCGCTCGAGCTCGCGCACTTCTTCTTCCAGGGCGTAGCGAAAGTCGCCGGTCATCTTGCGGAATTCCGCCGTTGCCTTGCCCAGCATGCGAGCCAGTTCCGGCAGCTTCTGCGGGCCGAAAATAACCAAGGCCACGACAAAAAGGACGATCAAATGTGGCATGCTCAACATGGCCGGTTGACTTAGCTTTCTCGCGTTTGTTGCAGGATTTCTAAGTGGCCGGGAGTGAAACACTTCGACGGCCTTCAAGTAGAGTCTGTGTGAAACGCAAGTGCGTGCCGCCTGTAGCGCCGGCCTTCAGGCCGACACTGTGGCTTCAAGCAGATGCCCGCCTGAAGGCGGGCGCTACATAAACCAATGACAGGCTCTCTGACAGACTCTTTCAGTTACAGCCCGCTCCAGCATCCCGGTTCGCTCCCATGCACAAGTGGAATCATAGTGGACACTCCGGGGGGGTGTCAATTCAAGGGCCATGCTATGCTATACTTTAAGAGTAGAGAAGCAGGAAAGCGAGGTCGAAATGCAGGGTGATAGGCGCGGGGCGCTGGTCGTTATTGGTGTGTTGGTCTTGTCCGCGGTCCTAGGGGGCATTTACGGCCCTCCTGTCCGCGCAACCTCCTCGGATGTGAACAACCTGCAGGATTCGGTGAAGTCCTTCACTCGCGTACTCTCTGTCGTCGAGAAGAATTACGCGACCCCGGTGGATACAGATCACGCACTCTATTCGGGAGCCATTCCGGGAATGTTGCGTGTGCTTGACCCGCATTCCAGCTTCTTTGACCCCCGCGCGTACAGCAATCTTCGCGAAGACCAGCGCGGCCGGTATTACGGCGTTGGCATGACCATCGTTCCGCGAGAGAATTTTACCTACGTGCTGGCGCCCATGCCCGGTTCGCCCGCGTACCGTGCCGGTATTCGGCCCGGCGACGTGATCATGTCGGTCGATGGCAAGTCCGCCGAAGGACTCAGCAGCTCGGAAGTGGCAGACATGCTGAAGGGGCCGAAAGGCACCATCGTCCACATCGAAATGAAGCGAGTGGGCTACGACCAGATGCTCAATTTCACCGTCACGCGGGATGAGATCCCGAAGCACTCGGTGGACATCGCCTTCCGGATCAAGTCCGGCATCGGCTACATCAAGCTTTCCGGTTTCAATGAGACGACTGAGTCTGAACTTGCCGCCGCGCTCAGGCAGATTGATTCGACCACGCTCGACGGTCTGATTCTCGACCTGCGCGGAAATCCGGGCGGTCTTCTGAATGAAGCGGTCGCCGTTTCCGATATGTTCCTGGACAAGAACCAATTGATCGTGTCGCATCATGGGCGCTCCTCGCAGGAGCGTCGTTACTACGCCGTGCGCGGGAATCGCGGAGTCACTGTGCCGCTGGCTGTGATCGTGAATGGCGGATCGGCATCGGCCTCTGAAATCGTCAGCGGCGCCATTCAGGACCACGACCGTGGCTTGATTGTTGGCGAACAGAGCTTTGGCAAGGGACTCGTGCAGACGGTTTCCGGGCTCAGTGAAAACACCGGTCTGGCACTCACGACCGCGCGCTATTACACGCCGAGTGGACGCCTCATTCAGCGCGATTACAAAGATACCTCGCTTTATGACTATCTCTACAATCACAAGAACCCGACTCCCACGGAAGTCAAACTGACCGACAGTGGCAGGCAGGTGACCGGCGGCGGCGGAATCACCCCCGACGTGCCCGCCGTGCAGCCGAAGGTCGATCCTTTCCAGGAAACGCTGCTTCGTCGAGACGTCTTTTTTGCATACCAGGGTGGCGTGGGCGGATTCACCACCAACTTCCTGGGTTCGAAACCCGAAATTACAAAGAGTTTCGAGGCGGACGAAAACGCGATAAAAATATTTTTGGCGTACTTGGATAAAGAGAAGATCAAGTACACCGACGCGGATATCGCCCAGAATCTTTCCTGGATCAAGCGGGAGATCAGGAAAGAGGCCTTCATTTCCGTTTTCGGCCTGACGGAGGGGTACAAGGTCGATCTCGAAGATGACGCGCAACTTCAAAAAGCGGTTGATTCCTTGCCCCAGGCGCGGACGCTTTACGAGAATGCCCGGAAGATCATCGCCCAGCGAATGGCCGGAATGGGAACACCGCAGCAGCAGTAATTCACTTCGCCACTTCTTCACTCAGATTCTTGGACCGGCGCGATTGGAAACTGCGCCGAGCCCTGCTAACATATCCAAAGTTCTGTGGGCGGCTAGCTCAGCTGGGAGAGCGCATCGTTCGCAACGATGAGGCCGGGGGTTCGAATCCCCTGCCGTCCACCAAAGTTTTCGATCATTTGCCACTCTGGAAGCGGTTTGGCAGCCCCATTTGTGTCCTTCACAGTGCGGCTGACGCTGAATTGTATCTATCTCATAACAAGAAACACCCGCGAGTTTTGGGCTATTCTCCATTCATTGGGGCGTGCTAATCTGCCTTTGAAAGCTCCATTTACGAAAGCCCTGTCGAACAGCAAAAGCGTCAGGACCTCTTTAGTGGATGAGGAAATACGGGTGTAGCTTGTTGCTTTATATCGTAACACGATACTAATGACTGCCAGGACAACTTCCATGCTATTCCAGACCGATTTTTATGATTCCCGTATGCGAAACCTTTAACATTGTGGATGAGGATGGACCATCAAGCTGATATCCCGAGAAATGCCAAGTCTGGGCCGGACATACTGAGGGGGGCGCCGAGGGAAGACTACAGTCCCGGGATCGCCTCACCCGGATTGGTTGGCCTGGCCCACAAAGTTCAGCGCAACCTGGATGATTACGGATGGCGTATTACGGCGAAGAAGGCGCTGGCTTATCTCGTTCGTTCCGTTTATTTTCAGCAGGTCTACCGGATTTACAGAATCAAGCTTGACGCAACCCAGCCACCTGAAGACTTCGACAAGCACGATTTCGCGTTCAGGATTCTGACCGCTCAAGACGTGGATGTGATCGCGCAGGTTGAAAATATCGCGGAGTGGCTTCGTGGCCAGTTGAAGGACAAAATCGCGGCGGGTCAACCGTGTCTTGTTGCATTGGACGGGGAGAAGGTCGCGGGGTTTAACCTGATCAATTTTGAACATGCCACGTTGGTTTTGGTAAATCTGAAGAAAAAGCTCCGGCGAGGCTTGGCCTGGTCCGAGCACATTGCAGTAAGAAAAGAGTTTCGGAGGACGGGCCTGGGGTCTCAGCTTCGATGCAGAATATTTGAAGACCTCAAGAGGCGAGGAATTCGCCGGCTATATGGAGGAACCCTTCGTTCCAACACGGCTTCCTTAAAACTGACAAGATCCGTGGGCTTCCAGGAGATTGCCGATGTTCACTATCGTAAATTCTTTTCCTTCGAGAACTGGCGGTACAAGCGAGTTCGAGGATGAGTGTTGTTGAAGAGATGAATCAATTCCTGATCGGGCGGATTACATTCCCTGCCGTCAACTACGTCTTGAATTGAAAAGATATCCTGGGTTGTTTCCATAAGACGTATTTATCCGAGAAGTAATCGAAAGAAATATTGAGAGAGCAGCAATTTCAGAATGGCAGAGAATGGTTACGCAAAAGTAGCGAGCCGCGGCCGAGCCAAGCTCGGGCCCGGGGCGCATCCATGCGCCTCAAGGAGTTTCATTCGTATCGGAGGATTCGATGACGATTTTGTGGGGCAGTTGACTTTGTGGTTTCAATGTCTTTTCCGTATGCTCGTGGCCGTTTGGGGATCCCCCGCCGGTCAGCTGTGATGCCCCTTGTTGGACCGCCTCCGCGGAAGGCGGCGCGACGCTTCGGGGATCAATCGGCAGCAAGTGGGCGTGCTGCTCGGCCCATTTTGCGGCCAGTCCGTTTAGAGGACTCTTGGTGTTATATTCCTGGTAAGCGATCATGCGCCCAATTCGAATGATCAGGTCGTCCAGGCCTTCCGACGCTGCCCAGAAATCGCCGATACACACGACGTTCTCATCGAAATTGGGATGAAACACCGGCGCAATCATCCGGCACTGCGGCGCGCGGCGTGGATATCCCAAGGAGAGATTTACCTCCAGAAGGTGAACTTCCCGTTCCAGAATTTCGCCGTTCGCGGAAACATACAGGCCCTTCACACGGTACGTAAAGCGGTACATTTCCGGAGGCATGCCGGCTGTCCCGCTCATCTGGATGAGTGGCCAATTGGAAAACCGTTGCCGGAGAATGTCATGGTCCAGCATCAGTCTTCGTGTTCGCGGTGAAAGCATGCGTCCTCTAAATTAAATGGAAAGCGGCAAGGCGTTCCGCAGGATCGTGAAACCGGCTGCAATCACCATCAGCCAGATGAGGGTCGAAGTTCGAAGCCGCGGCCACACCCATTGGTTCCGCTTGACCGCGTTCCAATATACCACCGCAAAATAGCCTGACAAAAATGGTAGAAGCAAAACCAGCAGCGCATTGTAATGCAGAGCCTCCGTAAGCCTTCCATGCAATAACGCCGCAAGCGCCCGCGTGGCGCCGCAGCCCGGACAATACAGATGCGTCAGACGGAATATCGGGCATTGCGGATAGAACGTGTTTTCCTCCGGAGGATACAGGTAGAGTGTCAAGGCGCCCGCCAGCGCGACTGCTGCCATAAGCTTCGCCTTCAGCCGGGCCTGCATTACATTCCCACTCTCTGTCCAGTGGCTTGCATTTCCTTCATTTTCGCGATTTGGGTGAAATGATATTGAAAATAGGTGACGTTGAAGAAAAAAGTCATTACCCCGCTCAGTTGCAACGCAATGGGTTCGGCGGAGTTGTAGTGTTCTTCGATGGAGGATCTCATGCTGAAAGCGCCCACCAGCCAAACGATGGAGCCACCCAGGTTGGCGAATCTGCCCAAAGCCCGCACAGGCCCAGGAGGAGTCGCGATGGTGACGAACAGGAATGCGAACAGCGCCAGCGCAACGATGTAGTAGATCATGGCTTTGCTTGAGGGCTGGACCTTTTTCATCCACGAAGCCTGCACAATTCCCCAAACCCAATGAAATATCCCGCACGTCAGAACAGTCAGCAGCAGCACCAGCCCCCAATGCAACGCGGGCGGCGGAGGATAGAGACTCGCCTGTGCGGCGGCGGTTGGCGCCTGCGCCGCGGCGGGCACGGGGATGGTCCCAATGACCTGGGAAACCGGCATCCAATCCGTCATGCCATCGCTGCGGCAGGAATCGGTCAACAGGACGTTGCCCGAGGCAACGTAGCGCTGCAGTTCCGCCAAAGTATAGGGCCCAAATTCAGTCAGGTCGCGCTTGATGAAATAGTTCATTCGACCGCTCGTGTCCTCATATGAATTGAACTCCGTCTGCGTCCTTGCTCACGATGCACACTTCGGCAATCGCCCAAATCCAACTCACGATGGCCCCATAGAAGCACGTAAACAGCGTCGTACAGAGTTGAGCCATCCCTTTTCGTACGTAGCCGGCATAAAAATTGTGCACCCCAAATATGCCCAGAAAAATTCCCAGCAGCACAAATACGACGCGAGTTTTGGGGCGGTTCGCCGAATAGTAATCCACAAGGGCCGAAGGAGTGGAGCTATTTCTTATGTGCCCCATAGGCGGAGGGGGTGGGGCTGTGCCGGTCTGAGGTGGGAGTGGAGGAGGCGGCGCGGGAGCAGTGTCGCGAGGCGCTTCCATCGGCGGGGCGGGAAACATTCCAGTACCCAAAACCTGCCGCGGCGCTTCTGCTGCGCCTGGATTGCCCATTTCCACCAAATCGGTTCCGGATACGCTGATTTTGGGATCGTCCACCGGAGCTTTCGAACAGCCAAAAATCGTGCATCCGCCGTTTTCCTGAAAACAATCCGAGTGATGCGGTGTGCCGCAACCAGGGCAATCGATCCTCTCTCCTTCGAGAGAGCCGATTTCGGTCCGGCAATATGGGCAGATCGGATTCAATTCCGGTGCTTCTCCTGGTATCGAAATCCATACCGCCCAATCCGAAGAGACGTTCCACTTTGGAGTACTTGCAGCTGGATTGGCCGTCCAAAAACTTGAATTTCACCGAGAGCGCGGACCTGCACGCGAGCCCCGTTTATCTCCACTACCGCATGCTTTGGCAGTACGCTGGGATCCTTAAACAAGTAGATGTCGCTCTGTTGGCTGCTGCCAATTGTGGTTTGGGGCTTGTAGAGAATGAATTGTTTCCCGGCCAAAGGTCCGGCGGTCACATAGAGCCACCGGTCCTTCAAGGCGCTCTCGACCAGGCCCATCGCTACGCCTGTCGCCAATCCGAGCAAGCTGAACCCCACGGCGCGGCTTGCGGCTCCGCCATGCGTGAGCAATGCAATCGGATCGAAAATAATGCCGCCTAGTCCGGCGCCGATCACACCGCCCAGAATCCCGTACAGCGCTTTCTTGGAGGATTGGCCGACGATGCCGTAGACCGCGCCCCCGGCAGCCCCCAGCACCATCCACCCAATCCCGCGGGCGATCCAAAATGCGGGATTGCGCGTGGATTGAACGCCGGCGCTGACGCAAATCTCTACCGCGATCGCAAAGATCAAGTCGGCAACCGCGGAAAACATGAATCCGAGAATCACGCCGAGCGGAAGGGACATTGCTGCACGGATCAGAGCCTTTCGGACCGAGCGCTCGACAATGCTCTCGGCAATCCCGAAGCCGAGACAGAGCATGGTTACAATCAGCGGCATGATCCATGTGTTTCCCCAGTGACGCCCCCCACCATCCACAAAGCCAGGCTCGACAATTGACCAGCCCAGGAACGCGCCCACGAGGCCCGCCAATCCAAGATAGAACCAGCCCTGCAAGAGAATACTGCCGTGGTCTTCCGAAACAGGTTCCGCTTGTTCAGCCGCCTCAGTGACGCTGCCATAATTTTTTGCCCCGGCCGCAACCTGCCCCGCCGGAGCATTGGACGTGGTTGCCTCCGAAGTTGCGACTCCGGCCAAGTCCTCCAGTGTGATCTTTATCGCTTTGTCGTCATTGTCTGGGGGCATCGTTCACCTTGTCGCTATCCCGGGCAGGCGGCGGTGGCGTGTCGCCCTTGCGATTCGAGTCCGTACTCGAAGGGCTGGAACTAACGCTGGGTTGAGACGTCGCTCCTGGATCGCCAGCCGGGCTTTGTATTAGTGGCCGCCCCGTTTGCGGATCGACCGGAACTGGGAGGACGAGCACTCGTGGAAAAAGAAACCAGGCGAGAAGAAATCCAATCGCCAGGACCAACAAATGCGACGCGACCAGGAGCGTCTTGCGCACCCATGCAGGAGGAGGGTCTTCCTCCATAGGTGCTGCATCCATCTCCTCCCCGTCGTCCTGCGCGCCCACCGGCTCCGGCTTGCCAGATTCGCCCGCTTCTTCGCCACCCTTATGGTCCTTCACTGAGATTTCCGAAAGCCTCTCAATGCGATTGCCGAGCCAGCCGAAGCATCCTTCCTCGTCGCTGTGCGGATCGTAGACCCAGGCAACCTGCAGCGGCGACGAGAAGAAATTCTTATGGATGAAAGTGTCGTGGTCGGAAAGAAAGACGCCAAATCCAGGGTGCGAGTGGTACCAGCCGACGATTCGTTGATTGGGGTAATCCTTGTCCTTCGTTTTATAGATATGCTCCCAGGTGTCCTGGGTAAAAGTCACGTGCGTGCCTGCTTGCGCGGCATTCAGGCCTGCGATGCAGGCCTCAATGACGACGGAGTTCTTGCGTTCATCGCCGATCAGCACGCCGCAGACTTCCGTCTTGCTGCAGGACCGGGCATGCTGGTGAATCTGGCGGATGACTTCTCCGTCCACCAGGACGGCGGGTTGCGCGAGCGTGGGATTCGATTTCGGCACCCTTATCCTCTTTGATCCGACGAATGCAGACCGAGCACCTGTTCTCTGTCGCCGCCGATCAAGTACGAGATCTCGCGGTCGGCGGCACGCGCTGTAAATACGTCGAACAGCGGAAGGCCCAGTTTGTCGAGAGTCCGCCCGCCGAAAGATTCGCCGCCGAAAAAACTATGAGCGGTGGAAACCGCGCGCATCTGGCCGTCCGCGGGACATCGGCCTTCGTCAAATCGTACGCTACCCACGGGCGCGAACCGCTCTTCCGCCGCGCCGCATTGCGGGCAAACGAGCTTATGAACGATGTCGCGGCTGAATTCGATGGTCACCTCGCCAGCGTCAAGATCTTTCTTGCCGCGCTCGAGGAGCTGGGCGAGTGTCAACTCCGAAGAGCGTTGCGGCAACTCAACAATCCGCTCGTGCGTGTAATGGCTCATGCAGTCGGGATTGGCCGTGTATTCGACGAGGTAGGAAGTGTGGTTCAACCCTTCAAAAATGTATCCCCGACTCGCAATCGTCGGTAACCCGTGGATGAGCTTGACGGCTTCCTGCACCTGGATGCCCGCGATGATCGATGATATTGTGGGAGTGGTCGGAACTTTTCCTTCGGCATTGGCTTCTCGAAGGAGCAAGTTGCAGGACATTCGCTGTTCCAGTAATTTCCAATCCATCTCCCCTAGCGTGCATTCGTAGCATGGGGCTGAGCCTGGCAGGAACACGCGCGCCACTCCGTTGATGCCTTCAATGGCGCCATCGATCCACGGCCGATTCATCTTCCAAGCCGACCGGTTGATCCACAGCCTGGCTTCGCGGTTGTCGAGGCCGGCCAGAATGACGTCACTCCACGCGATCAACCCAAGGCCGCAATCGTGCACCACGTTTGCGACTAAAGGACGAACCTCAGTGAGAGGTGAAATCGCCGCGGCGCCCCGAGCTGCTACATGTGCCTTGAACTGGCCGACATCCTCGCTTCGAAAAAGAACGGATCGTGAAAGATTCGATTCCTCGATCTTGTCAAAATCAACGACCACGATCTTCTCGAATCCGAGGAGTGCCAGGTTTTTCAGGATCTCATTTCCCAAGGCCCCCGCACCAATCACCAGCACGCGCGTGCCCCGTATTTTCTGCTGATCCCACCAGGGGATCAGGCTCAATCGGCTGTAACGATCCTCATGGATGTCCTGCGCGCCGACGGTGACAGTGGGCGGATGTGTCACGCGAATCCCGCCGTAATTTCCGGTTGCAGCCGCAGAATGTCTCCATCCTGAACCAAAGCTTCCGCCAGAGTTTGAGAGTCCTGGATCTGGCGGCCGGAATTCTTATGGTGGAATTTGTAGCTGAGCGGGGCGCCATCGGGACCATTCGTGGGGAGTTTCAATTTCTGAACGAGCACCGAGATAATCTTATTACACGGGGCGTCATTCGGCAGTTCCACTGGAACGCGCTTGTTTTCTGTGGAGTCGTAGACAGTGACGTTAATCGAGGGCATGTTTTCTCGTTTCCATGGTGAAATGTGAGTTCACCGGAACCTCTTGCAGCATTGGCCCCGCAGCTTTCCGCCCTCGGTCATATCGCGCACGAACTCCTGCAGCTTCTCGCGTCCCCCCTGTACGAATTCCCATCCGCTTTCGTGCAGGAAAGCCTGTGCCGTCACCGCAAAATTGATGTTCTCCGCGTTGGGCTTGAGGCTCTTGTCCACGGTTTCATTGACCACGCCCACCAGGTTTCCTTGCGGATCGTAGACAGGGCCGCCACTGTTTCCGGGGCTCACCGGGGCGGTAATTTGCAGAATGCTTTCTTCCATCCGGGAGATGATGCCGGTGCTCAGCGTGAACTTGAGGCCTTCCGGATGGCCGATCACGAAAATCGATTCGCCCTGTTTCGCGTTTGCGATCGGTTGCGTGAATTCCATCTTTCCCGAATGCCGGGGCATCCACAGTAGGACCAGATCCAGGCTCGTATGGCGCGCGATCACGTCTGCTCCCGCCCACACACCGGAGGCCATGGAAACCAGTGCGCGCGGTGTTTTCTTGCGCAAGTCCAGGTCGGCGCTCCCTACCACGTGCCGCGCCGTCGCGAACAGGTATCCGTCTGAATTTGCATGTAACAACATTCCGGCGCCAAAGCTGTCCGACGGAATTTCGCGCCTGCCAAACAAAGTTCCTGCTGCGGGCGTAATGACCGCCACGAGAGTCTTGAGCTGTTGTGCCGCATCGGACCCGCTCAACGCTGAACTGGACGGCAACTCGGGGAATTTCGTCCGCTCATCCAGCTCCGCCATGCCTGAGCTAACGATCGCCGGAATCGGCCCGAGCGAAAACGTCACAACAGCCGCCGCTGACGTCAGGAACCCACTGATGATCAGCAACGTCGAGAGGTAGGAAGTCCAGGCCAGACGCGTTCTCGGAGGCTGATTTCGGAAGGCAACCCTCAAAATGATCGCAATCAGGCAGAGGACAGGAAGCAAGACCACAAGAGGAGCCATGATCAGCCTGCCCCACCAGGGGATCGCGGGGGGGAGCTTCGCTTCAACGCGCGGCCCCTGCTCAGGCGCCTCCTTGACCTCTGTGACTTCGCTCGCGCTCACGATGATTTTATCCATCGATCAACCGGACCTTTTCCCGAAAGACTTTTCTCGAGTCAGGATAGCAATAAACGTAGACAGGTATATATACACTACTACCCGCGTTGTGACTCCGTAAGCACGTGCATTGTACACTGACTTCGATTATTTCCCGCCCTCCATGCGGTTTCGCCATCCCCTTCAGCAACTTCCCAGGCAGAGCGCGGATTGGCGGTATACGCAGGCGCAATCAGAGGAAATGCAGAGCGGCCCTCCATAAGGGCAATCCACACCTGATGTATACTCCGGTTTGTTACATGAGACCTAACTTCCGCCAACCGTCCTCTCGCGTTTTCGTTGCATCGCTTTTCTGGGCCGTCGTGGCGTTGGTTCTAACGGGATGCGGGAAAAAACGTGCCGCGGCTCTGGATGTGCGGGATGGACCTCATTCGGTGACCCTATCCTGGGCAGCGAATACATCTCCTGTGGCGGGCTACTATATCTAC
>WNFA01003718.1_pt1 | contig 14832 bp, 14 predicted proteins | sample 5400481 | NCBI WGS metagenome assembly WNFA01 (sample SAMN13153340, study PRJNA577476) | soil metagenome | isolation source: 120 cm saprolite under Douglas fir tree site 2 hole 1 replicate 2 | place: USA:California | collected 2015-04-18
TGCGTCGCCCGGTACAGATCCGAAATTGTGCGGGTGATCTCCCGCGTCAGCATCACGCCAATCACCAGCGCCACAATCTCCAAGAGCAGAAACAACACGCTGGCTAGCAACAAAATCCTATATCCCTGTGTTCCGCTTAGCTCCCCCACGGTCGTGAAAATGCGATGATCCAATTGTGACCGTAGCGCATTGATCTCCGCGAACACTGGATGTCGTCGCCGCACCATTCCATCCGGGGTCAGATTAATCGCTTCCAACTGCGAAATGCCGCTAATCACCGGGTCGCTCCAGGCCGCCGAAGTCGGCACCGCCCGCTTGCGCGTCGTTACCCGCCGGACCGGATGGTAGGTATTCACGCCAATCTTAACCACAGGTTTTTCCTTGGTTCCTTCTACGATCTCCAGAAAAATCATATTGATCGGTCCCAAGTCTGGAACCATGCTTTCCAGGAGTTCCCCCGTCACCGGCACACTCAATTCAATGAACTGCTTCCCTCGCGGAGAATCCACCTCCCGCATGCTCACCAGCCGCAATTGGTTCGCGTTCTGCACCAGTCCGGAAAACGACTGCCCCTTTTCGCCCGCCACCGCGTGAAAATAGCCGGGGATCACATTAAAATCGGCTACCAGTCCCGGCAGCCGCCTGTTGCCTTTCGCGGTCTCCACCTGCGCCGCCAGCGCCTTATCGACAACATTTTTATCGAGAGAGGCCGGCAGCGTTGCCTCCGCCGCCGCAATGCTCGCGCAGGAATCTGATAACGCTTCCACGCGTTCTTGAATTTCACGATTGAGAAGATACGCCGCGAATTGCGAGTAAAGAATCTGCCCGGCAATCAGCGCAAGAATCAAAAGCAGAAAAACCGGCACCACCGCGATAAACAGATACGCCACCACCAGCCGGTTCCGCAGGCTCCACAGCATTTGCATGCGCCACTTCGTCCAGAAGCGGTAAATCAGATAAAACGGCGGCACAATCGCCAGCAACCGCAGCCATCCCATCCACGGCGAGCTCGCATAGCTATTCGAGGACCAGGTCGCCCAAATCCCCGCCGCACTCAAAAAAATCGCCGCCCAGTCGAGCTTCGTCAAGCTCTCCCAGAACGGCTCCCGGTGATTCCCTTTTCCATTCATCTTCGTCACGAAACAATTACTCTACCCGATTCCCCCAGCGTCTCTAATGAATCCAAGCATTAGAGAACTAGAGCCTTAGGAACTGGAGCTTGAGGAGATGGGGCTCTAAGAGCTGGGGCGTTAGGTGTTGGGCCTTCAGGGGTCGGAGCTTTAGCTCCGACATCAACGCAGGCAAAAATGGGCTTCAACCCCTGAGGACTCCTCGCTTTACGATTTATTGTTGAGAATAGAAATTTCTAACCGACTCGCTGGGTAAACGTCAACGCTTCGCTTTTTTCGCTCGTACTGCTTTGATGATCTCGTCGATCTGCCGGGAACTGAGCCGGTCCGTGCCGTTGGCCACAGCTTCTCGTCCCATCTTCGTTAGAACTTCCGGCTCCCGCGCCTCCAGCCGCACGAAATTCGACCGTCCACTCATGGGCGAAATCCTTCTACTTCTCTTTTTTGGAGCTTTGCCCACAAATCAACTCTCCATTTTATTTTTGGCAGACCGTACAGCGGCTCTAGCCGGCCTCTTCAGCTATTCGATCCCCGCACCTTGCTGTGTTTCACGCTGTACGTGAAATAGACCACCAGGCCGACGGCCAGCCAGACAAACAGCCGCACGATCGTCAGGATATTGAGGCTGAGTATCAACGCAAGCGAAATAAGGATCCCCATGATGGGAACAAACGGAACCCACGGCGTCCTGAACGGCCGCTCCAGTTCCGGCCGGCGCACCCGCAGAACCCAAACGCCCGCGCAGACGATGACGAAAGCAAACAATGTGCCGATGCTGACCAGCTGGCCGAGAGTGCCAATCGGTACCAGCGAACCAACGATGGCCACCAGCAAGCCAACGATCGCGGTGGACTTCCAGGGTGTCCGAAACTTTGGATGGATATCGCCCGCCCATTTCCACAACAACCCGTCATGCGCCATCGAATAAAAGACCCGCGATTGGCCCAGCAGCATGACCAGCATCACCGTGCTTAACCCCGCGAGGGCGCCGGCGTTAATCACGTAACTTCCCCATTTCACACCGGTCTGGCGGATGGCCAATGAGACGGGAGCGCCAATATTCAAGTGCGAATAATGCACTGTAGCAGTCAGCAGCCCGGAGACGGCGATGTACAGGATGGTGCAAACGATCAGCGATCCGAGCAGCCCGATAGGCATGTCCTTTTGCGGATTACAGCATCGAACCCAATGTAAGCGAAGAACACCACGCTCGCTCCGCGCATCACGCCCGACCATCCAAAGGAACCAAAGCTTCCGGTATTCGGCGGCAGGAACACCTTCCAGTTTTCATGCGCGATAGCCGGATTCTTCAGAACAAACGGGAGCGCCACGGCGATGAACGTCAGAACCGCGGCCAGCTTTACAAATACGACCACGCTATTAAAGTTCGCCGATTCCTTGATGCCGATGATCAAGATTGCCGTGACCCCGAGAATGGCAAGAAAGGCAACTAGGTTGAACGCGCAGGTGGCGTGCGGCAGACCGGCAAGTTGGTCTGCGCTGAGACTTAGAGTATTTAGTGGTGACCACCGGCCCTCATAAAGAACCCATTGCGCTCCCGGCACGTCGCAAATCTGAGGCGGCAGGCTGATGCCATAGTCCTGCAGGAACGCCACCAGCGTGCTGCTCCATCCGCTGGCAACCGTCGCCGCTCCAAACGCGTATTCCAGAATCAGGTCCCAGCCAATGATCCAGGCAACCAGCTCACCCAGCGTGGCATAACCATATGTATAGGCCGAACCGGCGATCGGAATCATCGATGCGAATTCGGCGTAACAAAGTCCAGCGAACACGCAGCCGACCCCCGCAAGTACATACGAGAGCATGATAGCCGGGCCGGCATACAGCGACGCCGCCGAGCCGGTAAGCACGAAGATGCCCGCGCCGATGATCGCCCCGATCCCCAGCGTAACGAGATTCACCGGCCCGAGAGCCCGCTTCAGGCTGTGTTCTCCGGTATCCCCAGCCTCTTTCAACAGCGAGTCAATCGACTTCGTCGCAAACAAGGGGTTGCCCATGCAACTCCTCCTTTATCCTGTCCTTCTCTATTTCCAAAATCCGTTAGGCTCGCACCCCGCCCGCTGCTTTCGTCCATGTAGGTGTCGGGCTTTAGCCCGGCCAACCCAATCTCTCAAAAAAATAAATTCTTCCGCATCCAACTACGCTGTCTTCCCCGTCTTCCTCGACCACAACCAATACACAGGAACACCCAATAAGACGATCACCATCCCCATGCCCGCCGTCTGGGTCTCATACAGCAACAGCACGCCCATAATTCCAACCGCCGCCACTATATACAACAGCGGTAGCAACGGATACCCAAAAGCCTTGTACGGCCTCTCCGCCTCCGGGCGTTTTATCCGCAACACGAAAATCCCCGCGATCGTCAGCGCGTAAAACAGCAGCGCTGCGAACACCACGTAATCCAGCAAATTACTGTACAGATTCCCGTAGCTGCCATCCGGTTTCCGCGTGCGCAGCAAAATTAAAATAATTATCCAGAGTCCCTGGTAGCCGAGCGCCGTGGCCGGAACTCCCTTGCGATTCAATGTTCCCGTAGCCCTAAAAAACAATCCGTCCTTGGCCATCGCATACGCCACGCGCGAGCCTGCCAGAATCAATCCATTGTTGCAGCCAAATGTGGAAATGATGATGGCCACCGCCATCACCCGCGCGCCGCTCGCTCCAAAAATCGCCGAAAGCGCCGCCGTCGCCACCCGGTCGTCCGGAGCGCTCTGAATCTGCGCCAGCGGCAGCGCGCACAGATACGCCAGATTCGCCAGGCAATACAGCGTAATCACAATCACCGTTCCAAAAGCCATCGAAAGCGCTACGTCGCGCTTGGGATTCTTCACTTCCGCCGCCGTGAACCCGATGTTGTTCCACGCGTCCGCCGAAAACAGCGAACCCACCTGCGCAACTCCAAATGCCACCAGCAGTCCGAACCATCCACTCGCCGCAGTCACCGAGGGAAGAAACCCCTTGAAAAAATTTGCGCCGGGCTCAATCGTCTGCGCCCCTCGTATCGCCCAGAAGTGCGAAAAGTTATCCGCAATCGCCGATGCATTTCGCGCCACGAACACGCACAGCACAATCAGCCCCAGCAGCGAAAGCAGCTTGGCGCTGGTAAAAATATTCTGTATCCATTTTCCCAGCTTCACTCCGCGCGTATTCAGATACGTCAGGAAGATAATCATCAGCACAGCCACCAGCTGCTGCACCGAAAGGCTCACCGCAAATTTCGACGAAAAATTAATTGGAGCGATCACCCAGGTCTTCGGCGAAATCGCCGGGAACAGCACCCCCAGATAGCGCGCAAATCCAATGGCCACCGCCGCAATCGTTCCTGTCTGGATCACCAAAAACAAAGTCCAGCCATACAAAAATCCCCACAGCGGCGAAAACGCTTCCCGAAGATAAACGTATTGCCCGCCGGCGTGCGGAAACAGCGCCGCCAGCTCTCCATAAGAGAGCGCAGCCGCAATCGTCAAAAACCCCGTCAAAATCCACGTCAGCAGCAGGCCGCCCGGCGAACCCGTCTGCCGCGCAATATCCGCCGCCACAATAAAAATGCCGGATCCAATCATGGATCCGGCGACAATCATCGTTCCGTCAAACAATCCAATCGCTTGAACAAATCCCGGCTCGCTCTTGGCAGTCTGGTTGGGAATGCTCTTCGTGGAATCAGCCATGCAGTTCGCGCCTCAGTGCGTTGCCGCGGTCTTCGCGGCTTCCAATCGCTCGATAAACTGCCTGGCCCGCTGCGCGGGATCCGCAGCCTGCACAATATCGCGAATCACCGCCACTGAATCCGCTCCCGCTTCAATCACTTCGGCGGCCCGCTCCAGCTTAATTCCGCCAATCGCCACAATCGGCTTGCTCGTCAAGCCCCGCACGCGCCGCAAAAATTCCAAACCGACAACCGGATCGGGGTTTTCCTTCGTGCTCGTCGCAAAAATCGGCCCCACCGCGATATAGTCCGCGCTGCTCTTCACCGCTTCCTCGAACTGCTCCAGATTGTGAGTGGAAATTCCGACCAGCCTCTCCGGCCCAATCACCGCGCGCGCTTCATCCACGCCTAAGTCTTCCCGTCCCACATGCACGCCGCTCGCCCCCGCAAGATACGCCACATCCGGCCGGTCATTCACGATTAATGTGGCTCCCCGCTCCCGCGCCGACTGCGCCAATTCGCGCGCATTTTCCAGCATCTCTCGCGCGGGCGCTTTCTTCGCGCGGTACTGCAGCAGCCGCACTCCCGCATCCATCAATTTGCTCGCCGTAACCCGCGCAGGTTCCGTCCGCATCCCTGCGTCTAATATCACATAGAGCCGCGGCATCACAAGGCGCATCAATCTTCATTTTCCTTCGTGGTTCAGCATTTTTTCGATGAAATGCGTATCGAACTTCCCGGCCACAAAATCCGGATGCGCCATAATCCGCCGTTGCAGCGGAATCGACGTCTTGATCCCCTCGATCACGAACATCTCCAGCGCCCGCCGCATCCGCCCGATCGCTTCCGCTCTATCGCGGCCCTTCACGATCAGCTTCGCCACCAGCGAATCGTAGTACGGCGGAATCACCGCTCCCGAATACGCCGCCGAATCCACCCGCACGCCCGTCCCGCCCGGCGCCTGAAACGTCGTAATCCGCCCGGCCGACGGCACAAACGTCTCCGGATCCTCCGCATTGATCCGGCACTCAATCGAATGCCCAGTGAAACTCATCTCCCCCGTCGCGGTTTCCATTTTTTCCCCGGCTGCGATCCGTATCTGCGCTTTCACCAGGTCCACCCCGGTCACAAATTCCGTCACTGGATGCTCCACCTGTATGCGCGTATTCATTTCGATAAAATAGAGCGAGCCGTCCGTGTCCATCAGAAATTCCACCGTGCCCGCGTTGGTGTAGCCAATCGCTTCCAGCGCCTTGGTCACCTTGTTCCCCAATTCCTTGCGCCGCTTCCCGTCAATCACCGGTGATGGCGACTCCTCCACCAGCTTCTGATGCCGCCGCTGAATCGAGCACTCCCGCTCGCCGAGGTGAATCACCTTGCCATGCTGGTCGCCCAGCACCTGAATTTCGATGTGCCGCGGGTGCTCCAGGAACTTCTCCATGTATACGCCGGGATTCCCAAACGCCTGCTGCGCCTCGCTGCGCGCCGACTGGTAGGCGATCAACAATTCCTGCTTGTTGCGCACCACGCGCATCCCGCGCCCGCCGCCGCCCGCCGCCGCCTTCAAGATCAACGGAAATCCGATGCGCTCCGCTTCCTTCGCCAGCTCCTCTTCGCCTTCGACCAATCCATCGCTGCCCGGTATCGTCGGCAATCCCGCGGTCTTCATCTCCCGCCGCGCGCGGTCCTTCTCGCCCATCATCTCGATCACTTCCGGCTTCGGCCCTATGAACGTAATCTCGCTCGCTTCGCACACCTTGGCAAAATTCGCGTTCTCGCTCAAAAATCCATAACCCGGATGAATCGCGTCCACATTCGTAATTTCCGCCGCGCTGATCACCTGTGGAATATTCAGATAACTCTCGCTGCTTCGCGCCGGACCGATGCACACCGCTTCATCCGCAAAGCGCACGTGCAACGAATTGCGGTCCGCCTCCGAATACACGGCCACGCTGGCAATCCCCAATTCCTTGCAGGCACAGATGACCCGCAGGGCGATCTCCCCGCGGTTGGCAACTAGGATTTTCTGGAACATAGGCAGGCGGGCCGCTATCTCTTCCGGCTCGGACGAATCCCAAACAGCGGTTGCCCGTATTCCACCGGCTGTCCGTTTTCCGCGAAGATGCGCATCACTTCCCCGCTCATATCCGATTCGATTTCATTCATCAGCTTCATCGCTTCCACGATGCAAAGGGTTTGTCCCAAATCCACATGGTTCCCGATCTTCACGAACGGCTCCGCGCCCGGGCTCGGCGATCCATAGAAAGTTCCCACAATCGGCGAATTCACCAGGTGCAGATCATCTCCGCCGCGCGTCTCCACCACCGACTCCGCGGACGCCGCATGCGCCACTGCAACCGGCATCGCCGCTGGCACGATAATCTCCGCCGCTGGCCTCGCCGCCATCACCATATTCGGTCCCGGCTTCTTCAGCCGGATGCGCAAATCCCCCCTCGAGTATTCAAACTCTTCGAGGTTGTGTTCGCTCATGAACCGCAGCAACTGCTCGATCTGCGCGATCTCTGGATTCGCAAAGGACGGACCGCCGCTCGAATTCTTCGCCTTTTTCTGTTTCATGCCTTTTTCAAAGCTCGATGAGATCCCGCTTCACGCGGGTCAAGACTTCCGTGCGTCCGGCATGCACCGCGACATCATCCTCAATCCGGATGCCCCCCACACCTTCCACATACACGCCTGGTTCTATGGTAATCACGTTCCCGGCCCGGAGTCGAACCGCCTGCCCTCTCGCGATTCGCGGCTCCTCGTGCACTTGCAAACCCAGCCCGTGACCCGTGCTGTGCACGAAGTACTGCTCCACGCCACTCTTTGCCAGGACCGACCGCACCGCAGCGTCCACTTCTCCGCAGCTTACCCCCGCCCGCGCCGCTGCCACGCCGCTTGCCTGAGCCTCTTGAACCGCTTTATACCAGCCACGCACCCGCTGGGACGCTTTTCCAACGTGTACAGTGCGCGTCATGTCGCTGCAATAGTGGCCGAGTATAGCACCCAGGTCTAGCACCACCAACTCATTTCTCCTCAGCTTCTTGGCCGTCGGCCGCGCATGCGGCAGCGCCGATCGCTCGCCCGACGCCACGATCGTTTCGAACGAAACGCCGCTGGCCCCGCGCTTCCTCATCTGGTATTCCACCTCCGCCGCAAGCTCACTCTCGCGCACTCCCGGCCGCACCATCTTGAGTACGCTCTCGAGCACCTGGCCCGCGAGAATGCCCGCCTTTCGCATTACCGCCAGCTCTCCCGCATCTTTCCTCGTCCGCAGCCCCTCGACCAGCCCCGGCGCTTCCGTCGCCCTGCATTTCGTCCCTGCGGCCTTCCGCAACGCTTTCAGCTGCGCCACCGTGAATTGCCCCGGGTCAAATCCTGCCCGCACCATCCCGGCATGCCGCAGCCAATCACCTACAGACGCGTACAAGCCACCCTTCTGCAACTCCACGCGGACGCCCTTCATCTCTTCCTTCGCCTGTATCGTAAATCGCCCGTCGGTCACCAGCATCGCCCCGTCCGTGGACGCCACCAGTGCCCCGGACTCTCCCGTAAACCCGGTCAGGTAATACCAATTCGCTGGCTCGGTCACCACCAGACAATCAAGCCCAAGGCCAGCCAGTTTCCGGCTCAGCGCGCGCCTTCTTTTTGCGTAATCGGGTGTCATAAAAAAATCGAGGAGACTTTCGCCTCCTCGATTCCAGTGTACCTGAATTTTTGACAGCCTGGCTGGGCCTCAACGGGGCCTTGGCCAGTCCTTAGCTGGGTTAGCTGGGAATAATGCGCGGCGTCAGGAAGAACAACAGTTCCGACGACGTTACGTTGACGTTCGTCCTGCGGAAGAGGTGCCCGATCAGCGGCAAGCTGCCCGCAATCGGCACTTCCGTGATGCTCGTCTGCTGTTGGGTGACGATGATTCCGCCGATCACCACTGTCCCGCCGTCCGCCACGGTGACTTTCGTCTCCGCCGACTGCGTGTCCAGGGCCGGAATACCCATAACCCGGGGAATACCGTTGTCGATCTGCGTGTTTTCCACCACCACGTCCATGAACACGGTGCCTTCCGCGGTGATCTGCGGCGTCACTTCCAGCTTCAGCACAGCGTCAATGTACTGCACCGAAATCGTGTTGTTGATGGTCGTCTGAATCGGAATCTTGGCGCCTTGCTTGACCGTCGCCTTCTCGTTGTTCTGAGTGATGACCTTCGGCTTCGAGAGCAGTTTGCCGACGCCCTTCGATTCCGCAGCACTGATGAAGAAGTCGATAGCAAAGTTCGGCGAGCGATGACCAAAAAATAGTCCGCTGGTTGGCGCCGAGGCCCCGAGGTTTACGTTAAAGGGTAAGCCCGTGGAAGAACTGGAAGTACCGCCCACCAACGGAGGCTGCGGCAAGCCGGTGCCAGTCGTAACCGGACTTGTACCCACGGTCTGATCTCCGCCGAACACCGACCGGCCGCTGGTTGTCGATCCTGCAAATCCCCACTGCACACCGATGTCCTGCGCAAACGAACGCGAAGCCGAAATCACCCGCGCCTCGATTTCCACCTGTTGGGACTTGCGGTCCAACTGGCGGATCAGGTTGTCAATCGTCGGAATCACCGAGGGGATGTCGCGCACGATCAACTGGTTCGAGCGCTCATCCGCAAGGATGTCTCCGCGTGAGGAAAGAAACTTTTTCAGGGTGTCCCGAAGCGTGGTGGCCTTGGCGTAGCTCAATACCCGCGTCACGGTCACCGGAGCGACCGCTTCCGCTTGTGCCTTTTCCAAATCGCGCTGCGTTTCCGCTTCCTTCTTCAGGGTATCCCGCGTGGCGATGCGCAGCACGTTGCCGCTGAGCTGCTTATCCAGGCTGTTGTTCTGCAAAACGATGTCCAGCGCCTGATCCCATGGCACTTCATCGAGTACGATCGTCAACGATCCCTTTACGTTCGGATCCAGCACCACGTTCAGCCCGCTGATCTCATGAATCAGCCGGAAAAAATCTTTCAGGTCCACATCCTTCAGGTTCACCGAAATCGGCTCCCCCGTGTACCTTCCACCCGCCGTGTTCGGGTTGGCGCTCGATTGCGAAGCCGCCATCGTTGCCGCGGCGCTGCTGGCCTGTTGCGCGGCCTGCTGCGCGCTGCTTTCCGGACGTGCCGGCTCGGTCTTTTCCTTCATCGATGCCAGAACGAGAGAGGACTGGGCCAGTTCGCTCGGCAAGGAAAACTTCGGAGCCTTCAAGTTGGAAAATTTGCTGGCGCGCGCAATCAGCCGTGGCGCGCTGGCCGTGTATTGCAGTTCTTTCTTCGGAGTAACTTCCGCCGAGCGTACCGGCGCGGCGTTGTTCCCCTCCGTCGGCGCGGTCAGCGCCTGGACGTAAATCACCAGCGCGTTGCCTTCATGAGAAATCTGATACGGCGCTGAAGCGGTCAGATCAATCACCACGCGCGCCACGTCCGGGCGGTACTGCCCCAGCCGCACTCCGCGCACCGGCGCCGCAACGCCCGCGATGATCGTCCTCTGCACCCCAAGCCGCGCGCCCTCAAAATCCAACACCAGTCGCTCCGGATTCTGCATCCGGGCCGCATGGACCTCCAGGCGTCCTGCTCCCTCCACGCGAATGGCCGCGCGCTGCGGTTCCTGCGTAATGGCCACGCTCGAGATCACCGCCGAGGTGTTCGCGCCTGCGGCCTCCTGTCCGCGAACGCCCGCCGGGTTTGCACCCAGCACCGCGCCCGCTAGTATCAGGCAGCCACACCGAAAGGCCGGCCAAGTCGTCTTCATTGCTGTTCTCCTGCACTGGAGTAAATTCTCTTGTTGACCTGCCGCTCCACGGGCTTTCCGAATGCATCCTTGCCCAATTCATGGAACGACACGCCATCCATCGCAATCTTTTCCACTCGTCCGTCGTACAACTGGTCGCCTTCGCGCAGGAAATACGTCCGCGCTTGCGGATTCGTCACCACCGCGATCATCCCGTTCGGCGCCCGAACGATCCCATCCAGCCGCAACGAGGAGACCTGCAACCCCGCCTTGCCCGGAGGAAGATTCTTTGCCGCATCCGCCAGCGCTTTATCCCGTCCAACCAGGGACTCGAACGGATCTCTGCGCGCTACTTTCGCGGCTTCGCTTTCGCCGGGAGTTCCCGCCGGTTTTGCCGCCTTGGGAGTTTTTGCCACTGCCGGCTTGGCGGCTGGTTTAGCTGCACTCTTTGCAGCGCTCTTTGGCGCCGCTGCTGGTTTCGCTGGTGCCGTCTTCGCCGGCGCTGTCTTTGCCGGAGCCTGACTGGTGGCCGCCGGTTTCGCCGTCTGTTTCGCGGGAGCAGCTGCTGCTTTAGCAGGCGCCGCCGCGGGCTTGGCAGGCGTGGCTGCCGGTTTTGCCGGTGTCGTTGCCGTTGCCGGCTTCGTCTGCGCCGCCAGGTTGCTCCCGGCGAATGCCAGGAGTGCTCCCATCAATACTGTTTTCGCTAGGCTCATAGCTCGCTCATTCCCGCTCACGGTTTTTTCCCAGCCGGCGTTGCACCCTTCGCAGCGCCCGCTGCCGGAGCCGTATCAGCCGGCTTCGTGAAAAATGTCGTCACGGTGAAAACGCCCGTTACCGTCGTCCCGGGCCGCACCGGATACTTCGTGCCCTTGGTCGTGCCGCCCGGATCGTCAAACTGCAGATCCCCTACATTGATGATCCGCGAAAGCCGGCTCAGCCGCGAAAAGAAATCCAGCATGTTGAAGTACGGCCCGTCCGCCTGCAATTCGAACGGCATCTCGTAGTGGTAGTCCTTCGGCACGATGGGCTGTGAGGTCAGTTTGCGCACTTGCACGTTCGCCGCGCTGGCCGCTCCCTGCACTTGCCGGATGAACTCGTCCACTTCCTTCTCTTCCGGCACGATGGTCTTCAACGTATCCAATTGTTTATTGAGAGCGTCCATCTGCTGCTTCAGCTCTCCATACCGCTGCTTGTAAACCTGCAGTTGGGTGACTTCCTGATTCAATTTCGCCCGGTCCACAACCGCCTTGTCGTAATCGGAACGCGCTTGCGCCACCGGTGAAAACGGTGCGTACAATCCGGCTATCGCCAGCACCACAGCAATCGCCAGGGCCACTAACCCCTGCATGAACACCGACATGTCTCGGAAAGGATTCGCCATGGCTTTCCCCTATCCTTTCTTCGCCGGAGCTGCTGGATTTGGCCCGCCTTGCGTGGTTCCCGGCTTGGTCTGCGTTGCGCCGCCCGCTGGTGGCGCGCTTGACGCAATTTCCGCGGTAATCTCAAACGTGAATGTCGTCACAGCGGAATTTTTCTCGTCCTGCTTCGCGTCCTTGATCTCTACCTTCTGGAAGTAACCGGAGCGCTTCAGCGCCGTAATGAAATTTGCCACCGAATTGACCGAGGCCGCCGAACCATTCATGGTGACGACCGCGCCCTTCTTGGTCATGTCCGTCAGCCACAGATTTTCCGCGCGCGAAACCGTATTGGCCACTTCATCCAGGAATTCTTGCCCGCCGGTGCGGTCCTTCTGCAGCTGCTCGATCGTTCCCACACGCTGCTGCAGCGTCTGCTTCTGCTTCTCGAACGCTTCCACCTGCTGCTTGATGCCCTCGAGTTCGGTCTTCTGCGCCTGCAGTTGCTGGATGCGCTTGTTTTCATCCGCCAGTTGTGACTGCCACGAATGATAGAAGTACAGCAGAAAGAGTCCGCCGAGAACCACGCCCGCCGCGATAAACACCAGCGGCATCGCCGCTCCCGTGTCCACCGGCCGCCGCGATGTCTTCGGCCTCGCTTGTCCAAGTAAGTTTATGCGGATCATGGCTAGTCGAAGCTCCTCAGTGCCAGCCCCACGGCTACCACCAGTTTCGGCGCCAATTCCCGGATCTGGTCATCACTGTGCTTACCCGGATTGATTAGCACCTTGCGAAATGGATTCAATTCCTCAACCGGCATCGCAAATTCTTCTCTCAGCAGGTCCACCAGACCCGGCACTCGCGCCGTTCCGCCCGCTACCATGATCCTCTGGATGTTTTCGCCGCTGGCCGTGGCCCGGAAGAAATCAAAGGTCTTCTGAATTTCCAGCGTCAGAATGTCGGAAACGCTGCGCAGTATCTGGCTCTTCTGCTCGTCCGTTACGCTCGGCAGGGTATCGCCCTTCTTCAACCGCTCCGCGTCGTCAAAGCTCAAGTCCAGTTCCTTCTGCAGCGCGTCCGTGTACTGGTTCCCGCCCACGCTCACGTCGCGGGTGAACAGCGGAATGCCCCCGCGTACGATATTGATATTCATGACGCTCGCGCCGATATTCAGCAGCGCCACGGTTTGCCCCGCATCCGGTTCGTAGTTCACTTCAAAACAGTTCTGCAGGCCGAACGCATCAATATCCACCACCACCGGCGTCTTCCCCGCCTGCGCCAGCACGTTCGTGTGATTCAGAATCTTGTCCTTCTTTACCGCCACCAGCAGCACGTCCATCTGCGCGTCCATCGCTTCCAGTAGTTGGTAGCTCAAATTCACGTCGGCAATGTCGAAAGGAATATGTTGGCTGGCTTCCGAGGGGATCCGATCGAACAACTCTTCCTCGGTCATCAACGGCAGCGGCACCCGCTTCACAATCACGGAGTGTCCGGAAACCGATGTGGCCACGTTCTTCGTCTTTACCCGTTCCGTATCGAATATCTTCGTGATGGCATTAGCCACCTGCGGCGCATCCATGATCGCGCCGTCCACCACCGTATCCTGCGCGAGCGACTCCATGCCGTAGCTCACCAGTTCGTAGCCGGCCTTCGTCGATTTCAATTCCACCGCTTTGATCGAACTGGAACCGATATCCAGCCCCACCAGTTGCTTGCTTTTCTTCCCGCCGATTCCAAACATATTCCGGCCTCTTTCCCTTACGCCAGACTGAGCCTAGCGGCGTCGAACTGCCACCTGACTCATCTTCCGTTCCATCCAGCGATCCAGGATCGTCTTCCTGAGTTTCCAACGGTTTCCAAGTTTAAAAGCGGGAATATCGCCCTCTGTGATGTAGCGGTACAATGTGTCTGGGCTGATCCCAAGATACTGGGACGCCTGCCGCACGTTCATCACTTCGCGCGATTCGCTCACGAGGAAAACCCACCCTGTCTCTCACACGCTCGGATTCGAACGTGCACCACACCCTATTCTCCTGCTCACAATTCACCCCAGGAGTGCAGCACGTGCCACCGTTATGTCATTCCCGAAGGCCGACCGTCAAGCCTTTCTCTGCCGTTGTTGTCCTAAGAATGCAGGGAATCGCAGGCAATTCACCTGTTATTGTAGGCAGGTACATCTTCTAATTGTATGGTGAGTCTATTAGTACCACTATATCTTGTGTATTTTCCTGCTTCCCACCCTGTCCCGCGGGACGGTTATCCTTTGTCTCCACTCCCCCATCTCTCTCCCGCTTTTCCCGGCTTCGCTTCTCTAACCCGTTTTCTTTCTTCAATCCCAACGCCTTTTCCACAACCCGCATTCACCGAACGCCTTCTTGCCAATAAAAAAGCCCGCTCCTCTTATCCAGCGGGCTTCCAACTCTTCCGGCCATCTAGTGTTGCGGACCCTGGCAAAGTATGTGTAGCACTGTCTTTTATGCCAGCTCGGACATCGTCAACCTCATTACTCCTCAAACCCCCAGGCTCTTCCACAGCGCCTCCACCCGCGCTTTCGTCTTTTCATCCACAACCATTTCGTCTGGCCAAGGCCGCTGAAATCCTTCCGTCGCCCACTTCCGCGTGGCATCAATTCCCATCTTTGATCCAAAATCCTGCATGCGCGCCGCGTGATCCAGCGTATCCACCGGCCCGAGCATAAATTGCACATCGCGCTCCGGATCGATCGCGCACAACGCTTTCCATACCACTTCGCGGTAGTCGTGCACGTTCACGTCGTGATCCACTACCACCATCACCTTTGTAAACATCGCCTGCCCCAGCGACCAGATCGCGTTCATTACCTTCCGCGCATGTCCCGGGAACGATTTGCGGATCGCCACCACCATCAGGTTGTGCACGATCCCTTCCGCCGGCATGGACACATCCACAATCTC
>WNFA01002635.1_pt1 | contig 14821 bp, 23 predicted proteins | sample 5400481 | NCBI WGS metagenome assembly WNFA01 (sample SAMN13153340, study PRJNA577476) | soil metagenome | isolation source: 120 cm saprolite under Douglas fir tree site 2 hole 1 replicate 2 | place: USA:California | collected 2015-04-18
AATGATGAAGCAGATTTGGTACGTTTCTTCGATGGTTTCCCATTTCCACTCCCACCGCCATCACCACCTCCGAGGAGATGGCCAGAGGAAGATGTTGACGTGGGAGAGACGTGACGAAAGTTGGTGACTCGGAACGAATCATCCGCGTCCGCGGTAGTCAAAGGAGTCAACAATGGCTATTTTCCGTCCAGCATTTCGAGCACGATCAGGCGCAAGTGTAGGTGTAGATGTTGGTGAACTTGGGGAATGCGGGGGGCTGAGAGGTAATCGTTTGACACGTTCTATAATATCTCATTTGGCAATTGGGGCGGTGGTGGGGGTGGCTGCACTACCACTGCTCCGCCTGTATTATTAGCATTATTATTATTCATATTCATCCCCATTGAAGATGAAGAAGCACCTGGGTTTCCGCCGCTCTCACTCTTTGATGACCGGAACAAGAACCAGCCAAAAACTTTGGACTTTGTGCGCGGTGAACTATTAGGATTCGAGTTGAACTTTGAATTGGGATTGGACAGCCTACTTCCCCATCGTTCGTTGGCATCGGTGGTACCAATAACAGTAGTGGCAGCCTGACGTGTGAGGGGAGCAGGCTGTTGCAATACCCCTTTCACACTCGCACTACCAGATCGTGCTCGTCTGTCGAGACGCGTCGACGAAGGCATCAGGGAGAGACTGGGTGCTCAAACCCGAGCAAAGATTGGCTCCATACACGCCAAAAACTGCCGGACGAGAAGGGGGGGGACCAATACAACACTATCCTCCTCATCGAGTTGCTGTTGGTCTGCAATACCAGACCCGGTTCCTGTCCCTATTGGACTTAACTTTTCGTCATCATCCAGTAGGTAAACACTGTTACGTCCAACCACTGAACCTGCATCAATGCTGACGATTGCTCTGATTATGTCGTCGGGAAGTTGATAACTCGAGGCTGTGGTGCTTGTGTTCGTATGGCTTGCAGTAGCGAGGGCCTGAGAGGAGGATGCAGTTGATGAGGCGGTAAGTTGACGCGGAAGGTTACCACCGCCGGGTGATGAAGTAGGGGAAGGTGATGAGATGCGAGGGATATTGAAAGCTTCATTAGTTTCAAGTGAAGGTCTTCCGTGGCCTCTGCGAGGTCTCGAGGTGGGAGTGGTGTTCGCCGCCTTGCCTCTTGTATTGTTTGGAATAGGAGATGGTGAAGACGGTAGAACCGAGGAGGAAGAGGACGGTAGTAGTGGTTGTGGTTGCAGTAGTGATGATGGTGGACTGTGAAGCCATGCCGGAGTAGGTGATGCATCTTGTTGGTGTCGTGGGCACGCATCAGCAAAGTTAGTTGTCATTATACAACGACGACGACGACGGCAATAATTCGTCGATACCAGTAGCCACAATGAGTGTAGGATTCACAATGTGATTGGGATTGAGATTAGGATCGTGGAGTGCAGAAGACGATGAAGTGCCGGCTCGTCGCTTATGCAGACTCAGTACAGACGCACTCTGGTTTTTCCTAATGAACCCGAAGAGCAGCATAATTCGGTGTTCGTACTGGTATGTTCGAAAGCGAGGTACAGATTACCGCCTGTTGACCACCAAACAATAAGTTTAGTTAGTCAGGTGGTGGTGTTTGACCTCGTTGCCGACAAGTGTTGATGTTGGGGAGTTCAGGTTAGGCAAGTCAACTCGTAAGAGGAGGCTTTGCTGGACTATGAAGGTGTAAAAAAAGAAGGGTTTGTGTGAGTTCGAGGCTTTTCGGAAAAGGATCATGGTCTCGACCTTGATCACCATATTGCCATTACGCATGCCGGTATGGGAGAGTTTGACGCTTAACTCGTCGCGGGGGAGGACCATACCGACAAATGCAACGTCGTATCTGCCAATCGGAAAGCGTTATATGGGCTGTCACCCCCCAAACGAAGAAAAACTTACGCGATAACACACTCAGGCTTGCCTTGGGTGCACTGGTTCGTGGTCTCGACTTTGATCACGATATTGCCATTACGCGGGAGAGCTTGACGCCCAGCTCATCGCAGGGGAGGATCGTAACGACAAATGCAATGTTGTATCTGCCAATCAGAAAACGTGATATGGGCTGTCACCCTCAAACAAAGCGCAGGAGAGAAACTTACACGATGACGCGCTCAGGCTTGCCTTGAGCGATGACAATCTTGATGTACTTGCGAGTAGCAGCACTGGACCACATGCCATGGGTAATGGTACTCCAGCAGGGAAGCGAAGTTGCTGAAGTAAGGATTGGTGTGGATTGGGTTATAGTCGCCTAAGATCTGCAAGTATGGCTCATTGGTAGCGGGAGCGGGGGCGTTAGCATTGGTCAAAGTGTACGCGTATCGGAAGGGGCGGGCTGGTCCTTGCGCGACACCGTGACTGGATTGCCAACCGAGACATCATGACCGTAACATTGTTACGTGTCACACACACTCATTCCATTCAGAACCGAAGTAGCGTTTATTGGTGAAGAAAAGACGGTCCGTTCCCACGTCACACGCGTGACGGATCGTTCCCACGCACCCCCGAATGCACGCGCGCGAGGTCAATCAGGCGCGTTCTCATTAGAACAAGTGCCCTCGCCGTTGTTTCGAAATGAAAGGGGCATAAATAGGAAATGCTAAATTAATTGGTAGTTTGAAAATTACATGCTAGCATCATATTAATGAAAAATCCTGTTTTTCCGGCGCGTGCAGCTTGAATGGCCGAGCATTCTGCAAGGAATTTAAATTTCTAAAAACGGTACAGCGCAGACAGAGTGCCGTACTACCTGTGAGTATGTTGTCGCGAAGCGATTGGAGCGCTCGTTGTTGAGCTATGGCCGCCGCGCGTGGAGGCCTCTAAGCGCCGAGGACCGTCCTTTGGACCGTCTTTTTTGAGTTTCCGATCATTTCTACGCCCATTCAATTCAGGTGGCCGGCGAACCGATTTTCATTTCTCAATCGAACAAAGACGGTCCATGACGACGGTCCAAGCCAAATTTGGTAAATCAGCCGCTCACGCATGCGGGGGTGCTGCGCTTGGGTATCTCATGTAGTAGGCACCCTCAATTGCTTTTCCTGCCTCCACTGACCAACATTTTGCCGACAATTTCATTGTCCAGAGCCCGCTGTAGCGCCCCGCGCGCTTGACACCTTTCCTTTTTAGGTCAAAGGGTCCGCTCGCGCGCGATCTCGCACAATTTAGAAGCACAATACATATAATAAATATAATAATATAACAATTTAATTAAATTACGAAGGAGGAAAGCCTTCGGCAGGACATGGACGGGAGCGGGAAGGACCGTCGTCGGTGCACGTGCCTGCGTGACCGCGTGCGCGCGCCGACGGTACTGAATGGGTCACGGCGTGACGGGACCGTCTTTTCCCGGGATGAAGCTCATTTTACAGCCGTCGGCTCTGACCAATACCAACAGCCAGGGTGCCAACGGCAAAGGGTACAACAAGCTAAGTTTGGAAAGTGCAAATACTCTGCTTTACGTGTATGCTCACTTTTGGACTGAACCCGCGTCCACACTAAAGTGAGCCGCATGCCGAAATTCTAGAACTCTAACCCCTGATTGAGCTACCAGGGAACAACTTTAAAAAAAATTGCACGATATCCCAGATTATTGATTTAGACTTCCGAGTTCTCGAGCGGCCCTCTTTCTTCTCAGGTTGGCAGGCACCTCGCTTTGGGACCTTGCGGCAACTCCCGAAAGTTGCCGAATTCATGTACTTGAAGCTAAATCCATGTTGTGTGATTTTCTTCTTATGCTTCACATCCTTCCGTTGCAGCCCTATTAAGCATGGCAGCAATGGCTTGGAGACCCTGCAGTAACCGGAGGATATCGGGTAGAATGCCCACTAGCGTAGGCCCGGCATCACCATCTGAGGCAAAAGGGTCACGTCTCCAGAAGAAGAACATCAGAATTCAGACATAACTGTTTGTTTGTGTTGGAACTGGTGCTCAACAACTTCTTTTTCCATTTTTGTTCCATTTTTGTTCCATTTTCGAATTGCTTCGTGGCACCTCCACATTCTCTCAAAAAATCCAATTAGCTGTAACTGTGCTGGGCGCTGCAGGGGTTCACTGGCACTTTGTAGGCTCATCAAAACTTCCAATTGGTTCTGGGATATAATGCACACGGATTTCAAAATGCCTGTTTCACCATCCAAATCTGTTTTGAGAATATAGAAATTCAAATTACAAGACGCACACAGCAACAGGGACATGTTTCATGTCCAGTACCGATCCCTGGTTTGAGGCGCTGAGATGTCGAGACTCGGACGGAGGTAAGCCCAAGAAAGTTGCATAAAAAGTGGGGATGGGGCAGGGTACAGTCAACATCCTGCCCCCCTTTCTCTCACCCCATGTCTTGCAAGCATCCTGTTGAAGAGGTTGAAGTTAAGGGTGAGGAGTCGACCACGTCCACCGGCAGGGCGAAAAGAGGTGTGATGTCACCAAATTCACACGTTAACTCTGACTTGACTGTTGCTTGACCCGTACTCTCATAGGAGCTGTGCGCTATGCTGCGAAATTCCGGAATTTCGAAACAAAGTATAAGCCCAACATCAATTCAGCTCAACGCATTCTTGGTATGTACGATTTGGTATTATTATGTTGTATTTGCTTCCATTGACACCGTTTGTGGAAGATCGACAGTGCAAAGGATGGCACAGTGAAGTTTATTCTCATTTTGTCATGCCCCCTACGATCATAAAAATGGCCTCTGGCGAGGTTGGGTATAAGTTTACTTGTAAAAAGTAAGTTACTTTCATCATCAGTTCTCAACATGCGCGCCGCACTCATGATGCATCAACGTCTCACCATTTGTCCATCATACCTCCAGGGATGCTTCAAAATGTGTTACACGAGGTCGCGTTGATGAAACCACATCTAATCTCATCCGGCATGCTCGAGCCTGTGACTCTCTGTCTTCTGGCACCTCCGAATCCTCCCCTCCTCCTATGTCCACTTACGATATAGGACGCTTTCGGTATCTTGTGGCCGCATGGTCAGCACGACATGCACGACCACACGGTATCATAGAAGACGATGAGCTCCGCGAGATCTTTGTCATGCTTTACTCGGCCGTCGACCTTCATTCACGTCAAACAGTCGTTCGGGATATTTCCGACATGTACCAACGTTCACGTACTGCCATTGCGACCCACCTCCAGTCTGTCAAACAGCGACTTCATATTGCTCTTGATGGTTGGACGTCCCCAAATGTATTCTCGTTCCTTGGTGTGACAGTCCGGTATTGTGAGAACGGCAAGATTCATGGCTTTGTGCTCGATTTCGTGAAGTATGGTTATATATTACATTTCACATTAAAATTTCTGATTGAAACTCTGCAGGATGTCGGGGCGCCACACCGGCCAGCACCTCGCTTGTGCGCTGGTAGGCTTATTGAAAGCTTTCGGCATCGAGAAAAAGGTATGGTTTTTTTTTATTTACACCGAAATCCACTGACACCACACACTGGACAAGATTCTCACGATTGTATGTGACAACGCCTCCAACAACGACACAATGGTTGAGGCCCTTAACCTAGAGGGGTTTCGTGGCGCAAAAGGTCGCGTCCGATGCTTCCCGCACATCCTCAATCTGGCGGTTAAGGTATCATTGTATTTCAGATACAATGTGTTTTTGTCACTCACAAAAAGAAGGCTATTCTCTCACAGTTTGCGAAAGATTTGAAGGGGGATGAAGTTCCTCCTACACCCGTGCGCGCCACCGGCACTAGACGCCGCCAAAGCAATTACTACGATGATTCATCTGACGAAGGTGACGATGAAGAGTACGACGATGAAGACCCCTCGGAGATGCTGGATCAAGACGAAGACGTACTCCGATCAGCAGAAGAAGCACAACAAGAGGACCTCGACAATGCTGCGGAACGCGCAGAGCTTGAGGTTAAGGTCACGCGGGCCGAGCGGGATACTGCTTCAGCGGCATTGTCAAAGGTGAGCCAAGCGTCGCATCCAATTTCCACAGGGGTATTTGCTGATTGCCTGTGCCAGCTTACGAAACTGGCCTATAAAATCAATAATTCGCCTGGCATTCTCGAAGAGTGGAAACAATTGTGTCACGCAGTGAAGGTTGAGCCGCAGCTGATGATCAAGCCAGTGGATACTCGATGGGATTCAAAATCACGTATGATCGCGCGCGCACTTTATCTGAAACCCGCCATCGAAGACATTTGCACAAGAAAAAGCTATGTTGCGAAGTATAATACTGGTCGACTCAAGCTTGGACGGGAAGAATGGACGATTCTTACACAGCTGGAACCGCTTTTGGGGGTATGTATAATGTCCTGTTTCTTTCTTGAACATATCCTAATTCCTTTCTTACCACTTGGCAGGCGTTTCACGACATATCGCTCGAGATGCAGAAGGCAAATGTCCCATTAGTCAGCTCTGTCATCCCACGAATCGACGCCCTCGTGCACGTAATTGAGGACTTCAAGAATGATCGTTCCAAGCATTCCGCTGTTCGCTCCGCTGCTGCCCGAGGCGTCGTGATTCTTAACAAGTACTACGCGAAGACTGATGAATCTATTGTATATCGTGTAGCAATGGGTATGTCATGCTCTATTGGTGAATCGATGCAATTACTCATCAATTTATACAGCACTAGACCCTCGTTTCAAAGTACAATACTTTCGTGATGAAGAATGGCTTGAAGAATGGATCAATATTGCCAAGAAAATTACTCGTGAGGTATACAATGATGACTATCGTAATCTCACAACCCCAGACCTGCCTGGTTCTCCGGAGAAGCCGGCAGCACCGAGTGCTGAATGGAGCTCACTCCTACGCATGGGAAGGAGGAAAGCTGCTGCACAAGAGCGCGACGAGTTGGCGACTTTCTGGGCATCGCCATGCGAACCCCTTGACACCGACCCACTCCAATTCTGGCATGGAGCTTTGATTAGTCGACCTGAAAGTCGCTTGGCCCGAATGGCCATCGACTTTATCAGTGCTCCTGCTTCGTCTGCCGACGTCGAACGAGCATTCAGTCGTGGTGCCCTCACGGTAACGCATCGTCGGCATGCGCTTTCAGACACGTCCACTCGCAACGCAATCGTGGTGGGTACGTGGCTGAAAGATACGAATATTGTCCCCAAGGATGCGCTTATTGAGCACTTCCAAAATAAGTCGTCTCGTCTCGCAATGCTTAGTTCTGATTCAGGAGAAATGGATGTTGACAATTCCAATGATTCTGGCGATGATTCTGGCGATGATTCTGACGATGCCGATGACTCCGATTAGCACCATTTAACCTTACGGCTGACTTAATGTATTATCATTCATGGTCAGCAAATCAATGAATCATTCTCACTGGTATAATTGTGAACCAGCTGCTGCCGCAACAACGTCGTGTATGCGTATACAAGTACAATACTCGAGCTCAATATCGCATATGATGCATGCCGCCTAAAACAGGGATCGAGATTCGAGACACGGGAGGCATCATGACTAAACTCATTGCCCGCAACACCACCACCCCCACAAGAGTCAGACCTTCTCGACCGCCGCTGATGTTCCCACTATCGCGATCGAAGTGAGTCGAGGTAAGGGTGAACACAAGCTTGTCTGCAACAACAATTGCCCTGCCGGCTCCGAAAGGCTTCGGCATTGATACGCCCCTTTTGATTAAACTAACCTTCTCCCAATAATGACAGAGATTGTCTGTTACGCTGTGCAATGTTTTGCCACTCTTTCCCGGCATCTTCCGCCTCACCTTATGTGATTGAGCTCGTCACTCGTGTCATCAGCGAAGTCCTCGTTCCCGCCGCAGACAAAGCCACCAACTTTGAGCTGGCTGGAAGGCCCGGAGAAGGCGCAGCCCCCAACCGAATACCTCGCATCAATTCCCATTTCTTTCCCCCTCATCGGGCTTACACAGCTCATTCAGTATCTCGTCGCCGTCAACGTGAATAACCTTGCCCCTGAGTCGTTCCGTGCACTTGTCCATGGTGCCACCGGTCACTCTCAAGGCATTGTTTCCGCTTTCGTTCTTTCCACGTCGACAACGGAAGAATCATTCATTTTGAACTCCATTAAAGCTTCCAAATGGCTTTTCTACTCTGGCCTGCGTGGACAGGAAGCTTTCCCCCTCCTCGCGCTCGAGCCGCGAATCGCACAAGATGCTATTGAAGGTGGCGAGGGGCACCCAAGCCCATGCTTGCCGTCTCGGGTCTTGCACGCTCCACTCTCGATTCCCATATCGCCAAGACCAATGAGCATTTACCCGAGAATGCGAAATTGTACATTGGGCTGCACAATGGTGCGAAAAACGCCGTCGTTGTTGGCCCTGCCCGCTCGTTGTACGGTCTTGTCACTGCACTTCGGAAGATTCGTGCCCCTGCCGGCGCGGACCAAAGCAAGATTCCGTATTCCCAGCGCAAGAATGTGTTTGCGATGCGTTTCCTTCTCGTCAACGTGCCCTACCACAGTGATTATTTACAGGGTGCGACGGATAAGGTATTTGATATTGACCTGGAAGGGAAGGGGCTCTGGACTCCGGATGAGCTTGCTGTTCCTGTTTTCCACACCGAGGATGGTGCGTTGCTTGTTTTGGCATCTGGCGGCGTCACCGCATGTGCTTTTGTTGTTTTGGACCCATTATTCAATCTTGTTTTCATCAAGGCTCCGATTTGCGCAAGGTTACTACTTCGCTCACGCGCTCGCTTTGCGATCAGACGTTCATACACCCCCTACATTGGCTTAAAGCCACCAATTTCCCTGAATCCGCTACGCACGCTATCGACTTTGGTCCCGGTGGGCTTAATGGAATTGGCCCATTGACTGCACGCAACTTTGAAGGCCGTGGAGTTCACGTCATTGTCCTTGGCGAGAAGGGCAGGAGTAGCTATGAGCTTTATGATTCTAAGAGCGTCAAGTTTGAGGATTGGTGGACCAGGAAGTGGACTCCCAAGCTCGTCAAGACTCGGTACGTCACGTTCTGGTTATTCTCCATGCGCGGCCTTTCGTGCTCACTCCGTTATCGACTTTGGTATGCAGCGATGGCAAGGTGCAGATTGATTCGACCTTCTCCTGTTTGCTTGGCAAGCTTCCCATTATGGTTGCGGGCATCCAGGGTCAAGGCCGGTTTCGTCAGCGCTATCCTCAGTGCCGGTTACCACGTCGAACTCGCTGGTGGAGGCCACTACAACGCCACCGCTGTTCGCGCGAAATACAATCTTTAATACCTCCTGGAGTGGGCATCACACTCAACTCGCTCTACATCAACCCGTGTCAGTTTGGCTTCCAGTTCCCCCTATGGCAAGAGATGAAGCACAAAGGTCTACCCATTGAAGGGTTCTGTGTTGCTGCTGGTATCCCTAGCACTGAGAAGGCAGCAGAGATAATTGGTGCGCTCCGAGACGCGGGCATCAAGCACGTCGCGTTCAAGCCGGGCCCTGCCGACGGCATCCGTCAAGTTGTCGCCATTGCCGCGACTAACCCGGATTACCCAATTATCTTGCAATGGACTGGCGGTCGTGCTGGCGGCCACTATTCGTACGAAGACTTCCACCAGCCTATCCTTGCCACATACGGCTCCATTCGATCCCATCCTAACATCTCCCTCGTCGCCGGCTCTGGCTTTGGTGATGGCGAGGGTGTTTGGCCCTACATTACTGGAGAGTGGGCGCTTGAGTACGGTGTGCAGCCTATGCCATTCGATGGTGTCCTCTTCGGCTCGTGGGCTATGATTGCGAAGGAAGCGCACACCAGCGATTCCGTCAAGCAACTCCTCGTCCAGGCTCCCGGCGTCGATGATGACAAGTGGGAACAGACCTACAAGGGAGAAACGGGTGGCGTCCTCACCGTGCAGTCCGAACTCGGCGAGCACATTCACAAGATTGCGACGCGTGCTGTCAAGCTTTGGAAAGAGTTTGACAAGACGGTGTTCAAGCTCGCAAAAGATAAACGTCAAGCATGGCTCAACGCTAATGCTGACTCAGTCATTGAGAAGCTGAATTGCAACTTTGCTAAGCCGTGGTTTGCGCAGAAGAAGGATGGCACTGTCGTTAAGGATTTAGGCGATCTCACATACGAGGAGGCGGTCCTTCGTCTCGTTCGCCTCATGTACGTGAAGCACCAGTCCCGCTGGATCGACATTTCGCTCCGTAATCTCCTTGGTGATTGGCTCCGCCGCGTGGAAGGGTGCTTTGCCGGCGTCAATGGCAAGCCGAAGCAGTCGATACTCCAGTCCTACAACCCGCTCAATGACCCTGAACCGTTCGTTGCTACATTCCTTGAGAGGTACCCCGAGGCGTGCGAGCAATTGCTTGCCACGGAAGATAAGAAGTACTTCCTTTCGATTGCGCAACGCCCTGGACAGAAACTGGCGCCTTTCATCCCTGTGTTAGATGCTAGTTTCGAAGTGTGGTTCAAGAAGGTGCGCAGATCAATTCTTGAAAGTGGTTCCTCGCTGCTTGAGCTGACGGATGATGTTGATACTCAGGACTCTTTGGGCCGCGGAGGACATTGATGCCATCTTTGACCAAGATCCCCAGCGCGTTGCTATTCTGCAGGGCGCTGTTGCCGTCAAGCATGCTCGCGTTGCCAATCGGCCCATCAAGGAGATGCTTGGAGGCACGAGGACTATATCGTCAAAAAGCTCCTCGAAAAGTATTATGACAATGACGAGGGCAGGGTTCCTTACATCGATTACATTGGCTCCATTCCGGCCACGATAAACTCAACTCTCGCGTCTTCATATGGCATCAGTGTCACCTCCGACAAGATCAGCACGACATACAAGTTTGGCTCTTCCCTCCCGCCTGTTGAGGAGTGGCTCGAGACTCTCGCCGGACCTGAGGTAAATTAGTTGCGAGCTCTCCTTCGCTCGGAGAACATTGTACAGAAGAGCAGGTACATCTCGAACCCTATTAAACGCCTCTTCTCCCCTCGCGCGGGCCAGACTGTTACCGTCAAGTACGACGCAGCTGGTGCACCATCTGGCGTTTCGTTGAATGGCGCGGCTCGCTCCTTCGGCGTCCACAAGCCCACGTTTGAGGCCGTTACCGTTAGCTATGATGCCAAGGCTAGCGCTATCTGTCCTAGTGAATGAGGACCGCCAAGATGTCGCCATCCCGCTCGAGTTTACATTCACCTACCATCCTGACCAGGGCTTTGCGCCTATCCATGAGGTCACTGAGGGCCGCAACAAGTGTATAAAGGCGTTCTACTGGCGCCTTTGGTTCGGTCAGGACCAGACGCTCCCTGAGGCCATCGACCACCGGGGCGAGCTCGTTGGCCCTGAAGTGACGATTGACGCCGCTGCTATCGAGCGATTCTGTGACGTTGTTGGCAATCAAGGCGAGAAGTTCAAGACGTCGCGCAATCCCGACATTGAAGCACCCATGGATTTCGCTATTGTCACGGGCTGGCAGGTATGTTAGGGTTTTTATTTCAATGTGGTGCTCTGGATTCTGACACGCTCTGCATTTCGACAGGCGACGCAAGCCAGGAGGAGCTTGACCTCTCTTGGTAGTGGTTCCCCACTTTTGCTTCCCACTTCGTCTTCGACGGCCCAGCTTGTGAACGTTTCGTCTTCGATGCAGGATGAGTCAAGGAATGGGAAAACGAGCATCGATTTGGTATTCCTGCTCCGCCCGCGGGTTCCAGTGCCCCGGACGCACGCTCCCAGATGCCAACTCCCATGACAAGGGGAGGGAATGGCTCATCGCCTATGCCATCACCCACCGCAACATCATTCCAGGGTGCCGGCGAAATCCGCGGAGAAAGAGGGAAAAGAGATCGAAATCCCGCGTCGTCTGCGCGAACGTTTATTCCTACTCACACATGTTTGCGATCGGGCGCATCTGACACTTTGTCTTCTGCTGCTGCTGTCAACAACAACAGCAGTAATAAGGAATTGGATTAGCCCCATTATCAGACTTTGGGGGTATGATGGTGAGGTTGAACAACACTGCGAAGGACAATGCTACTCCTGTCACTGCATCGACCTCAAAGGGGAAAGCCAAAGATGAAGAAATCGGCATCGGTGGTAGTGATGGGTTAGGGAGGCAGAATACGATTACGCAGCGCTCTGTTGGCACTGTCCTACCCACCGCGACATCCACCCCTCCTGCCAATACCAACATGCGTGGTAAGGCCGGTACGTTTGCGCCCCCACCTTCACCTTCGTCTCGAGTTTCTTCACCTACTGCCCCTGCCGTAGCGCGTCAACGCCAGGTTCCGGGAATGGCCAAAATTGGCCCCAGCACCAGCGCACGTGCATTTGTTCCTCCACGCTCACAATTTGTATTTGGCTTGTACGCTCGTTCCGTGTTTCGCTGTATGCCCGTCATCGGATCGGTGGCATCTCTTGCCGCGGCGAGACCCAGTACAATCATGGCGCTCTCTGAGCCTGATGTTGACAGTGATACATCCGAGTCGGCGTCGGAAGCGGATTCGGATGAGTCGGACGACTCGGAAGATGATATTCCTTTGCAGCCGGCAGCTCAGCCGAGGCCACCGAGGCCACCGAGACCCGGAACAAGTTGACAAGGACGACTGCGACAGCAAGAACGAACGTGACGGCAAAGGCGAGGTTGAGTGTCCCGTTGGATGCGGAGAATGTGGGCAAGTCGGGCTTGCCTCGTTCTACACAGTCGCAATCCGACATGGCGATTCGTCAGCGCTATATCGACATGACCTCCGACACATGACCTACGATACCCTTGACAAGGATGCAACGTGAAGACGCTCCCCCTCCCTATTCACAGATATCAACATCTGCACCCAACGATACACGTTCAGCCATCCCAACGGTCTTCTATTCACCCAGTTTGCCCAGATCGCCTTCGATGACATGCGCTCCAAGGGTCTTATCCAACACAACTCTGCCTTTGCCGGTCACTCGCTCAGAGAATACTCTGCTCACGTCGATTGCTGCCCGCGCCGCCGCCTACCGCAGAGAGGCGCCCCACCTACGTCTGTACAGGCGACGATGCAGCAGCGCCAGATGGGTTCCACACAAGACCAGCAAAGACATGTCTATTCCCAGCAGCAACCGCCTCATCACCAAGCACCAGCCCAACCGCAACAACCCCCCCCCAATTCTCCACTCCTGCGAACCCCCCGAAATCCACACCCTAACTCCAACAGGCCATGGCAACAGGCGCAGCAGCAGCGGCGAACAGCAACGCCACTCGTACAGCCCAGCGCGCAACAACGCGTATCCGCATCTCCAGCGCCCCGACCAGCGAGCTCACAGCGGCAACAGATCCCTGGGCAAGGGCAACAGCACCAGGCTCCGCACGCTACGCCTGTTCTTCCCAGCATGCCGCCGCCGCCGATACCAAACCGGAATCCTTATGCTGTCACTCAGCAACAGGCTCATCTACAACAACCGCAGCCTCAGCAGCCCGGCGCACAAGGTGGTACTGTGTCTCAGGCGCCGCTGTACCAGCAAAACACCCAGATGTTGCGTACCTTCATGCTCGAATACTTCACGCAGCATCCCATAAAATGAGAAGATATTCCAGTCATCGATGGGAAACCAATTGATTTAACTTGATTTTTCTCGGAAGTCAACACCCTCGGTGGGTATGAAAAGGTCAGTTTTATTGTTATCACAGTATTTGTTTTATTCTCATCCCACCCGAACAGCTCACCCAACTCGGTGGCTGGGCTGTTGCTGGTGGAAAATTGGGCTATGCGCAGGTGCCCGGGCCCGGGGACCCGAACGTGCCTCCCGGCTCAGGCCCAAAGATTGCAGAAGCCCCGAAGAACGCTTGCCGATTCTGTTTCCGCTCGAACAACGATTCCGTATTGCCCGTCTGCGGCACCAACAGCAGCACCCAGTCGTGGGAAGTTCTGGTTCTGGCGTGCCTAACATGACTCTCGAAACTAGCCAGCACTATCAGCTCGCCCAAATGCAGCGGACTGCTCAGCTACAGCAACAGAATGCACAGCATCAACAGCAGCGCGGACTTACAAGCTTGGCAAGGACTTTGGACAAAAATATATAGACAACTGTCGTGAGGCTCTGGGCCGATCTCCATTGTACAAAGACGGTCGGTTATTTCTTTGTACTTGACTTTTATTTTCCCTCATACTCCCATATTTCCCTACTGCACCACACAGAGGTGACGGCGCAGGATGACATCGTCTATTTCGAAGCCGTGTGTGAAGGCGTCCGCAAGCTCGAGGCGTATGTCGAGGAGATGGCTACTGGCGATTTGACACCAACAGCAGTTAACATCGAGAAGGTGAAGACGTGCTCAAACTCTGGAAGGTCGTAAAATCGCAACCCGAGATCAGTCAAGAGCAGAAGAATTGCATCAAGGCTCTTTATGATGGTGTTGTCCGCTCTCTCCGCAAGGGTCCGACTGCAGAAACCCGTCGTGTCATGCCTCACACTTGTCGTTCTTCCTCACAATTCTTGCGACTGCAGACCGCGTCATTTATTGCCACTCAAAAGAAATCCATTTGTAGAGGTGCCGACATGTGTGGACGTCGGCATTCCAGTGCCTGCTCATTTTGATTGCCGCGTCGCTACAACATCATGAGCCTGTACTCTTGGTGGGTGAAACTGGTGCTGGGAAAATGTCTGTCCATGTAAATACATTGCGACGATTTGTTGCGATGATTTCTGTAGCTTATGTTTATAATTATAATTATGAGTGACTCGTGATTTGGCGGATCATTTGCGATGAGTCACTCGCAAGAAGCAAGTTACTCGTGGCAAGTGAATTGCAGGCATGCAAATCAGGCAAAATCGAGTCCAAGTGATCCGCGAGTTAACTCGTGGACGGCCTTGCCCACCTACGCGATGCAGATTGAAGCAGCAATACCACCCATAGCCCTCACGCTCGACTACATAGTTG
>WNFA01002636.1_pt1 | contig 14821 bp, 11 predicted proteins | sample 5400481 | NCBI WGS metagenome assembly WNFA01 (sample SAMN13153340, study PRJNA577476) | soil metagenome | isolation source: 120 cm saprolite under Douglas fir tree site 2 hole 1 replicate 2 | place: USA:California | collected 2015-04-18
TCATGCAAGATAACATAAACATGCCACGCGATTCCTGGCGTCAGCAGGAGGCACAGCCAACCTCGCAGCCGAGATTGACTGTTGCTCGAAGCGTTTGAGGAGTGTGCTGAGACCCAGAGATCAACCCGAGGTCCTCAGAAATAACCCCTATCGACAAAGCAAGCAGGAATAAGTCGATGTGTCGGGTATCGTGTGGTCGCTGGCTCGTAGCCTTCGAGATTCCATTGGGTGATCTGGGCGTGAGTGCTGGTTGTCGACAGACCCCACCGCTGAACTCACTTGGGATTCCTACTTCGCGCCACGACCGTATAATATCACTTTGGCAGTTTCAAACAGAATGGCCAAGTCTAGAAGAACGGACATATGCTTGATGTAAAAGAGGTCGAACTCCAGTTTATTTTTGTTTTCCTCAATACTGGATCCATATTTGTATTTTATTTGCGCCCAGCCGGTGATCCCCGGTCGAACTGAGTGTCGCAGGTTAAATAGCGAAAGGTGCTCCTCAAGAAGTGCGCAGAAGTGTGGCTGTTCCGGGCGGGGCCCCACCAGACTCATTTCGCCGCACAGAACGTTGAACAGCTGCGGAAGTTCGTCGAGCCGGAACTTCCGCAAGAAGCGTCCGACCCGGGTGACACGCTTGTCTCCCTCCGCTGCCCAGCTCGGCCCGTTTTCTTCCGCATCTTGATACATCGACCGGAACTTGAAGATATGGAAAAGCTTTCCTCCAAGACCCGCTCGCTTTTGGCAAAAGAGCATTGGCTTGCCAGTGTCAAGCCAGATCGTGAAAGCAATCAGGCCCATCAATGGCAAAGTCAGGACCAACGCGACCAAAGACAAAAAGACATCCAGTGCGCGTTTCGCTGCCACTGTGAAAGCAGACTTCCTGAAACCATCGGACAGGATCAGCCAGCTAGGCGACAGGTGTTCGAGCAGAATGCGCCCGGTGATCTTCTCATACAAACTGTGCGCGTCTTCCACGCCGATTCCCGCAAATTTGAGCTGTAAGAGTTGTCGCACCGGCGTGCAGCCGCGTCGCTCTGCAAGTGAGAGAACGACGCGGTTAATGCTTCGGTCTATTGTGATTGTCTCTACGTCGCTGACCGCACCGATTATCCCTGGGTTCACGAGAGACTTGCCGATGTTCTCGCCCTTCTCATCCAAGAAGCCGACCACCTTTAGGTTCAACTCGGGCCTTGAGATGATTTCCCGAACCAATGAAATGCCTGCTGATCCCGTACCCACCATAAGCACACGATTTGCGCCGTTATGCAGGAACCCGCTTCGATTTAACCAGAATCGCCAACCGACCGTGAGAATTAGGATAGTTGGAGCGGCCAGTGCCGCAATTCCCCGCCCCAGACTGAACTCCGGGCTTAAATAATAGAAGATGCCCAACACCAAGCATGCTATACCCAATGCTTGTAAGAGCTGGACAAAGATCTCGCTATGACGACTGACGAGCGGAGAATTGTACAGGTCGTTGTAATATAGAGCGAGTTGGCTCGCGAGCACGACTAGCGCAAACCTCGCTAAAATTCCGCCCGTGCTGAAATGAACCCAAAGCGACCCGGAGTACGGCGCGCGCACGGCAGCGGCTACCAACAGACCGACACTGATAAAGACTCCGTCACCCAGAACCATTAACAGGATCTTCGGAGGAACTCGTTGCCCACCAATGTTCAGCATGTCAAGCCCTATATGCGTTGCTTTGGCTTCCGGAGATCGAAACTTACGGTATGTCAAAGTGCATGCATTTGAATGAGGGGGGGCAGTTGCTCAGTTGCCTCATCAAAGCGTAGATCGATCCAGCAGTGCTTTGAGCATATAGGTGACCACTTAACGTGACCTTAACCGGGATCTTGAACTGAGCTCGTGTCTGGGGTTATCGTCCTAAGTGTTATAAATACAGTTAGTTGGACCTACTTGGCCCCGGAGTAGTGGCTCTTTTGCCGAAGCATGCCCCGGAACGTCGGCTAGGAATGTGAAATCTCTTTCCTAATGTTGTGGCGAATCTGGGTAACGCAAGGCAACCGCGTCAATGACGCAGGAGGATACGGCAGGTTCTTGGAAAGAACTTTCACAAACTTGGAGGCCGTTTTCTGTGATCCCACTGGCGTTCCAGTGAAGCTAGCCAGCCTCGGAATACTTTTTGGACTCGCCGCGTCCGTTGGGTTGCTTGAAATCAGCATAAGCGTTTTGCAATCAATGGGTTACGAGAATAATTGACTGGTGCAATTCCTCTCCCCGCGATTGGAGAGTTTCTGCGCGGCGACTCTGGAACCCGGCTTGCACCTCAGGAACCGTCAACGTCCGAATTGCGTTTCGCAGCAAACTCGGTAGATCTGGAGAATGGCCTGCAGCGCTGCCACACAACGGGCATTAGCATTCGACCCGCGGCTCTCGATGGGGACCGTAAGGTTCTTGTCGAGACTCTCGCTCGGTATCTGAATCCGCTTTCCGATGAGCGGAGGTTTGACTGGCTTTACCGGGAGAACCCTCATGGCCAAGGCCGGGCTTGGATAGCGTGTGGGCCAGACAATTCAACGATCGTCGGGATGGCAGCTGCCTTTCCGCGTCGGATATGGATTCGCGGAGCTGAGAACGTTGGATGGGTCCTGGGAGATTTTTGCGTGAGCGATCAAAACCGCAGTCTTGGCCCTGCGTTACAATTGCAGCGAGCCTGCTTGGCAGGATTAGATTCTGGTGGAAAGACGGTCTTCTATGATTTTCCCAGCGCGAGCATGATGGCCGTATATCACAGACTTGGGATAGAGTCGTCGGGCCGCATGACTCGCTTCGCGAAGCTTTTGAGGGCGGACCAGAAGATCGGCGGGACGGTAAAAGCCAACTGGCTTGCGGACCGCTTAAGCAAACTCGCAAACTCTGGGCTGTCTTTGCGAGATCGCGGGTTGAAGTCTAACCCAGACTGTGTGGTTTCACTCCAAAAAGGGCGTTGCGGCGAGAAATTCTCCGTCTTGGCGCGAAAGGTCAGCTCTACATACGGAATGTGCATCCAACGGTCCGCAGAGTACCTGAACTGGCGTTATCTGTCTCATCCGACTCGCCAGCATCAAATACTTACGTTGGAAAATAAGGGCGATTTATTAGCTTATGTCGTCTTCACGCAGATTCAAACGGATGCTTCGATCGCCGATCTGTTCGGAATTAATGATTCCAACTTGCTTTGCGTTCTGCTGCAACGCCTGGGAAACCTGCTCCGAGAAGGCGGAGTATGCACGCTGAGCGTGCCGCTGTTTGATTCCCATCCCTGGCTTCGCCTGTTTAGGGAGTCGGGATTCTACCCCCGAGAGTCCTGTGCCGTGGTATTGCACGGCCCAACACAAGGTTCCACACGGCATCGTGCGAACGACGAGCCATGGTTTCTGATGGATGGCGACCGGGAAAGCTGAGACTTTAGGAGAACAAATGACCGAACTCAACCGTGCGAGCGAGCGCCTCCGGATCTTCATTCTCGAAAAATTTCCGCTGGCACGCAAACGCGGGCTGAAAGACAACGATCAGTTGTTGGAGGGCGGCATCCTTGACTCCTTGGGGATGCTCGACCTAGTCAGCTTTGTGGAACAAGAGTTTGCCATCACTGTATCGGACGAGGACCTTCTTCCGGAGAATTTTCAAACCATTGAGCGATTGGCAAGCTTTGTACACGACAAGTGCGCGGTGAATTCAGGTCCGGACACGTGAAGCCAGGATGCCTTGCGGGCCTTGCTGCCTTCGCTTTCTTCGTGTTGACAATCAGGCGGTTCACATGAGCTCCGTAGGAATCTCTCAGACTTTGGAGTGAGCAGCGTGCATACTTTGATCCACCATTTCGTTCGATGCAGTGCAGAGCGGTTTCCTGGGAAGGAAGCTCTGGTCGACGGCAAGGAACGCTTGAGCTATCTCGAGGTCGCGAGGCGTGTCGCGGGCTTGGCGCATGGGCTGCGACAGGCTGGGGCCGATCGAGGGGATCGCGTTGGACTCTACCTTGACGCTTCGGTGCCGCAGGTGCTCTCGATTTTTGGCATCTCCCAGGCAGGCGCGGTTTTTGTCCCGATTAATACTACTTTATTCCCCGAGCAGCTTTCCCACATTGCGAAGGACTGTGGGATGAAGGGCCTCATTACGACGTGCGCCAAACTTGCCTCCCTTACGCCTGTGTTGCGGGACATCCCGTCGCTGAAATTTGTCATCACTGTGGGAGAAGGTGAAGTCACTGATTGCAACCTCTCCTCTTACATTTTCGACGAGCTGTGCCAGCTCGCCCCAGCACCGGCTTCGCGAGATCAGAGCATCAGCAAGGATTTGGCCGCGATTCTTTACACGTCAGGTTCGACCGGCAAGCCCAAAGGTGTGATGCTCAGCCACGCGAACGTGATGGCAGGCGCCACCATTGTTTCCACCTATCTTGAAATTACTGATCGCGACCGCATTTTGGCAGTGCTGCCGTTCAGTTTTGACGCTGGTCTGAACCAGCTTATGACTGCGTTCCAGCAGAGTGGCACGATCGTACTAATTAATTTCGTTTTTGCACGCGAAATCGTGCAAACTCTTCTGAAGGAGCGCATTACCGGCCTGGCGGGTGTACCCACGCTTTGGAGCTTGTTGGCGCAGCCCAATTCCACATTACAAAAGCAACCGCTTCCAGACCTGCGTTACATTACGAATACAGGGGGAGCCATGCCACAAGCTGTTCTTGCGACGCTCCAAAAAGTGCTCCCCAGCACAAAAATTTACCTAATGTATGGACTGACCGAAGCTTTTCGGTCAACTTATCTTCCACCTGAAGAACTTGAGCGTCGCCCGACCTCGATGGGCAAAGGGATCCCCGATACCGAAATACTCGTGATCAACGACCAAGGCAAGCTCTGTAAGCCCGGGGAGGTCGGCGAACTGGTCCATCGTGGTCCGACAGTTTCGATGGGCTATTGGGGGCGACCCGAAGATACCGCAAAATGCCTGCGACCCAACCCGCTTTTGCCTCGCGAAGTGGGCGATTGTGAAAAAGTTTGCTACTCCGGTGACCTGGTCAGAATGGATGAAGATGGTTTTCTTTACTATGTGGGCCGACGCGACACTATGATCAAGTCCTCGGGATTTCGGATTAGCCCAACCGAAGTGGAAGAAGGGCTGTTCTCAAGCGGCAAGCTGCGTGGAGCGGCGGTAATCGGCATCCCTGACGATGTGCTGGGACAGACTATCAAGGCGTTTGTCATTCCACGTGATGGAGAGAGCATCGACCCCGAAGCTCTTCTCGCACACTGCGGGGAGAAGTTACCGCGCTACATGGTTCCGAAAACCGTGGAAGTCGTGAGCGAGCTTCCGAAAACTTCGAGCGGGAAAGTAGATTACCCTGCATTGCGGCGTCGCGAGGGCCTAGCTTGATGGATCGCGTCTCGGCGCTCATAAGAAAATACTTTAGTGCGGCGGGCGGCGAGCTGCGGACCGGCGGCGTGTCGGTAAGCGCATTGGCGGCAAAATATGGCACACCACTGTTCGTCTATGATCACGAAGTTCTGAACAAAAAGTGGGCCTGCCTCCGCAACGCTGTTCCACCGGATTTTTCGATCTGTTATTCGGTAAAAGCAAATCCTACCCGAACGATTCTTCAGTTTTTTCTTGCCAAGCAGGCTGGCCTTGAAGTCGCTTCCGCAGGAGAGTTCTGTCTGGCCCTAGATGCCGGTTGCTCCCCTGAGAAGATCATCTTCGCCGGGCCGGGAAAAACTGAATCGGAGCTGGAGCTGGTTCTGCGTCGAGGTATCGGCGAAATCCACATCGAATCCGATCTGGAGGCCAAACGCGTAGCCAGCATAAGCCGCCGTTTGGGACTGACCGCAAATGTTGCTGTGCGAGTGAACCCGAGTGGAGAGGCTGAAGGCGGAGCAATGAGAATGGGCGGCCGGCCAGCACCTTTCGGTATTGACGAAGAAAACCTGGACGATGTCCTGGATCGAATCTGTGCAGATTCCCAGATGAATTTCAGGGGAATTCATCTTTTCACAGGTACGCAGATCCTGGATTACGCGATCCTGCTGAGCCAATATCGTAAAGGCGTTGAGATAGCAAGGCGAGTCGCAAGCCGACTTGGGCGCTCGCTGAAGACCGTCGACTTTGGTGGCGGTCTAGGAATTCCTTACTTTTCTCATGAAACGGAACTGGACACTGAAAAACTCCATACTGGTCTCAAGGAACTTATGGAGGGCGTCCGAGCCGACGCTCGATTTTCCGGCACTCGGTTCGTATTGGAGCCTGGCCGGTATCTGGTGGGTGAGGCGGGAATCTATGTCACGCGCGTGAGTGACATTAAAGCCTCGCGCGGGAAGAAGTTCCTGATCCTCGATGGAGGCATGCACCATCATCTGGCGGCTTCGGGAAATCTCGGGCAGACAATAAAACGTAACTATCCGCTTGCACTGCTTAACCGCCTAGACGAACCGCCTGAAGAAACCGTGGACGTCGTGGGCCCGCTCTGCACCCCTCTTGATGTGCTGGGCCGCGGTATCGATTTGCCCCGCGCGCAAGTTGGCGATTTGGTTGGCATCTTCCAGTCCGGAGCCTATGCACGTTCAGCCAGCCCCTTGGGCTTTCTTAGCCACCCGACGCCGCCGGAGGTTTGGGTGGGCAATGGCTGCGATCAGATCCTGCGGCGCGCCGGCGATTACGCGGACTACTTAGATGATCAGTACAGTAGCACAGCGGCGTATTAGGTGGAGTTCGCGAGGGCCTGCCTAAAATTGAAGAAGGTTCTTATTATCGCTTTTCATTTCCCGCCATTTGGCGGCGGAAGTGGTTTTCTTCGAACACTCAAGTTTTGCCGTCATCTCAGCGAATTCGGCTGGCAGCCTGTCGTGCTGACGGTTCAGAGCAAGGCCTATGAGCGGATCGATCCTTCCCAACTCGGCCAAATTCCAGTGAACGTTCCAGTCCTGAGAGCTTTTGGTTTGGATATTAGAAAACACCTTTCCTTTGGCGGTCGTTATCCGCTATGGCTTGCCATTCCAGACCGCTGGGTTAGTTGGTGCCTGTCGGCGATCCCCACAGGTCTTTTTGCAATACAGAAACGCCAGATTGACCTTATTCTCACGACATTCCCAATCGCCACTGCAGTTCTGATCGGCTTGATTCTCCACCGGCTCACAGGAAAACCGTGGGTTGTAGACTTCCGCGACAGTATGACCGAGGATAAATATCCTCAGGATGCCTTCACACGTCGGGTCTGGAGATGGATCGAAAGCCAGGCAGTAAAGCACAGTTCGCGCCTCGTGTTCACTGCTAGTTCCGCTGTCCGGATGTACTTAAATCGCTACCCTAAACTAAGTCCCGAGAAGTGCATGTTAATTCCGAATGGCTATGATGAAGAGGACTTCAAGGATCTCGTTTCCGCACCTTCTCGAACGAATCATGTTGACCGGCCGACCCGCTTGCTGCATCTCGGCCTGCTGTATCCAGAAGAGCGGGACCCTCTGCCCTTCTTCAAAGCGATGAGTAGGTTGAAGAGCGATGGTCTCGTGAACCCAGCGTCTCTGAGAATTTGTCTTCGCGCTCCCGGCTCCGAGGACGTCTATGCGAAGATCATTCGCCAAGAAGAAATTGAGACGCTGGTCGAGATTTTGCCGCCCATTCCATATCGTCAGGCTCTGCGGGAGGCGGCAAACGCGGATGGACTGCTTTTGTTTCAGGGCGCCTGTTGTGATCATCAGATTCCCGCCAAAACCTATGAATATCTAAGACTGGGCAAACCCATCCTCGCGCTTACCAGCGAAACCGGAGACACGGCAGCTCTTCTGAGAGAAAACGGGGGTGCCACAATCGTGGACCTCGCGGACGAAGACGCGATTTATCGGGCGGTGCCGGCTTTCGTGTGCTCTGTGCAACAACAGGTACATTCCCTGCCTGACGCCACAAAGGCTCGGCGCTATAGTCGAAGGAGTCAAACAGAAGAACTCGCGAAGTGCCTCGCGGAGGCTGTCAGTGCACAGGAAACATCTTCAATGGAGTAAAATGCCCTCTTCGCAGTATTGAATAGCGCGAAAAACAGGATTCTCACGGCAAACGGTTGAACTTAGTAGGTAAACCCAAATGTGCGGAATCTACGGATTTGTTGACCTGAAACAGCTCGGCGTGCCTGAGCCAGGGTCGCTTTCGCGAATGGGCCAAGTTGTGGTGCATCGTGGCCCAGACGATGAAGGCCACTATCTTGGCCGCGGTGTGGCGTTGGGAATGCGGCGGCTCAGCATCATCGATCTGGGCGGGGGTCATCAGCCCATTTCGAATGAGGACGAAACCGTCTGGGTGATCAACAACGGCGAAATTTATAATTTCCAAGAATTGACCGCGGGCTTGGAGAAAAATGGGCACGTCCTGCGGACCCACTCCGACACAGAGGTGCTTGTCCACCTGTACGAGCAGGAGGGATTGGATTTCGTCAAGCGCCTGCGTGGGATGTTTGCATTAGCCTTATGGGATGCCACGCGCTCGCGGCTGGTGTTGGCGCGCGACAGGCTAGGCAAAAAGCCTTTGTACGTGCGCCGGGAACCCCACCGTGTTTTGTTCGCTTCTGAGATCAAGTCCATCCTGAACGCCGAGGACGTTCCGCGGCGTGTGAATCACGAGGCGCTGCCTGAATACCTTGCTCTCGGATATGTGCCTGCACCTCACACTCTGTTTGAGGGCATCGAGAAGGTGCTCCCGGGACACATGCTGGTAATTGAAAAGGGCCGCGTCGAAGACCGGGAGTATTGGGACGTTCGGTTCGATCGGGTAGAAATGCGTTCGGAGCAGGAATGGGTCGAGCTAGTTCGCGAGAAACTTCTGGAGTCCGTGCGCCTGCGCCTCATTAGCGACGTTCCGCTAGGTGCATTTTTGAGCGGAGGAATCGACTCCAGCACAGTAGTTGCGGCTATGGCCCAGCTGACAGACCGGCCGGTCAAAACCTATTCCATCGGATTTGAAGGCGAAGACAAGTATTATAACGAGCTGCCTTTTGCCGGGGTCGTCGCCAAAACCTTCGGGACGGACCACCACGAGATTATTGTTCGTCCCGCAGTAAGCGAACTACTCCCCAAGCTGATCTGGCACATGGATGAGCCGCTGGCTGACTCGGCGCTGCTAACAACCTATCTGGTTTCGCGTTTGGCCCGGGAGAGTGTGACTGTGATCCTCTCTGGCGTAGGTGGTGATGAGTTGTTCGGCGGCTATCGCCGCTACCTGGGTGATGGTCTGCGGCGTTATTTCAACATTTTACCTGAGGTAGTTCGTCGTAACTGGCTGCCTGCGCTGTTTGCTCGATTGCCACAAGACCGGAATTCAGCCTGGAAGAACAACATCCGTTACGCGAGTGCATTTGTTAAATCGGCCGGTATGGACTCTGTTCCGCGTTACGCCAGTTATGTAGGTGTATTCTCACCGGAGCTTCGTGCGCTGCTTTTTCGACACAACGGCCACAACGAGTGCGCGCCTGCCTCAAAGATCTTGGAAGAGTACTTCGGCCGATGCCGGAATGCCGACAGTTTGAACCAGCTTATATACGTTGATATCAAAACTTCGTTAGCCGATGATCTCCTCCTCTTGACGGATAAAATGAGCATGGCCGCCTCAATTGAATGCCGAGCACCTTTTATTGACCAGGAGCTGGTCGAGTTGAGCGCTCGTATTCCTTCTGACTTTAAGGTCCGCGGCCTTTCTATGAAGTACCTGCTCAAAAAAGCCGTTCAACCTTGGCTGCCCTCAGAAATCTTGCATCGAAAAAAGCGCGGCTTCGGAGCGCCAGTAGGCTCTTGGTTGCGCGGAGACCTGGAACCCTTAATGCAGGAAACGCTGTCAGAAACTCAGGTCCGCAAGCGGGGCTTCTTCGATTGGGGCGCTGTGCACGGTATTATTGAAAGCCATAGAGCTCAGCGCAACGATCACACTGACCACCTGCTGGCGTTAATCAACCTCGAACTGTGGTGCCGCATCTTCCTCGATCGAAACGACTGGCAGTCGTCCCCGGAACCCTTAGTGGCACACTCACACCAGGGATGAGGATTCTCTTCGCCTGCCACCGCTTTCCTTTCCCGCCGAACCGCGGCGGCAAGATCCGCCCGTTTCACATGATTGAACATCTCAGTCGGAAGCACTCTGTCGTTGTGGCGAGCTTGGCGCACACGGAGCAAGAACTTCGCGAGGGCAAAGGTTTGAAGGACTATTGTTCGGAAATACTGGCAGAAGTCTTGCCCCACGAAGTGCGGTGGATGCAAGCCGTGCGCGCTCTCGCGTCTTCGAATCCTTCATCCGTTTCTTACTTCCGATCTCCGCGACTTCTGAAGAAGGTACATCAGGCATTTCGCTCGACTTCTTTTGACGTTATCTTTGTACACTGCGCGTTTGCGGCTCAATATGTTCTCGACTTGCCCGCTGCGATTCGAATTCTCGATTTCGGCGATTTGGACTCCGGCAAGTGGTTCGATTACGCGCACTACCGCAGGCCACCTCTCTCGTTAGGCTACAGGCTGGAAGCCACGAAGCTTCGCCGATACGAATCCGAAGTAGCACGGCGGTTCGACCGCTGCACCGTGACAACCCGCAGGGAACTGGATGAATTCAAAACACTCGGTATTCCCGTCGATTGCAGAGTGGTCCCAAACGGCGTGGATGGAGAGTATTTCCATACGCGCGAGGAAGAGCCTGCAAACTCCTACGTGATCGTCTTTCTTGGCCGCATGGATTATTTTCCTAACGTGGATGGAGTGACGTATTTTGCGGAGGAGATCTTTCCGATTATTTGCCAGAAAGTGGCCCAAGCCGAGCTGCGTATCGTCGGCTCTAATCCCACCAGAGCCGTCCGGAAGCTAGCCCAACTCCCACGAGTTTCAGTTACAGGCCATGTTCCCGACGTGAGGCCGTATCTTGCAGATGCAGCAGTAGCAGTAGCTCCGCTGAGGATTGCGCGCGGCACTCAGAATAAGATATTACAGTTTATGGCTATGGGTATTCCCGTCGTGGCCACGCCGCAGGCGGCAAAGGGCGTACAGGCTGAGCCAGATAAACATATCCTGGTGGCCGAAGGTTCTAAAGCGTTCGCCGAAGCTGTGCTCAAGCTTTTGCAGAACCCTCAATTACGAAGGGATATCTCCAACGCCGCGCGCCAGCAAATGGAGACAGCGCACAAATGGCCATCCTCTATGCAGATTCTCGACAGCGTCTTTGAAACTAGCTAATCGAGCCGCGCTGAATCGCTGCAGCGATATGTTCCATTTGTTCTCTGGATAGTTAACATCTACGGCCGAGCGGATCTCTTCCCGGATGGAAGCGTACTGCGCCCGCAAGTCGCAAGTCGAGCATGGGGATATATTTCTCAATCGTGTGGCCGCCGGCGCTCAATTTGTCTTCTTCTGACGTTTCCCACAATACTTTACTCTCCTGAGGACACAGACAGCTAGATACCCGTATCCGGAGACAAGGGTTCAAACGCGAAACGGGCGATGCTGGAATCTTTAGCTGGGAGCACCGCCCGCGGAATTATCATCACTCGGCCAGCGAGCCTAGCTTAGCGGCCTTCCCGGAAGGGGCTGTCAACGGTTGCGTGGTTGCTCTTTTCTCCCAAGCCCGCATCCCGAATCTTGTACAGCAGAGCTCGGTAGCTGATCTTCAGCTCCTCAGCCGCGCGACGCCGATTCCATCGATTCGCTTGGAGAGCCTTAAGGATAACCTCTCGGTTAAGCTCTCGACAGGCGATCTCCGCAATTCGCTTGAGCGGAACTGTACCGTCAGGCCGGACCTTGAAAGACGTCGTGGAATGCTGCCACCGAAACGCGCCCTCTTCGAGGGTCTCTTCTAGTCCAAGCAGCACATATGACGCGATACTGTTCTCCAACTCCCGCACGTTGCCCTTCCAAGTGCGGCTTTGCAGCATTTGTAGGATCCAGGGCGACAGACCAGGAGCTTCCCGTTCGTAGCGGTGTTTTAGTTTTACAAACAGATACGAAGCTATCTGCGGAATGTCTTCGCGACGCTCCGAAAGCCTCGGCAGGTTTATGCGGAAGACGTTAATTCTGTAATATAAGTCCTGGCGGAATGCCCCCGATTCAACGGCTTCTTCCATGCGGCGGTTGCTCGTGCAAATCACGCGCGCCTCTAATCGTCTCTCTTCCTCATCTCCGATTCGGCTGAACCGCCCATCTTGCAGCACCTGCAGGAGCTTTGCCTGGAGCAGCGGATCCAGATTGGAAATCTCGTCCAAGAAAAGCGTTCCTCCTTGGGCGAGTTCTACTCGTCCTGGCTTCGCTGCCACGGCCCCAGTGAACGCTCCTTTCTGGTATCCGAACAGCTCGCTCTCCAACAAAGGACCGGGAATAGCCGCGCAATTGACCTTAACGAACGGACCGGGACGCCATGGAGAGCGCGAATGAATCCACTGAGCCAGCACCTCTTTCCCAGTTCCAGCCTCACCCTGGATCAGGATGGGGATGTCAGCCGTACACACCTTTTCCAGCTGATGCCGGATTCGTTGCATTTCCGCGGAAAAGCCGAAGATCACAAGGTCCGGCGGAAGCGCCGGTGGCTCGGGCCTGCGCGCAATGTTGGTTAGTTTTGCGGACACCGGAAGTCAACCACCAACTGCGTGGTATCCGCATTCGAATGCACATAGCCAACCAAAGTACTCGACAAGAACTTGACAACAGGCATCCAGTCCTAGCATGTATCATCACGATAAATGCCCATAACTTCCATATTTTCGTTTTTGCGGCAAAGCTTACCCTTGGTTCGTACGAGCAAAGCAGAACTGAAAAGGGAAAAAACCTGCCCTTTGAAGAAAACGAATTACCTGGTCTTTGCGTTCGACCGTCCGGCAACAATTTTTTGTCACAAGCAGCGACGCGGACTTCCAAGAATGACGATGCACCGTCCTATACGGTCTGCAGCAACTCGGAGATGAAAGTAAGAGAAGGGCTGGGGTAAATGTCACCCGGCTCCGCCCCAAACTGTTTGGCTACGCCGGTTGACGGAAGCTTCTCGCAGGTCGCAAATGTCGTATGATCTACCCTGCGAATTCGGGGCTGATCACTTTGTGCGAACTCTTGATCGATCTCGGTCTCTACTTCCGTGGCTCGAAGATTGGCTCTCGCCAGCCGAGGCTCCACGCAAAGCGGATTTGATTTTTGTGCTCGCCGGGCGAGAGAATCGCAAACACTACGCGCTGGAACTGTTCAGCCAAAAACTTGGCCCAAGAATCTTGCTCAGCGTCGCCCGATTTGAGATCAGGCGTTTTTCCAAGTTGTCCTTGCCCGTTCCACTGGACCTCTTGAGGTTAGCGGCCGATGTGCCTCCTCCGCAGCGTCACTTTTTTGTCTTGTTTCAAGGCTACGACGTTCAAGTGAACCATGTTCTACCGGGGCGCATCGGCACCCTGACAGAAATGGAGACACTGCGGCGATGGCTCGACGAAAATCCAGAAGTCGGCTCTGTCTTAATCGTTAGTAGCCGTACACATCTGAGGCGTTTGGAAATATGCTGCCGCTCGTTGCTGAGTCCCAATATCGATGTTGTGCTGATCGCGGCCTCCTCCGGTCCCTCTGGCATAGCTGGCGAGCAACTAAGTCCGATTCAGACCACCCTTGCTGTCCTAGTCGAACTCTTCAAGGTCCTGCTCTATAGCGTTCTGTTGAATTTTCGAGCGCGGCGTCAGCGGCCAAATGCGACTTAATGAGCGTGAAGAAGTCGCTCCGCCTTCACGGATCGCGACCCTCCGGGCTCGTGTCCCTGCACAGTAGGCCTGCTGGAAGATGCCTGCAATTAGAAAAGTTGCTAAAGATTTCAGCACGCCGGAGGCGCCAGTTCAGGATATCAGGGGTGTTTGTCTTCTCCGCGAATGATGTCGTACCGCTCGATTACCGCCGCCACACCCATGCGGGTATTGCCATCTTCCAAGCGTTTCTCAACGCGGACGATTCTCCCCAGGGCGCGCACAAAAACGTCTGAACCGTGGGTAATCTCCGCGGGAAGCGTCAAAGTAATGTCCAGCTCCGAACCCGCTTCCAAGTCCTGATCCAAAACGAAGTAAACACCGCGAGTGGAAACGTCCCGCGTCTTGCCTCGTTGGCTCTCCGCAATGCGCTCCGTCGGAACACGAATGATGACGGGCAATGATAAATCATAACGTCGTGCGATGCGCCGTTCCGTCATTGCCCCCATCCTCCCGGATCTCTCGCGGAAGACACGTGATCCTCCGCGCCCCTTTCTTCAATTTGCGATTTTCAACAATCTCGCCATTCAGCACGTCTCTCAAGGCTAATTCGTATCGCGTGACCATACCGGAATCACAAGTTTTGCGCTATGGGAAAATTGGTCCGGTACCTACACGCGTCACGGTCCCCGCTTCGCCTGGGGACGGAGTCCTGGTTTGACTCTTACGAGTTCCGAACGGCTCCAACCGGCGCTGTTTCTTCGACTGCAGCCGCTGCTGCGGGCGCAGACCGCCGCGTTCTCGGCGTGTCCAGGTTAAATTGCCGCATCTTGTAAAGCAACGCTTTATAACTGATGCCCAGCATCTTCGCGGCGTCCTTGCGGCACCACCGCGTCTTCTCCAAGGCATCGGCGATTGCTTCCATCTCCGCCTCGTCCTTTAATCCGCGCACCAAAGCCTTCAGTCCCTGTTCGCGCGGAATGACCGGCTCCTGTCGCGGAGATGTGCGCGGCCTCGCCGCGGACATTTCAATCAGTTCGCGCAAACTGCCTTCGTCATCCTCCAAAATGACGTAGCGCTTCACGAAATTCTCAAGCTCGCGCAAGTTCCCAGGCCACGGATAATTCACCGCCGCATCCAGCAAGTGCTTCGAAGGCCCCG
>WNFA01018162.1_pt1 | contig 14821 bp, 12 predicted proteins | sample 5400481 | NCBI WGS metagenome assembly WNFA01 (sample SAMN13153340, study PRJNA577476) | soil metagenome | isolation source: 120 cm saprolite under Douglas fir tree site 2 hole 1 replicate 2 | place: USA:California | collected 2015-04-18
GCTCCTCACCGGCGAGGTGATCGAGGATCGAGTTGATCTGCTGGAAGGCCTCTCCCGAGGTCGAACTTCCCCTTGCCCCGCCCACAGAACACATGTTTGTAGTGTAGCGAAAATATGTTTGGTGTCAAGCATTTACAGAAGCAAATTCGTGCGCGTTATCACCCGGCGTGCACTCCGCCGCCTCACCTGCCCAACTCTTCTTCCCAGTCCTTTGCAAGCCAGCGCAACCCCGCTAGCTCGCCTTGACCTTCTCCGCCGGGTCACCTCTGCGTACTTGATGCACAACAGCACGAACACGCAAAGGGTCATCAGCACGAAGATGGCCGCGCAATTGCCGAACGGTCCGTGGAGGATCCCGGGGACGTAGTAGATGGACGTGCCGATGTCGGCAAACACCACCGCCCAGCACCGCTGTGCGCCGGCCCTATGGATTTCGTATGGATGCACACCTGATCGATTAATCTCGGCTCCGATGAGCCCGGACTCGATCGCTCGCAGAGGCCGCCGCCCAGGCGACCTGCGGGTGGTGGTCCGCCGCCCGACCAAGCTACCCCGGACGCTAGGCGCTCCGGCGCTTTTCGCGGCGTCCTACGGCAACGTCGGCTCGAGCATTTACTACGCCCTCGGCGTCACCGCGGCCTTTGCGCTGGGTCTCACGCCGCTCGCGCTCATCCTCGCCGGCGGCATCTTCGTCACCACGGCGCTCAACTACGCGGAAGGCACCGCGGCAATACCGCACGCCGGCGGAAGCTCCAGCTTTGCAAGACGAGCGTTCAACGACCCCATCGGTTTCATCGTCGGCTGGGTGCAGCTGCTCAACTACATGGCGACCGTTTCGATCTCGGCCTACTTCGCCATCAGCTACCTTGGCGTATTCGGCAAATACGTGCCGCTGTTCCAGCTGTTCAAGACCAGCGACGTATGGCACGTGGGCGCAACCGTCGTGCTCATCGCTTTCCTGATCGTGATCAACATCATCGGCATCCAGGAGTCGAGCGCCCTGAACCTGGCGCTCGCCATGATCGATCTCGTCACCCAGTTTGCCCTTGTGATCCTCGGCATCTTCGTCCTGCTCGAGATCAACGTGGTTCTCAGCAACATCCAACACTTGGGCGTCGCGCCGACGTGGGGCAACTTCCTGGCGAGCATCTCCATTGCAATGGTCACCTACACAGGTATCGAGACCATTTCCAACCTCTCGGAGGAAGCCAAGAACCCGGGCCGGTCTGTGCCCCGGGCGACCTACGCCGTCATCATCGCGGTGCTGTTCGTGGCGGCGTTTCTACCCACGATCGGTCTCAGTGTTTTCCCAGTGCACCTAGACCATGGCGTTTACGTGACCGACCTCGCCACGAAGTACAAGGGCGACCCGGTCGCGGGCATCGTCATGGGCTTCAACAAGGTGTCGCAGACACTGGCGTTCTGGGCCGGGATCTGGGTCGGCTTTCTCGCGTTCACGATCCTGCTCATCGCGACCAACGCCGGGCTGATCGGCATCTCGCGGCTCAGCTACTCGCTCGCCGGGGCGGAGATGCTGCCCAAAAGTTTCGCGGCATTGCACCCCAGGTTCAAGACCCCGTACGTGTCGATCGTCGTCTTCGGAATCCTTGCCGCGATGCTCGTCCTGCCCGGCATCCTCGTCGGCGGCAAGGAGATCGACCTCATGAGCGCCGTCTATTCGCTGGCGGCCACCTTCGCGTTCTGCTCGGCGCATCTTTCTGTGATGCGCTTGCGGTTCGTCGAACCGGAGCTGTACCGCCCGTATCGCATGCCCTTCAACATCAGATTCGGTCGTGACAGCGTTCCTGTCCTGTCGCTGGTCGGCGCCCTTGCGATCGGCACCGTATTCACGCAGCTCCTGTTTCAGAACATCTCCAACTCGACCTGGATCTATCTGGGATGGCTGGCACTGGGCGTGCTGAGCTGGGTCGTGTATCAAACGTATCGGAAGCACCCGCTCTGGGAACCGCTCGAGGTGCCACCACCTCCCGACCGCGAGATCGAGCACCTGCCGCCGGCGCCGATGCCGCAGATCGCGCGCTACAAGCACGGACGACGAATCCCTGCCCACGCGGCCGCCACGCCTCACCGGGTCCGCCCCCACCGCCGTTCGTGGCGCGTCGGCTGGGAGCTCTACTGGAAGCGGCACGGCAACGTGCGCGGCGCTTTGATCGTGGCCGTCTTCGCTGCGGTCAGCGGCTTGGCGGTCGGGCTCGACCTCTCGCCATTCGACCCGTTCGGACCCGGCCTCGGGTGGTCGCCCGGAATCGTGCTTGTCGCCCTGATCGCGGCCTACCTGCTGAACCGAGGCCACCTGGAGCAGTAGCTCAAGCTTGCAATCGGTACCCGACCCCCGGCTCGTTGACGATGTAGTGCGGGTTGGCCGGGTCGTCGCCGAGCTTCTTGCGGATCTGCCCCACCACGTAGCGCGTGTTGTATTTGTCGCCGACCGCGTACTCGCCCCAGACCTGTCGCAGCATCGTCATGCCGCAAGAATACGGTCGGCGCGCGCATACGCCGCCCAGCGCATCCCCGGCACCCGGATGTGTCTTGCGACCACTCAATCAGGTCGGATGAACTTCACGGCTGCTCACTGGCAGCTCGCGTCGCTTACGCTCTGCAGATCGTGCCGAACCCGCCTCTCGCACCGGACTGGAACGCCATGGCGGGCGCTTGATGTGACGCCCTGGGATCAGTGGTGTATCGGCGTCATACTCGGCGTCGGCGAGCCGCTCGAGCAAGTCAGTGTCGACACCCACTTCGCCTGGTCGTGCGCCGAGACGCTGCCTTACGACCTGATGCGTTGGAACAACCCTCAGAACACGACCGAGAAGTGGCCGGGCTCACACGACAGCGGGGCTCAGCCTGGCACTCGCGACGTGCAGATCTATGCCAGCGTGCAAGACGGCATCGACGCCACCTGCTTCACGCTGCTCAACGAGCCGTACTATTCCGCGATCGTCGCCAACCTGCGCGCCGGCCTGCCACGGCAACAGTGGGGGCTCTACTCGACCGCGGCGACAGAACTGCACGCTTGGGGCACTGGCTCGGCGTGGCTCTTACACGACTTCGGGCCAGCGCCCGCAATAGGAGGCGACATGATCTCTCAGGACACCATCAACCGCATCAATGCGCAGTACGACGGCATGTTCGGCGATCCGGCGACGAACGCCTACGCCAAGCTCTATTGGCAGCGCGTGGCGGCAGCGGTCGTCCAGGTGAGCGGTGGCTTTCGTCTCTTGGTTAAGCCGCACCCGCCAGGGCCAGCTCCGCCGCCCGGTTGGCGTATCCGGGATGCGAAGGCCGCGCCACCCGAAACCAGGCGAGCGTCTCCGCGAGCGCGTCCTCCAGCGCCGAAGGCTCGAATCCCAGCTCGCGACGGTCGTAGCCTGCCGACCGACGCGGATCGGGACCATATGGGCTCGCGTCAGGCGGCAGGTCGGCAAACGGAAGCGGGTGGATGCGCGCGGGCATGCCCAGCACTCTGGCGATCGCTTCGATGAGATCCCGCAGGCTCACTCCTTCGAACGCGACGTTGTATGCCTGGCGTGTGGTGTCCTTTCTAAGGTCGCACGCAAGCGCGCACGCATAGCCGACGTCCTTCACCCACGCCAGGCCCGCTTGGCGCTCGTAGGATTCCGCGGGCACCAGGAGCGGGCCGCCGTCAGCGACGCGCTGGATGTACGCCGCGATCCTGAGCGTCCAGTCGGCGGGGCCGAAGATGGCCGGCGGGCGGATCACAGTCCACGGAAAGTCGCTCGCGCGCGCGAGCATCGTTTCGCACCAGCGCTTGCCCTCCAGATAGCCGAGCGCTTCCGTTGGCTCACCCTCGAGCGGGACGAAATCCTCCTCGCGTGCCTGCTTGCCGTTGAGATTCGGATACACGCCGGTCGACACGAAGATGTACCGCTCGCCCTTGAAGGTCCTCGTTACCGCCTCCACCTGACTGGGCAAATAGCAGGCGAGGTCGAGCAAGACGTCGGGCCGCACGGTGTCGATCGCCTGGCGCAGCTGCTCCTCGTCGGTGCGGTCGAATGCGATGTAACTCGTGAAGACGCCGTACGGCCGCTCCTTGCGTCCCGCCGCGATGGTTTCGACGCCCCGCCGCATCAGCTCCTTGCACGCGGCGGTGCCCACGAACCCGCAACCGCCTAAGACCAGAGCGCGTGTCAATCGAGGTCGCGCGGTTTGAACTCGACGTCCACCCCATCGAGGCGCTCGAGGCGCGCGGCCATCTCCTTGGCCATCGCGACCGAACGATGTCGGCCACCGGTGCAGCCGAACGCGACGATCAGCTGCGAGCGGCCGCGCTCGCGGTAGTGAGGGAGCGCGTCTTTCAGCGTGCGTTCGAGGTTGTCGAGCAGATCCTTTGCCGCGGGCTGGGCGAGTACGAATTCGCGCACCCGAGGGTCGCGGCCGTCGAGCGGCCGCAATTCATCCACCCAGTAGGGATTGTCGAGCAGCCGAGCGTCGACGACCCACGCCGCGCCTTCAGGGATGCCTCGCTTGTAGCCGAAGGCGAGGCAGGTGATGAGCATTCGCTCCCGGGACCTGAGCTGCTGCGCCAGCTCGCGGAGCTGTGCGACGTCGACCCGGTGATGCGCGCGGTCGTGGCTGCCGCCGGCCTTGCCGTCGTCAGAACCGACGTGGACCAGGACGTATTTGATACCGCGCTCGTCGGCGTCTTTGAGCACGACAGCGCTGTCTCCGCGGAGCGGCAGCACCCCGTCGGAGTCGTCGAACGGCGAGAGCCAGCGCGCGAGCTGGAAACCGGTGTCGACGAAAACGCCGACGGCCTCGTCAAGCTCTGGCTCATTCGTTCCACCGACGATCACCAGCGTCATAGCGTTTCTTTGAGCCTCTTGGCCAGGCGCTCGGGGACGCCCAGCGCGACGATGTCCTCCACCGCCGCGTCGCGAATCGCTTGCACGGAGCCGAAGTGTCGCAGCAGCGCTCGCTTGCGTGCAGGCCCGATGCCCTCGACCGAGTCGAGCGGCGACGTCAAGGCCTTCCGCGCGCGCACCTTGCGATGGTGGGTGATGGCAAACCGGTGCGCTTCGTCGCGAATGCGCTGCACGAGGAACATTCCCGGTGAGTTCCTCTCCTGCACGATGGGCTCCGATCGGCCCGGCGCGAAAATCTCTTCGTGCTCCTTGGCCAGGGCGAAGGTCGGGATGTCCGCGTAACCGGCCGACTCGAGCACCTCCAGCGCAGCGCTGAGCTGCCCCTTGCCGCCATCGATGAGGATGAGGTCCGGCCGGCTCGTGAACGAGCGATCGCCGACGGCGTCAGCCTCCTCTCTGCGCTGCGCGGATTCCAGCCGCTCCAGCCGGCGGCGCAGCACCTCCTGCAGCATCGCGAAGTCGTTCGGGCCGGGAACGAACTTGATCTTGAAATGGCGGTAGTGATCGTTCCTCGGCCGGCCGTCTTCGAAGACGACCATCGCGCCGACCGCCGAGTCGCCCTGCATGTTGGAGATGTCGTAGCACTCGATTCGTTTCGGCGGAGCCTCGAGGCCGAGCGCCTCCGCGAGCGCCGCCAGCATCGGCTCGGTGCGGCTGCGGTCGTAGTCGGCCTGGATCCGCAGCTGTTCCAGCTCTTGCTTGGCAGTTTCGGCAAGCTGCGTCACGAGCGCCCGCTTGCGGCCGCGCTGCGGCACCTCGATGGTGACCGGCCCTCCGCGGCGCTCCGCGAGCCAGCCGGTGAGCAGGTCCGGCTCCTCCACTGCTCCCGGAACGATCACGACACGCGGGATGTGCGTGGCGCTGGCGTAGTACTGCAGGAGAAAGCCGCGCAGAAGCTCCCCTTCCACTGCATCGGCGGCGCCGTCGAGCGCGTGCCCGTCGTGGCCGATCATCTTGCCCTGGCGCACGTATGCCACCTCGACGAACACCTGCTCACCGCTGCGTGCGTAAGCGATGAGATCCTCATCGTCGCGGCCGCGGGTGAGCACCTTCTGACGATCGGCGATCTTCTCGATCGACTGCAGCTGGTCTCGATAACGGGCCGCGTTCTCGAAGTCGAGCCTGCCCGCCGAAGACTCCATGCGGTCCTTCAGCTCGTGCACCAGGACGTCCGAGCGCCCTTCCATGAAGAGTGCCACCTCGTGGATGCGCGCCTTGTAGTCCTCGGGGCTGATGCGCTTCTCGCAAGGTCCGGGGCAGCGCTTGATGTGGAAGTCGAGGCACACCTTGCCCTGTTTGAAGATCTCGTCGGAACAGGTCCGAAACGGCAGCAGCTGGCGGATCGACTTGACCGTGCCGCGCAGCGACTGCGCCGATGTGTACGGGCCGAAGTATTGAGCCCCGTCCTTCTGCACCCGCCGCGAATAGTGGACGCGGGGGTACTCCTCGGTGATCGGCAGCTTCAGGTAGAGATAGTTCTTGTCGTCTTTGAGGCGGATGTTGAAGCGCGGCCGGTAATTCTTGATGAGGTTGCACTCGAGGACCAGCGCCTCGACCTCGTTCGCCGTGGTGACGAACTCGAAGTCGAAGACCTTGCGGACGAGCTCGGCGACGCGCGCGGTCTCGCCGTAGCCAGGCGTGAAGTACGAGCGCAGGCGGTCGCGAAGCCGCAGCGCCTTGCCGACGTAGATGACCTGGGCCCGGTGGTCGCGGAACAGGTAAACCCCCGGTCCGTCCGGGACCGCGCGCAGCCTCCGCTTGACCGCCTCCTCCTGGGTGATCGCCACTCGATCAAGGTTAGACTTGGTTCGATCTTGAGCACACCGACCCCGACCCAGATCGTGGGCCAGCAAGCGACCCCTACGAGCACTGTGCCGATGGGACCGCCGGGCGGCATGGTCGCCGCGGCCGGTCAGACCAACACGCTGGCCGTCGTGAGCCTGGTCACCGCGATCATCGCTCCGTTTGGGCACTTCACCGGCATCGGCGGGCTGACGCTGACGATCGTCTCGATCGTCACCGGACACATGGCCCGGGCACAGATACGCAAGACCGGTGAGAGAGGCGACGGGTTCGCGCTCGCCGGCCTGATCATCTCCTACGTCCATGTGGCCCTGACCGCGCTTTTCTTGATCTTCTTCTTGGGTCTGATCATTGCTATCGTGGCTGCGTTCCTTGCCGCGGTAAGCGGCCACTGAGGTCCGGCTCCCTCCCCACGCAGTGGGGAGGTGCGGTCGCGCCGCGCAGCGGCGCCACCGGGGTGGGGAGACTCAAGCCCGAATAGGGTCAGTTAGAAGTGGACTCCCCGCATTAGATAGGCCATCGCGACCGCCTCCACCGAGATCTCCTCCTCGGCCGGCTGCGCCTTCTGGCCGTCCTTGCCGGCGCTCTCGGGAAACACGTGATAAGCACCCGTCATCACGAACTGCAGCAGCCCGGGCGCCACGGTGCTGACCGTCTCGCCGAGCTTGCCCAGTCGCGTTGACACCTCCGGCTGGCGGGTCAGAATCGCCGCCGCCACCATCTCCGCGGCCTCCTCCGGCGAGCTGGTGGGGAAGTTCTTGTACATGCCGGTGGGCGCGATCATCGGCGTGCGCACGAGGGGCATGTGGATATTGGTGATCGCGACTCCGTCGTCCGCGACCTCGGGCCCGATGCACCGGCTGAGCGCGGCCAGCGCAGACTTGGAGGCGACGTAAGCGCCAAATCGCGGCGGGTAGGCCTGCGTGCCGATGCTCGAGATGTTGATGATGTGTCCGCGGCGCCGCTGCCGCATCCCAGGCAGCACTGCCAGCATCAGCTTCACTGCACCGAAGTAATTGAGCTGCATCGTGCGTTGGAAGTCGTGAAACCGGTCGTATGAAGCCTCGATCGAGCGCCGAATCGAACGTCCGGCGTTGTTGACCAGGATGTCCACCCCGCCGTGGTCGGCCAGGACGCGCTTGATCATCGCATCGCACTGCTCGAGGTCGGAGAGATCGGTCGGGTACACGAAGGCGCGGCCTCCGCCGGCTTCGATCTCCCCCTTCAAGGCGTCCAGCTTTTCCTTGGTACGCGAGACGAGCACCACCTTCGCACCGTGGCGCCCGACCAGCTGCGCGGTGGCGCGGCCGATGCCGCTGGACGCTCCGGTCACCACCACGACGCGGTCGTGCAAAACGGCGCGAAGGTTGCGTTCGGTCGGAGCTTCTGGATCGAGGTGGCGCTCCCAGTAGTCCCAGATCTTCCATGCATATGTATGCAGCGGAGGGCACTCCACGCCGCTGCTCGAAAGAGCCGCTTGCGCGTTGTCGCACGTGAACTTCGCGCGGTTGGTCACGTACTGCAGGGCCGGCTCGGGGATGCGCACGCCTTCCAGCAATCGGCGTTTCAACGTCTGCGCCACGTGCCAGTGCTGGAGCATGCCGGTCATCTCCCGCGGGAGCATCGAAGCCGCCCGGCTGTCGAGCCGCAGGGTGAACTGAGGCGCGTGGGCGGCCCGGCAAAACTCGTTGGTGACCTCGCCAAGGCTGCGCGCGGCGGGGTCGGTGAGATGAAAAGTCTGGCCGTCGAGGTCGGGCTTGGATCCGATCTCGGCGAGGGCTCGCGCGACGAAATCGACCGGGACGATGTTGATCTCACCGCCTTCGAGACCAACGAGCGGCACCCAGGGAGGGATGGCGCTGCGAAGGCGCTGGATGAGCTTGAACGCGTAGTACGGGCCGTCGATGCGGTCGGCCGCGCCCGTCTCGGACGAGCCGATGACGAGGCCGGGCCGGTAGATGCGGAAGGGAACGCCCGATGCGCGTACCAGGCTCTCTGCCTCGTACTTGGTCTTGTAGTACGGATGGTCCAGGGCCTGGCCCGCTTCGAACATGTCCTCTGTGAACTTGCCTTTCCACTTCCCGCCGGCGACAGCGATAGAGCTCACGTGGTGGAGTCGGGCGCCCAGCTGCTCCGCCAGCGCGACCACGTTGCGCGTGCCGCCGACGTTCGCCCGCTCGTTGGCTTCGTCTGACGCCTCGAGGTCGTAGACGGCGGCGAGGTGATAGATGTCGGCGCCCCGCAGCCTGTCCTGGTCTGCCGCCGGCAGCCCAAGTCCCGGAGCCGTGATGTCGCCGGCCACCGCGCGCATGCGGTCGGCGGCGCCGAACGATGCGATGAGGCGCTCGAGGCGCGCGCGCGACGGCTGGCGCACAAGCACGTAAGTGTCTCCGTCGCGCTTGCCTCCGCAAAGCTTCTCTGACATCCCGCCCAGCGCCCAGGGCTACGGGATGCCACCCGGCGCCCCGGGTTACGGCAATGTCCCGCCGGCCGGCTATCCCCAGGCGCGGCCGGGCATCAGCCTCACGTCCCAGTTCACCGGCATCGCGATGTGGTCGATCATCCTCGGCGTGATCTCGGTCGGGGTGCCCCTGGTCACCGGCCTGACGGGCAACGGCGGCGCTTACTACTTCTACGTCCTGCCGATCTTCGGCTTCATCCGAGGGGTCCAGGCCGCCACCCGAGGCCAGGTGATCGGCGGAATCGTGGGCATCGTGCTCAACGTCCTCGGCGGCATCATCAGCGTCAGCCTGGCTCTCATCCACTAGACCTCGCGGCGGCGCCGTCGTCGCCGGCCGGGATCAAGAGCATCGGAAACACGGCCGCGAGAAGGCACGCGGCCACGGCTGCCCAAAGCGCCGCGTTCACGGACCAAGCGATCAGCGGACCGGCCAGCGCCGAGCCGATCGGGTTCCCCACCGAGTTGAGCGACATCGAAACCGCGAAAGCCCGCCCAAACCAAGCCGGGTCGGTGCGGCGCTGCCGCAGCGTGAAGAGCCCGATGTCGAACGGCCCGTTGGCAAGCCCCAGGAGGACGATCGCCGCCGCCACCACGACCAGGCTGCCGGCGAGCGGCAGGATCGCAGTGGCCAGGGTGGCGATCAGGATCGCCACCACCATCATCTGGCGCTCGCGACCCTGGCTCGACATCCGGCCCGCGACCAGGGCGGAGGCCAGCCCCGCCCCTCCCATCAATCCCCAGAGGACGCCCACAATCGCTGGGCTCGAGTGCATCCGGCCGAGCACGAGGACCGGCACCGCGATCGCGAGCAGGCCGTTGCCGATGTTGAATGTGCTGAGGGTCAACGCGAGGCCGCGCAGGGTCGGGTTGCCCAATGTGTACTTGAGCCCCAGCCAGGCGTTGCGCAGCACGGATCCCACCGGTGCGGCCTGGTTGCGTGGATCCGGCAGCCGCAGCATCACGGCCGCGGCGGCGATGTAGACCGCGCCTGCCGTCGCCAGCGCCCACTCGCCGCCGAACAGACCCACGAGCGTCCCCGCGAGTGGCGACGCCAAGAGCGTGGCGATCACGTGCCCGCTGCTGTCCAGCCCGTTGGCGTGCTCCCAGAGGTGACGCGGCGCCAGGATCGGAAACAGCGAGCGGGCGCCCGCCCAGCTCAGCGGATTCGTCAGAGACGAAACGGCGACGATCGCGAGGAGCAATAGTGGCGGCAGCGCGTGCAGAGCGGACAACGTCGCGATGAGGCCTAACGCCGCCGCGGCCACCGAATAGTCGAGAACGACCAGACGGGCTCGGCCGAAGCGGTCGAGGAGCGCGCCGGCCAGGGGCGATACGACCACGCCGGGCAGGAACGCCATGAAAGCCGTCGCCCCCGCGAGGCTCGGCGAGTGGTAGCGCTGCAGCACGAAGAGGATCAGGGCGACGAAGGTCATCGAGCCGCCCATGCGGCCGAGCAGGAGCCCGGCATACAGGCGCGCGAAGCCGGGCACGCGCATCAGCCCGCCGTATCCCTCGGGCTGGGATGTGCTCGGCGGAGAGGTGCTCAGACGGCGACGCGACTGCGAGCGGCGGCCCGGACCGGGCGCCGGACCTTGGCGGCCCCGTTCAGCCTTCCCGCCTTCTCCAGGAGGCGGCGGAGGTACTGGCCGGTGGCCGAGTCGGGCCGGCGCGCGAGGTCCTCGGGCGTGCCTTCGGCGATCACGAACCCGCCCTTGTCGCCGCCCTCGGGGCCAAGGTCGATGAGCCAGTCGGCGGTCTTCAGCACATCGAGGTTGTGCTCGATGACGACCACGGTGTTGCCGTGATCGACAAGCCTGTGCAAGACCTGCAGCAGTCGCTCCACGTCGGCGTAGTGGAGGCCGGTGGTCGGCTCGTCGAGGAGGTACAGGGTGCGGCCGGTGTCGCGACGCGAAAGCTCAGCCGAGAGCTTCACGCGCTGCGCCTCACCACCCGACAGCTGCGTCGCCGGCTGGCCGAGCCTGATGTAGCCGAGGCCGACGTCGTGCAGCGTGCGCAGCTTGACCTTGATCCTCGGCACGTTCTCGAAAACCTCGAGGGCCTCGTCGACCGTGAGCTCGAGAACGTCGGCGATCGAGTGACCGCGGAACTTGACCTCTTGCACCTCGCGCGAGTAGCGCGTCCCGTGACACACCTCACACGGCACGTACACGTCGGGTAGGAAGTGCATCTCGATCTGGATGATGCCGTCGCCTTCGCACGCCTCACATCGCCCGCCCTTTACGTTGAAGCTGAACCGCCCCGGCTTGTATCCGCGCATCTTCGCCTCGGGCAGGCTCGCGAACAGCTCGCGCATGTACGTGAACATGCCTGTGTACGTCGCCGGGTTGGAGCGCGGCGTGCGCCCGATGGGCGACTGGTCGATGTCGATGGCCTTGTCGAGATGCTCGAGCCCCTCGACCGCGCGATGCGGGCCGGGCTTGTCCTTCGCCCTGTAGAAGTACTGCGCCACCTTCCGGCTGAGGATGTCGGTCACGAGCGACGACTTGCCGGATCCGCTGACGCCGGACACCGACACGAAGGTGCCGAGGGGAATGGCGACGTCGATGTCCTTCAGGTTGTTGGCCCGAGCGCCTCGAATAACGAGCTTCTTGCCATTGCCTTCGCGCCGTTTCGACGGCATCGGGATCTCTCGGTCGCCGCGCAGGTAGGCGCCCGTGACGGAGTTCGGATTGTTGATCACCTGCTCGACCGTGCCCGCCGCGATGATCTCGCCCCCGTGCTCGCCCGCGGCCGGCCCGATGTCGACCATGTAGTCAGCCGATCGAATTGTCTCCTCGTCGTGCTCGACCACGATCAGCGTGTTGCCGAGGTCGCGCAGGCGCAGCAACGTGTTTATGAGTCGCCGGTTGTCGCGCTGGTGGAGTCCGATCGACGGCTCGTCCAGGATGTAGAGGACGCCCATCAGCTTGGATCCGATCTGGGTCGCCAGCCGGATTCGCTGCGACTCGCCGCCCGACAGCGTGTTGGCCGCGCGGTCGACCGTCAGGTACTCGAGCCCGACGTCGATCATGAACTGCAACCGCTCCAGAATCTCCTTCAAGATTCCACGCGCGATCAGCTGCTCACGCTCCGTGAGCGCCAGCTCTTCAAAGAAGCCGATGGCCCCGCTCACCGAGAGCTCGCACACCTGGGCGATGTTGCGGTCGGCGACTGTCACGGCCAGGGATTCAGGCTTCAACCGCTGGCCCTTGCAGGTCGGGCAGGGCTTGTCCGACATGTAGCGCTCCAGCTCCGCCTTCAGGAAGTCGGACTGGGTCTCTTCATAACGGCGCTGCAGGTTGGCGACGACGCCCTCGAAAGGCGCCTCGTACCACCGCTCGTGCCCGTACTGGTTCTTGTATCCGAACCGAATCTTCTTGTCGCCGGTCCCGTTGAGGAGCACGTCGCGGTGCTGCTTGCTCACCTTCGACCACGGCTTGTCCATGTCGATTCCGAAGTACTTGCTGACCGTCTCCAGGAGCTCGGGATAGAAGAACTGCGATTTGCTCCACGCCGCGATCGCGCCCTCCCGCAGGGATAGCGAAGGGTCCGGAACGACGAGGTCGCCGTCGACCACCAGCTGAAACCCGATCCCCGTGCAGACGGGACACGCCCCGTGCGGGCTGTTGAAGGAGAAGTTGCGCGGCTCGGGCTCGGACACGCTGGTCCCGTCGTATGGGCACGCGTAGTCCTGAGACATCTTGATCTCGTCACCTTCGGCGGGCACGATGATCACCGACCCGCCGCCCAGCCTCGCCGCGGTCTCGATCGAATCGACCAACCGAGTTCGCTGGTCGGGACCGACCACGATCCGGTCGACGACGACCTCGATGTCGTGCTTCTTGTTCTTGTCCATCGGGATCTTCTCGCCGATCTCATACAGGCTGCCATCGACCCGCACACGCACGAAGCCCGACTTGCGGACGTCGTCGATCAGCGACCTGTATTCGCCCTTGCGGCCCTTGACCACCGGCCCAAGGACCATCACGCGCGTTGCCTTGGGCAGCTTCTCGACGTGGTCCGCCATCTGCTCAACAGTCTGCCGCCGGACCTCCCGACCGCACACCGGGCAGTGCGGCACGCCGACACGCGCATAGAGCAGCCGAAGGTAGTCGTACACCTCCGTGACCGTGCCCACGGTCGAGCGCGGGTTCTTGGACGTGCCTTTCTGGTCGATCGAGATCGCGGGCGACAGCCCCTCGATGACGTCGACGTCCGGCTTTTCCATCTGACCCAGGAACTGCCGCGCGTACGCCGACAGCGACTCCACGTACCGACGCTGGCCTTCGGCGTAGATCGTGTCGAAGGCGAGCGACGACTTGCCCGACCCGGACAGGCCGGTGAACACGACCAGCTTGTCGCGTGGGATCGACAGCGTGACGTTCTTGAGGTTGTGCTCGCGCGCCCCTCGAATCGTTATCTGGTCAGTCGGCATTCGAACCTTGCGTTATTCCTTTTCTCGCGCTACCGCAAACGTCGCGCTGGCCGTGGCCACGAGCCTGCCGTCGCTCCCTTCGACCCGGCACTCGGCCACGGCCGTGCGCCGGCCGGCATGGATGACGTGCCCGGTGGCCCGGAGCGTTTCGCCCACCTTCGCCGCGTTGATGAAGTTGAGCTTCAGGTCGAAGCTCATGGCCCGTACGACCCCAGGACTCAGGGTACGCAACGACCGGCCCATGGCGGAGTCTGCCAGGGTGCTGATCATGCCGCCATGCACGAAACCGGAGTGATTGGCCATGTCTTCGGTCGTCGCCATCTCGACAACCGCTGTGCCCTTTCCAGTCTCGACGAGCTTCAGACCCAGCCACTCCCACGCGCGGGACGGCGCGTGAGTTGTCTCACTCACGGCCCTGACCCTCCGGCACTGGCATACACGTCGACGACGCCCGGGCGATCAGGCGGCCGCGGTCGTCGACCACGTCGGCCTCGCTGAAGAGCAGGGTCTGCTTCATCTCGATGACGCGGCCCTCCGCCCGCAAGCGTCCTTCAACGACGGGGCGGAGAAAGTTGATCTTGAGCTCGATGGTCGTATTCCAGAGGCCATCTTCCTGCAGCGTCGCCAGCGACATGCCCATGGCCGCATCGGCGATCTGGGTGATGACGCCGCCTTGCACGACGCCGCCGCCGTGCCGGTGCTGCGGACCCGCCTCGAGCTCCAGCACGACTCGACCCGGCTCGGCTTCGGTTATGCGTGCGCCCAGGGTCTGCATCCATCCATCAGGCTTGGCCTCCAGGAGCGCCTGCGCGCGGCGAACGTTCTTTAAGGGCCCCGTCGCGTTTTCCTCCAGTTCCTAACCATCGTCCGCTGTTTGGGGGCCGCGGCGATGGCAAGCGAAACGTCGGCGTCGTCCTCCTTCACCGACTCCTCGCCCGAGCAGCGCAATGATCCGGTCGCGCACGCGGGCCGCATCCTCGAACTGCAATTCCTTCGAAAGCCGTCGCATCTCTTTCTCGAGGTCGCGCACGATGGCCAGCAGATCCTCGCGCGGAACACCCGCGCCGATCATCAGCTCGACCGCGTCGGCCTGGATGTCCTTGTCCTGGAGGTCGATCGCGTAGATCGCCTTCTTCACCGACTCGGGGGTGATGCCGCGCTCGGCGTTGTACGCGATCTGCCGGTTGCGCCTCCGCTCCGTCTCGTCGAGCGCCAAGC